>Ga0307967_1001583_pt1 | contig 13738 bp, 23 predicted proteins | sample OrgLakmetagen648_FD_201828 | JGI IMG/M metagenome (GOLD analysis project Ga0307967, IMG submission 201828) | Saline water microbial communities from Organic Lake, Antarctica - #648 | ecosystem: Environmental > Aquatic > Non-marine Saline and Alkaline > Saline | place: Antarctica: Organic Lake... | reverse complement strand
AACAGTAAGGCAGTAATGAGTTTACAGCATGTAAGAGTAGGCAGCAGCAACAACAACAACAACAACAACAACAACAACAACAACAACAACAACAACAACAACAACAACAGCAACAATAACAACAACAACAACAACAACAACAACAACAACAACAACAACAACAACAAAGGTGCTGCTCATCTCAGCTAGCTTTCTGTGACGAGGGTCCTGTCAGGCCATCCTTCGACCCAGGCCTAGGGAATGCGACTATAGGGACAACCTCAACTGAAAAACCTAAGTAACTCTGTCACAAGATTTGTCACTCCACCAATAGGGCGCGGCAGGAGGCTGAGAGCAGTTCCTCCCTTTCTAACATTCTGTGTTCAATTTTTATGCGCAGAGGTGTACTGTGCTTGGAGGAACGGGAGGTCAAATTACTGAAATGGGATGTCCATGGATTGGATGGTACACAGGGTTTGATATACCTGTTGACGTGAGGTACACCAAGCCATTATGCTTCACAGCATCAAGTGCTGAGCCAATGAAGCGAGAATCGCTGCAAAGCACATAAAGGTGAAGCGTTCAAATGTAAATAACATACGGATGACTATTACGCTTAAATTAAAACATGAGGACATTCAAATAGCAAAGACAAGCCTGCTCTGTTACATGTGGCTTGCAGCAACAAGATCCAAGTCTAGTAGGGACCACGCTACAGAGAAAGAAAGGCTGCCACTGGTGAAGAATCCAAATCCCCCTCTGTTACCTTCCAAATGAGTCAATGTCAATCACGTCATAATAGTCCTGCAAAAGTTGGGGTGGGGTCCTTTGTAGAGTGTTCGATTAAGCTGTGCCTGAGGTAGTGAATGTATGGGCCTAAAAACAAAGCATGGACGCATGCACAGGGCACAATTCCCAAATGCAGGCACCTCGTTCAGATAGCAGCTCATCAGGATCCGTGTGGCGTCCACTTGTGAGACTCTGACCACCCGTTTATCTGTGTCCCCTGCAGCCCCCTCTGCTCCGTGCTCCTCCTTTTGCCATTGCCACACATCCCGCTTCAGACCCTCAGGCCGTAGCACTTGTGCCTCCAAATGAAGGGCCTCTGCTTGTGCTCGCCGCGAGCTCTCACTGCCATCACCTCAACACACGCAAGGAGCAGCAGCAATTCACGCCACCAATGTCAGCTGAAAAATATTGTTTTGTTCAGGGCTTAGATAGGAAAACGAAAAGAAAGCATGTTGTCTTTTTAAGGTGTGTAAGAAATTTGTTCGCCTATGGAATTTTTTTACCTGCTTCAAAGTCAGGGCTGAGCAGGTTGAGGACTTGCGTGTCTAACAGTCGCGGGTTCAGGTCATTGATCCACACATGTGATGCTCCTGCTTGCTTAAGGTATCTTGCACCTCGAACGCCACTTCCTGCCTGCCAAACAAGGTAATTAGTGCCTGATGACAGTGCATTTTTTGCCACAAAGTCAGGGTCAGAATTTTAAGACTTGTACAAACAGTTCAGGACTTTGCTTGTAAGCACTGCATAGTTACATTTTTTAGCGGCAAGTGTATGATTACTCCTACCATAAGATCAAGGACCCTTAAGCTCCCATAAGACCGCTTGTGCACGGCAGCTGCTAGGGTTGCCAAATCCCTGTGAATGCAAGAAAAACATGACTTAATCAGCTTATTATAACACATTTTGCGCGCACACGTGCAGGTGACATTATCAGTGCAAGCAGTTTAACATATGTTCATTCCTGTATGGGTAGTCAGCATAGAAGTGGGCACGTAAAAAGCCTCACCTGCTCTGTGCACTTCCTGCACGGTAAAAAGCCGGTCCTGTGTGTGTATATGTGTGTGTTGTGTGCGTGTGTGTGTGTGTGTGTGTGTGTGTTTTAAACACGTGTGTGTGTGTTGTGTGTGCGTGAGTGTGTGTGTGTGTGTGTGTGTGTGTGTGTGTGTGTTATGTACGTGAGTGTGTGTGTTTTGTACGTGTGTGTGTGTGTGTGTGTGCGTGAGGGTGTTTGTTCACCTTGCAGAAACTGCATGTCCCGTTCGGTCAGGAGGTTCGTGTCAGTGGACGCAGCTGGAGTACAGGTATGGCGCCGCCTTGTGCGGACAAATGAATGGGGCACAGCATCCTGGTGGTTAACCAGGAGTTTATTGCTGGAACGCAGAAACATGGAGCAGGGCTCAAGACCAACAGGGTATTACTGATATACCTAACTTGCAATTCTTCTGCCTAATATTATGTATATTCTTGTTTTTAATGTTGTTTATAGTGTACAGGCAAAAGAATTCACGCACTGTGCCTGATGCAGGAGTACTGATTTGCTAGAGCTCTCACACGCCCCATTTGCGTGGAATGTATTCCACCAGTGTCACAGAGCGGTTGAGAGCCCAAGGCGTATTCACCCCGATCCTTCCCAACCAGAATGACTCCCTGGAACGGGAGAACTTGCAGCTCAAGGACCTGGTGTGAATTCTATGTGCCTTCCAAAATAGGAATTGCAGCAGGGCTTGGTTGAGATGGATTAGCATGGAAAATGGCCATAACGTAGCTGTCAGGAACCCCTGAAATCAATCTCTGCTGTTTTGCCTGCTTCAGCCTATCCCATTCTCACATTGCAGGTGGCTTTTTGGAAGGACGAGGTGGAGAAATACATCAAGCTCCTGCAGGCAAGTGCCGAAACAAGTTGTTTACGCATGGGGGCACGCGCCAGCTCCTCCTGTGTTCTTTTGGTTACGTCAAGTTCCTCGTCATCGTTTGCAGGCCATAGAAGAAGAGACTGAGCGCGTTGACCAGGCGCACACCCAGGAGCAGGCGGACATCCGACTCAAGCATGAGGAGTACGAGAAAGAGGTCATGAGGTGGAAAGTGCAGTGCTTTGACCAGCAGTACGAGAGGTGAGCTTTGGCATCCCAGATCAGTCAGAGTAGCCTTGTTGCTTGCTTCCTTCAGATAAAGCGCGCACACATACACACAACTTTGCCAATTCAATAGGCCATTTTGTTTGAGCCGCTTTAACACCTACCAACAATATTGGCATCCAGCGCACGTGCTTGTGATGCTTTTGATTGCAGGGAGCGCCAGGTTGCCCACATGCAAGCCACGGTCGCAGAAGCAGAGGACGCCAAGAAGCAGATGCTCAAGATGCAGGTGAGTTTGATGAAGCGATGAAGCGATGATTGATGATGCGTTGAACAAGGCTGCATTTAAGCACGCAGTGTATGTAGTGCTCGCTGTGGGTGTAGCAGGAGTTAGCTTTCTCTTACCCTAATCCTAACCCTAACCTAACCACCATTTACTTAATAAACCTGTATGCAGACTGAACATGGCAAAATCTTGGAGCAAAGTGCACAGCACGTGGCGACCATTAAGTCCTTGCAGCAGGAGCTTGAAGCATCATGCTTGCAGGTCACCAGGTAATAAGTGAGAGGCTCAGAGGCGTAGAGGTGTATGGACAGCGATGCTTGTTGGCTAGCTTTCCAGTGTGTAAAGTAGTAGGTGAGGGTGACAGTGTGCGAAACCAGGGATGAAACGAGGCTCAAAAGGCGCAAGGGGGGGAGCAATGAGGTAATTTGTCAGCAGGGTCTCCGTTGTGGGTGGACGGAAGTGTGCAAATCCAGGGAAGAGGGAGTTGTAAAACTGACAGCAAGTAGGTGTGCCGTCGTTCATGTGGTCTGGCTGCTATTGGCTGATGAGCAACACAGACAAATTGAGCATGCACATGGGCACACAGACACACACAGACACAATGAGGATAATCTGATGATAATGGTTAGCCGTGTTGTATGCAGGGCCAAAGAGGAGTCAGCAAACCACCGCCTGCTCCACGAGGCCCAAGAAAAGCAGCTGGCAGGTTGGTACCTAGTTTGTGAGTGTGCATTTGTTGTATGTGTCTGTTGTGTGCGAAGAGGCGTACGTGTGTGAGCAAGTTGCCATGCAGAGGAGAGCAAGGCCAGCCGCTGGACGCGTGGTTTGAGTGAGCTGTATAATGAGGTGGTACAACACACAACTTACCATTTCACCGTTGGTCATATATGTGCAGAGGAGCAGCGTGCCTTCCGGGAAAGCAAGTGCCAGCTGCTGGACAAAGAGGCCAAAGTAGAAGCCAAGCTGGCAGAGCTGTCTAGCAGGGAGGCTGCCGTTGCCCAGCGGCAGCACGACGCAAGCACTTGCATGGAGGCAGCAGATGCACGGGACAAGGCCTTTGCTGCTGAGCAGGTGCGGGTTGTGGTTGTGGGTGTGGTTGGACAGGAGGCTTGTTTACTTGTTCGGCACTGTTTGGGTTGTGACCTTCTATACGTACGTCAGTGTGCAACTGACGTCTACTTCTTCCTGTGTGTGCACTAACAGGCGCACAAACAGAGACGCACAGGCTTGACCGACCACACACCTTCACACGCTAGCACTTACACACATGCACACACACACACTTCCAACTCAGGAGGGTTTGAACCAGCGGGTCAAAGAGCTGAGCGCAGCCCAAGATGCTGTGGCAAAGGAGCGCACCAAACTGGAGGCCTTGCAGGAACAGCTCAAGGCACGGCGGACTGAATTGAACATCCAGGTGCGGAGCAGAACAGGGTACCACTTGGGTGAGCTTAGCTGGGAATCCCCTGTCAATAGCTCCCCGGTTTTGGTGGAGTGCTCTGTGCTGGTATGTATTATGCCTCGTCAGAATAAGGGGCCCACTGCTGGTGTATAAAAGGGCGTAATACAATAGGGGCCGTGATAAACAGGGTGCAATCATTGCAAGCCAGCCATAGGGTGGGTTAGCGCATGATCTGGTCATGGACCTACAGGGTGGAAGAAACGTACCTAAGCCAGCATGAGTGGAAGTGGCATGACACGCTTCCGTTTCTTCTGTACACTCTCCTCGGTTGAAAGGGACCCTCACCTCTGTCCCATCCTTGAATGCCACAGGACAAAGATTACGCTCGTCGTGAGAAGGAGTTTAAGCAGCAGACAGCTTCTGCCACCACCCTCCTCAGCCAAGCCGATGCCAAATCAACTGAGATTGCCAAGCAGGAAGCCAAGGTGCGCATGTGTCTGCACCTGGTGATGCTGCTCATCGAGTGTGTGTGTAAGGAAGACAGCAAATCGTTTTTGCTCTCCCTCAGCAAGCCGGGGCCAAAAGTCGCCCCCTTCCTGCACCACACCCCCCCTTCTTTCCTAAAACCCCCTTGCAAGATGTGGACGCCGACCGTGACGACTCTTGAACGTTCTTGCACTGTCTGTTTTTGTGGGACGTGGACGTTGACCATTGAACGCCCTCACACGACAATCTTGTGCCCAGGTGAAGGAGGAGCAGTGTGCTCTGGTGCAGCAGGTGGCTGATGCCCAGGAGCAACTGAAGGCTGCAGCAGGCATAGAGGTATTGATAGAGGACTGTATTGGTTGTGAGATGTACCTCTGAGTGAGGGGTTTCTTTGGACATAGAACATCAAGGAGGGCGTGCTATGGCAAACATGCTGAGTCCTGAAGTCGCACTGTACAGCTGCATCACATGTGTGCAGAATGCTTTTATACAGGGTGTGTTGAAAGTGAAGGGACAAGGAAGAAAACTCGGGCTTTTAAGAGATCAGGGTTTGTCTTACCCTCTTGTGACAGCAGGCTACAGCCCTTCGGTCAGGCCCACCATTCCCAGCCAAATTTTGTCCCTAAAACGAACCTCATCATTTTTGGACTTTTAATGGTTCAGGGTAGTAAGAAAGAACATATAAAACACTTATGCACCCAAAAAAAGGGTATGGGGTCCGCTGTCTGCGTCGGGGGCTGGGCTTGTGCCATTTCCTGCCAGAAAGGCGGTTGTACCCATGCATGGATACAGAAATGTGACCCCAAATCCAAATTTCACTATATTTTGTTCCCAAACACGTTTTGGGCTAAAACCATACCCATTAGAGCAAAAAAAAGGGTGGTGAAAATTTGCCCCCAAAGGACTAAGTGCGTGGGCCTGTTTGTTGGGCAATAATGGTGCATTGCTGGAAACCCTGGAAACCAGCTTTCTGGCCATCACGTGAGTGTCAGGAGTCCTTCAGTGTGCTCCCAAGGCATGCCCTGTCAATTACTATGGTCTGGAATGCTGGAGATGGGCCGTGATGGGCACCGACAGCTGATCAACAAATTATCAGGATCTGGTCAGCCCCTTTGAGTACAGACTGTTGACAAACAAGCCCAGAGAACAATGCAATGAAAATGAGCCACTCAGACTTACGTGGGAAGGCTCCAAGAAAAGGGCGTCCAGAAAAAAAAGGCCGCCTCTCTCACTCAACATTATTAACATGTTTCAGTTCAGGAAAACAAACGCGACCTTAAACGGGTCAGCGATTGGTGCCTGATTGTAAATCGCACTTTCCCCTGTCAAAAGGGGGTCCGAAACTGGACCTTCACCCCAGACCCCCGGACCTTTACCAAAATGTCCCCAATATTATCGCAAACACCCCTGGTAAGTAATGGCACTGGGGAGGGGCTTTTGGAAATCCATTTTCTGGCAGGGAGTTCCACCCTGCCCACCTGGGCACTCATTTGCACAAACTGAGTGTGCAGGGGTGCTTAGATATGTCTAACTAAGGCTCCTGACTACTTAAAAGTGGAAAAGCGTGCAGGTTCGTTTGATCAAACAGGAATGGTTGGCCTGACCTTAGGGAAGCTGAAGCGCCCCTTGTGTTTGGGTGTGAGGCTGCGGGAATCGTCGGTACCACGTTCTTGACCGAACGTGTTACCTGTCATTGTATATTCACAGCATCACGTTCACCGCCACACGCACATACAGGCCAAGTATGCAAAGCGTGAAAAGGAGGTGACCTCGGCGCAGGAGGCCGTGGCCAAGGAACGCAGCAAACTTGACGCCCTGCAAGAGCAACTCAAGGCACGGCGCACAGAGCTCACTGCCCAGGTGTGTGTATGTGTGTTCTTGTGCGTGTGTGTTTGTGTGATTGTGTGTGAGAAAGAGAGAGAGAGAGTTTGTGTGTCCGTGTGTAAGTGTGTGTATGTGTGGGTAATTGTTGTATGTCCAGGTGTCTGAAAGGAACAGAGCGACTCGACACACAATGAATGTATATGCAGATTAGCGCTGTGATTTTCTCTTATCTCTCCAATGGTGATGTGACCATAAAGGTAACATTTCACTAGCAGCCGCAGCCTGCTTAGGAGCATATCTGTGTGCGTGCCTGATTCCAACCTGCTTATTATCTATGTTTGTACATTGTATCGCAGGAGAAGGAAGTGGTCAAGCGTGAAAAGGAGGCTGGCAAAGAAAGTGCCGCTGCTGCAAAGCAGGTCAGCGAGGCGCTCAGGAGGAACGCTGAACTAGACAAGCTTGACGTCCAGGTAGGAGCCAGCAAGACAGGATAACCTTGCAAGAGAACAATAATTTTGTCCAATTTGGATGTCCTTTTTTCATCTGATGTGCTGGTTATATTTATCATTGAGCTTTACGCGTGCTTGTTTGAAATCAGGCGCATGGAAGTAGTATAGCGAGGGCGCGTGCAGCAAATGCACGACGAAATGTGTTTGGATTTACCTGATGGTGCAGATTAAAGAGGAGCAAGCCGCCCTGGCCCAGCAGGTTGCAGAAGCAGAGGAGCAGCTGAGGGCTGCCGCCCTTATCCAGGTAAGAGGAAACGTGTGGCTCCTTACATATAAAGCAGTGTCTAACCGCAATGCCGAGAGGCAAGGTTAGATAGGTCCGCAATGTCTGGGACGGCAATGCATGGTATGACCAAGGGCAGAATCTATTACGGAAGAGCAGATGCTGGCAACAGGCAATCCCAGGGCAGCGCTACTTTAGCATTTTCTTTTCTCCTTGGCAAGGCCTGAAGTGCTCCACTGTTTTGGGCTCAAACAGCATGGAGTTGCTTTCTCTTCCAAATTGCATTCGTCTGTAACACTGCTTTGTGGCTCGCAACTCTCTTTTCCATCCAAATTGCTACCGCCAGACTGTTTTTACGTTCTCTTGGCTACTAAGCACAGCTGCTAATTGATAGCTCCTTTGCAGCCTCTGCCTGTGTTTACGTTCTCCTGGCTACTAAGCACAGCTGTTAATCGATAGCTCCTTTGCAGCCTGTGCCTGCGCACAAACATATTACCCCTGCATAATTTCGGGCTCATGCTGTCTCATAGTAGATGCCCCTATTGTTGTACAATGCAGCTCACATCAAGCAGAGAAAGGGAAGGAGTTGAATGAAACAAATTCTCCTTGCAGCACAGGTATTACGTATTATAATGCAATTTTCCAATTGCAAAGTCAAGATATAATTCAAAATGTCTGTTCCTGTGCTATGCAGGCTGTCACTTTCTGCAAGTACAACTCTCCTCGCAGGCAGCTTCTGAATAAAGTCACATGTTTCCAGCTCAGAGCATTGAGCCAAGACGATATTTCCCGGCGTGCAGGCAGCTCACCTTAAGCAGATGAACGAGCTCCTTGCAGTGCAAGCAGCATGTGTTTAAACTCACATCTTCCGATTTCTGAGTCAAGGCAAAAGTTGATGCCCCCTCACACGCAGGCGGCTAATGCCAAGCAGATGAAGGAGCTCCTTGCAGTGCAGAATGCAGTGGCACAAGAGCGTGCTCAATTGGATGCGCAGCAGGAGGAGATCAAGGCCAGGCGTGCTGAGGTGGCCGCTCAGGTGTGTTTTAAATTGTGGTTTTGTGAGGTGGCTGCTCAGGCATGAGTGACCATTATGCTTAGCTTGAGGTTGCTAGGGAATTTAAACTCAAGTTTCAGTAGTAGGGGGAGGATGCCTGATTGGGTTTGCAGCAAAGGGTGAGGAGCTTGCGTGCTGAAGTGGTTGAGGTGGCTGCCTAGATGTGTTTGTAACGACATGATTGTGTGGCAAGGAACTCGCTCTAGTATCCGTCTAAGAATTTAAGCATGCAAATACGATGGAAGAAATGCAGATGTTTCAGTTAGTGCCTTCTATAGCAGAACAGAAAGGGTGTGACCTGATTATGTATTTGTACTCGTTTTTTTACCTACCAGCTTTTTGCCCTTGCTCATTTGTGTATGCCCAACAATGTTATGTCATGCTCTGTGCAGGAAAGGGAGATGGCTGCACGAGAAAAGAAGGCCAGTAAAGAGATGACCAGCGCCTCAAAGCTGGTCACTGAAACTGTCAAACGCAGTGCTGATCTTGCCAAGCAGGAGGCTGAGGTACGCATGTGTCTATGTGTGCTGTTGTGTGTGTGTCCGCTCACACGTGTAGTATGCAAATTTTGTCTGTTGTTATGGGGGTTTGGACGTGAGGTTGCATGGATTTAAAAGAGGGTGAATTTGGCAGATGCCGGTGCTTCATGCTGCAGCCTTTAATATTTTATAGATAGAAGCACCCTCAGACTCCCAGGCCTCAAGCAGTTGCTTAGTATTTTCTGATGAACACGGGAGTTGATGTGCCGTACCTAAGCAAGCAGAACAGCACTCCACTGTCCTCTACATCAGGTCTAGCTTTGTGCCGTCCTAAAAAACGGTATTCAAAATAGAAAGACGTCATGCGCCAGTAGTCACGTGTCACCAAGCAATGGCATCGTTAAGAGCTCCACTGTAAGGTCTTTGGTCAAGGTGTTGATTAAATTAAGCTCATGTCACGCAGCTCCTTAAAATCAAATACAGACGCATCTTGTGATCAGCGACAGCATGTCCCTGCGCACGTACCTTTCAGGTCAAAGAGAGCCAAGCATCTCTTGCCCAGCAGGTTGCTGCGGCTGCAGCCCAGCTCAAGTCTGCTTCAGCGCAGCAGGTGAGCGAAACAGCTTCAATGGTTTGGTCAAGCGCAAAGCCCAACATCGGCCTCCTCACTTACATTTTGCCCAATCAAAGTCGAATGCGTCAGACTCTTGTCTTGGGTTGTGCCCCACGTCTCTCACCTATCCCTGCAACTTTCACCCCAAGAAATAGATGGCCAGCATGCAATATTTAACGCCCAGGACCTCCCCTCATCCAGCCTCCCTCTCCCTCTTTCCCCTAATAGAATAATAAAACTACAAACAAAATTCACGAATTGGCTTTCCCCTCTTGCTGTTCAGGCTGCTCATGCCAAGAAGGTACAGGAGCTGGCAGTGGTCCAAGAGGAGGTGGCCCAAGAGCAAGACAGGCTTGAGGCCATGCATGAAGACATTGAGGCCAGGCGTGCCGAGCTAGTGGCTCAGGTAACTAGGCATTAGGGTTATACAAAGATTTGCAAGAGACCAAGGAAAAAAGGGAAGGGGCACTTGTTGCTAGAATCATCATGCTTGGAAGTCCTGCATACGTGCACCAGACAGAATGCTCTGCGTATGTGCACCAGACAGGATGCTTCTTCAAGTTAACTTGCTGTGTTTGTGTTGTGTCAGGCTGTTCGTTTAATGTAGTCTGCACTGCTCATTTATGAATCTCCCACCCACTCACTTCACACTCACTTCATGATGCACTCTCATCTGCAGCTTCGACCTATTCCTGCTTCGAAACAGATGACTTATAAGACAAACCTGATGTTTCCTGTATTTTCCCTTTGATGGAAGGACACCTTCTCATCATCCTAAAAATATTTCATATTCGCGTTGTAGGAGAGGGATATGGCCGCGCGCGAAAAGAGGGCCGCCAAGGAGATGTCAAGCGCTTCCAAGCAGGTCACTGAGAACGTGAAGCGAAACGCAGAGCTCAACAAGCACGAAGCCGAGGTGGGGCTGTGCGACCATGGGGGTGATTGTAACATTAAGATCAGTTTGCATTTTGTTCATGCTGATGATGAGACATGTATTGATCAGGGCTGTGCAATGACGGTTTGACAGTACAGTTCGTAAAAATACAATCTGACGGTTGACACTGTGTATTCTTTGTATGAGCAAACGATTGGTGTATTAATGAAAGGGAAAGGGGAAAAACAATAGCATAGTGTTTGTGTCATAACCAGGATTTGAACCCTGGTCTCAACTTTCCACAGCAAAAAAACAGTCGGCGATGGGTTACACAGGGAATTGCAGTGAACGGTCCCCTCAACTGTCTGACGCTGAGCACATTCATTTTTGTGTCACCGTTCACCATACCGTAATTATGGTGCAAAATGGCTTTGGCAGTGTCATTGTACATCCCTGGTGTTGATGCCTACACCCAGGGTCTGGCCCTGCTTCATTAAGTCGTGCATTGGGCAGCAGGACTCTGCCATTGTGGTTCTTGGGCAACCTCTGGCACAAATTTCAGGCCTGCCAAATCTGTGGTGGCGTAATCTTAAATTCCCTAAATGCAAGAAATTGTGTGTCGCTGTGTCGCTGCTCACAATTTACTGCTTCCCTCCTGTTGATTATGCAGCTCAAGGAGCGGCAGGCATTGTTGGCCAGGCAGATTGCGGATGCTGAGGAGCAGCTCAAGTCTGCTGCGGCCATCCAAGTGAGTTGGTTGACCTTCCCGTGCGTAAACTAAAGGTTATTTTGTGTTTTCGTGTTGATTAGGTGCAAGAGCTGCCCTCCTCTCAAATCTTTGATAATGGTTGTCAGAGGGCTGGAAACAACGCTGCATGTTCCTTCAACCTTGCATTATTTACAAGCAACGGCATTGCTCTGTTTTGTTGTGGTTGCCACTGTTTGTTTTAATCCATAACCTTCCTGTGTTTCTTCTCAATAGTCAATTCCTGCATTCTGCGTGTCGCCTCGCCTTGCTGAGTGTCGTAAGAAGCAGAAGCAGTGTGGATAAGATGCGCTGCTGCTGCGCCTCTTGTGGTGCAAGACCTTGCAGTGGATTGAGCGCTACCCTAAATTTCAAATCAATCACGCATGTAGGGCCGCTGGCTATGTTCAGGCAACTTACCAGCAAACAATTCCAGACATGCTGTTGTCTTGCGTTGTGCAAACGTATAGTTGGAAATTGCGTTCTGCAAGGTGTTAGCCGGATGTGTGCATAAGTTGGTGATCAGTGCAAGAGCACATCAGTTCTTGCCTGATAACCGGAAGCAAGCTGTTTGGCTCATAAGTAAATAGATGAATGCACACTTGAAGGACAGCCTCTGCATTTGCATAGGGAGGCAGCAAGGGGGTGTAAGGAAGAGGGGAGGCTGGAGACTCGCAACAGTGACATAACTGTAGGAAATTCTTTACTGCAGCCTCCTGAAAAGCGAATTGGTCCCAGAGGGCTTGCACTGGTCTTTTACTTTGCTATGGGTGATGGTGCAGTCTCATCCTTTTTGGTATCAACCTATCACATCTTATCTGCTCCGTCTCCCTGGTAAGGATTTGTTAACATCTAATGCAACTTTCGTTTGTACTGCAGGCAAACCACGGCAAGCAGGTGCAAGAGCTGATGTTAGCACAGGCGGCTGTGGCAGAGGAGCACACTCGAGTAGGAGCACAGCAGGAGGAGCTCAAGGCAAAGGGTGCAGAACTGGTTGCCCAGGTTAGTGCCGATTTTTGATGTACTAATTCCAGGTGGCTTGTCAGGTAATGGTGAGGCCTCAGGAGGATGAGCATGCCCTAGTGCAGGCACAGCAGGAGGAGCTTACGACTGGGTTTGCTGAGTTGGTTGCTCAGCTTTGCCAGTGAGCTAAAAGGATGAGTGTGAGGTGGCTGGCGTTTCAAGAAGCTGTAGTAGCAGAGGGGCTTGCTTTGCGTCACCATATTTCTGGAACCCCTGCACCGTTTTGAGACCTGAGACATGCATTGGATACCTGATTATCTGCTCCTTCAGCAAGCGCTTGGCGGTTGGGGAGCGGTGTAGAGACTGGAGGATTGTTACCTAGGAGATTGACTCCTGTTTTAAATTGCGTGCCATTTTACGACCTGTCAGTCCTCAAAATCAAGCAAAATGGCCCACATCTTTGATGTAAATTTGGGGGCGGGAGCAGCTGTGGTCGCGAGTGCAACACAGAAATTGTGCTGCGTTGCTCAGAACAAATCACACCGTTTTTCACACAGTCCATCAATTGGCCCCATTCAAACTTCATTTGACGCGTTTTGACTGCCTGCCCCTCTGAGAGCAAAAGCAGGCTGAACTTGAAGCAGGTATGGAGCGACAGAATTCTCTGTCTTTTCCCCCTGTATCCCTTGTGAGTACCTCCCTTTTGCCGGCATTCCCAGTATTCCTGCCCCAAGTTTGACATTGCAGCATTGTTATACAATATTTAGAAAGTCTACATCATGAAGCAGAGGTCAATCGGTGCAAGTTTGGAGATGCACCTTTTCCCTGCCAAAGTGGGTGCAAACTGCACACCGGGCTCACACAGCCCCCCAGAATGCCAAACTTACAGCAAATGTCAATGGTTTAGATACAAATATCAAGCATCTTGCATTCAGATGAGGTATAGGGGGCTTTGGATTGGGTGGAGAGCTCAGTGAGACTGGTTGGGGGGGTTCTTTCACAAGGACAGCCTAAAGCCTTGCTTGTAAATTTCATATGCTACACACACGGTCGTAGGAGAAGGAGGCTGTGAAGCGCGAGAAGGAGATGAGCAAGGAGGCGGCTGCCATTTCCAAGCAGGCAGCGGAAGTTGCAAGAAAGACGGAGCAGCTGGTCGGCCAAGAGGCTGAGGTATGTGAATGTGTCAAGCAGGTGTAGCTTCAGTGTGGATTCGCCTGATTATGGTGGTTTGTCGCTACAGCTGCTTTACAAAATTGAGCAATTTCATTGCGATGTCTACCTTGCTCTGCTGTCTTATCACGTGTCGTGAACCTCACACCTTCAATTGTGATTTAAATCGCAGATGAAGCGGAGGGAGATAGCCTTAGCAGAACAGGTTGCTGTTGCCGACACTCGGCTCAAGGCTGCTGCTGCCACCCACGTAAGCATCATCTGAAA
>Ga0307967_1001563_pt1 | contig 13817 bp, 12 predicted proteins | sample OrgLakmetagen648_FD_201828 | JGI IMG/M metagenome (GOLD analysis project Ga0307967, IMG submission 201828) | Saline water microbial communities from Organic Lake, Antarctica - #648 | ecosystem: Environmental > Aquatic > Non-marine Saline and Alkaline > Saline | place: Antarctica: Organic Lake... | reverse complement strand
GAAGCGGGATCGGGCTGGTAAGGGGGCGGCTCGTGCGGTGCGTCGTGCGGGGATGGTTCCCTGCGTCGTATACGGCGACCACAAGGACCCCCAGATGATCTCCATCGAACCGCGCCATCTGATGCGCGAACTGATGGCCGGTCACTTCTACAACACGGTCTATGACGTGAACGTCGAAGGCGGCGCCAAGGAACGCGTCCTGCCGCGCGACATGCAGCTTCATCCCGTGACGGATCTGCCGCTGCACGTGGATTTCCTGCGGGTCAGCAAGCTGACCAAGATCACGGTTAACGTGCCGGTCAACTTCATCAACGAAGAAGACTGCCCCGGCATGAACGAGGGCGGTACGCTGTCCGTCGTGCGTTACGAGGTTGAGCTTTACTGCGCCGCCGACGACATTCCGGAATCCATCGAATGCGATCTCAGCAACGCGCAGATCGGAGATACCATTCACATCTCTGACCTGCCGCTGCCGGCAGACGTTGTGTCCGCGATCAGCGATCGCGATCCGGTCGTTGCCAACATTGATGCGCCGCGCGCCGAGGAAGAGCTCGAAGAGCTTGATGCCGAGGATGCGGAAGCCGGTGAAGAGTTCGGTGCCGAGGCGGATGACGCCGAAGCCGAAGGCGAAGAGGCCGGTGAAGACGCTGGCGAGGGTGCCGAGGGCGACTCTGAAGAAGGCTCGAAGGAGTAAACCCGAAAGGGTTTCTCCGGGCACCGGGAGCACAGGCTCATGCGCCTCGTCGTCGGACTCGGCAATCCGGGCCCGAAGTACGAGGGCAACCGGCATAATATCGGATTCATGGCGGCGGATCGGCTGGTCCGCCGTCATGATTTCGGCCCCTGGCGCGCGCGTTTCCAGGGGCAGTCGGCGGACGGCACCATCGGTGCGACGAAGCTGCTGCTGCTCAAGCCCACAACCTTCATGAACGAGTCCGGTCGCGCCGTTGGCGAGGCCTGTCGGTTCTTCAAGATCGACCCCTCTGAGGTGCTGGTCATTTATGATGAGCTGGACCTCGCGCTCGGCAAGTTGCGCGTCAAGCAAGATGGCGGGCATGGCGGGCATAACGGGCTGAAATCGATCGACGCCCATATCGGTAAGGCCTATTGGCGCCTGCGTCTTGGCATCGACCATCCCGGATCGAAAGAAAAGGTGATCGGCCATGTTTTGGGCGATTTCGCCAAAACCGAAGAACCGATGGTCGAGCGGGTTTTGGAGGCGGTAAGCCATCACCTGCCGCTGCTGGTGGAGGGCAAGCCGTCCGACTTCATGTCGAAGGCCGCCCAAGATATTGGCCCAGCCAAAGAGCCGAAAGAGCCGAAGCCCAAAAAGGCTGAAGCGCCTGGGGCGCAAGAGGCGGCTAAAGGCAAAACGGCGGCTGAGCGGCTGCTGGAAGATCGCGGCCCCGATGGTGAGGCGCCTAAAGGCGGACTTGGGGGCGCGTTAAAGAATTTGTTCGGAAAGGACTAGCGGGTTTCATGGGATTTAATCTTGGCATCGTAGGCCTGCCCAATGTGGGTAAGTCGACGCTATTCAACGCGCTGACCGAAACGCAGGCCGCCCAGGCCGCCAACTTCCCCTTCTGCACGATCGAGCCCAATACGGGCCGCGTCGCAGTCCCGGATGCGCGCCTTGATAAGCTGGCGGAGCTTGGAAAATCGGCCAAGGTGATCCCGACCCAGATGGAATTCGTCGACATTGCCGGCCTGGTCAAAGGCGCCTCGAAGGGGGAGGGGTTGGGCAACCAGTTCCTCGCCAACATCCGCGAAGTGCATGCGATTTGCCACGTGCTGCGCTGTTTCGAGGAAGGCGATGTCACCCATGTCGAAGGCTCAATCGATCCTATCCGCGATGCGGAGACGGTTGAGACCGAATTGATGCTGTCCGATCTGGAAAGCCTGGAACGACGCATCGTGCCGTTGGAAAAGAAGGCGAAGTCTGGCGAAAAGGATGCGATCGCGGAAGTCGCCGTCATGCAAAAGGCCCTGGACCTGCTGCGCGAAGGCAAGCCCGCGCGGATGGCCGACATCACGCCGGAAGAACGCGGCATCTTCAAGCGCCTAACCCTGATCACGGCCAAGCCGGTGCTTTATATATGCAATGTCGAAGAAGAATCCGCGGCGACGGGCAACAGCCAGTCCGAAAAAGTTCTGGCGCGCGCGAAGGCCGAAGGCGCGCAAGCCGTGGTGATCTCTGCGGCCATTGAATCGGAGGTCGCCCAGCTGGACGATCCAGCCGATAAGGCAGAATTTTTGGAATCGCTGGGGTTGGATGAAACCGGCCTGTCGAAGGTGATCAAGGCGGGCTATCAGTTGCTCGACCAAATCACCTTCTTCACCGTCGGGCCGAAGGAAGCCCGCGCCTGGACCGTGCGGCGCGGTGCCAAGGGACCGGAGGCCGCCGGCGTCATTCACACCGATTTCACCCGCGGCTTCATCGCGGCAGAGACCATCGCCTGCGACGACTTCTTCACCTGCGGCAGCGAAGCGGCTGCGAAGGATCAGGGCAAGATGCGCCTGGAAGGCCGCGATTATGTGGTGAAGGACGGCGACGTCTTCCACTTCCGCTTCAACGTCTAGGTCAGTCTCCACGTCCCCAGGCTCGCGCACGCCCCAGGCTCGCGCACGCCCCAGGCTCGCGCACACCCCAGGCTCGCGCACACCCCAGGCAAGGCTGGCGGTGGGGCGGCGCGACGATGCGTCTAATTCGACCCATGCGAAGCGTGATCGCCATGGGTTCCCCTTCGCAAAATTCAGTATAAGTTCTTAACCTCACGCACCCGCCTGTTATAGTGAAACGCGAATCGAGCAGGCTTTATTTCATCGGAAAGGCAGCTTCTTCATGCCGGACGTATCCAGCATCGCCCGGCCTCACGCGCTCGTCATCGGGGCCGGCCTTGGCGGCTTGGCTGCCGCCGTGCGCCTGGGGGCCAGGGGCTACCGCGTCACGGTGGTTGAGAAGTTGGATAAGCCCGGCGGGCGCGCCTATGTGCTGAAAAAAGACGGCTTCACCTTCGATTGCGGGCCGACGATCGTCACCGCGCCGTATTTGTTTGAGGAGCTTTGGGCGCTGTGCGGCAAGCGTTTGGCGGATGACGTCACGCTTGTGCCGATGGACCCCTTCTACAAAATCCGCTTCGATGATGGCGCGGTTTTCACCTATAGCGGCGATGAAGACCGAATGCGGGCGGAGGTTCAGCGCTTCTGCCCGGCGGATGTGGCCGGCTTCGATCGCTTCATGAAGGTCAGCGCGCGGATTTACAAAACCGCCTTTGAAGAGCTGGCGGACCAGCCTTTCCACAGCCTGGCTTTCACGGTCGGTCGCTTGGTGGAGATGGTGACGCTGGGCGGTCATCGCACCGTCTATTCCACCGTCTGCCGCTATTTCAAGGACCCGCAATTGCGGGTGGCTTTCAGCTTCCACCCTCTGTTGATCGGCGGTAATCCGCTGAGCGCCACGGCCTATTATTGTCTGATCGCGCATTTGGAAAAAACGCACGGCGTGCACTATGCGATGGGGGGGACCGGATCTTTGATCAATGGCCTCGCGGGTCTGATCGATGGGCTGGGCGGGTCTATCCGCTATGACACCACGGTCTCGCGCATTCAGGTCAAGGACGGCCGCGCCACCGGCGTTGTGCTGGAGGGCGGGGAGGAACTGGCGGCAGATATCGTCGTCTCCAACGCGGACAGCGCCTGGACCTATAAGCATCTGCTGGCCGACCACAAACGCCGACGGTGGAGCGACCGGAAGCTGGATAGCCGCAGCTATTCGATGGGGCTTTTCGTGTGGTATTTTGGCACCAAGCGAAAGTTCGAGGATGTAGAGCACCACACCATGGTGCTGGGGCCGCGCTATGAAGAATTGCTGACGGATATTTTTGCGCGTCATATTTTAGCGGACGACTGCTCTCTCTACTTGCATCGACCGACCGCGACGGACCCCGATCTGGCGCCGGAGGGATGCGATTCCTTCTACGTCCTATCGCCCGTGCCGAATTTGCGCAGCGGCACCGATTGGGCGGCGGAGGGGGAGCGGTACCGCAAGTTGATCGAAAAGCGCCTTGAAGACACCGTCATGCCGGGGTTGTCGGAGGCGCTTGTCACCTCCGAGATCATGACGCCGCAGGATTTCCGCGACCGTCTGCTCTCGGAGCAGGGCGCGGCCTTCTCGCTGGAGCCGACATTGTTCCAAAGCGCTTGGTTCCGCCCGCATAATCTGAGCGAAGAGGTGGAAAACCTTTTCCTCGTCGGCGCAGGCTCGCACCCCGGTGCGGGCATGCCGGGCGTTTTGTCCTCTGCCCGGGTGATCGATAAGCTGGTGCCCGATGCTGATAGTCTAACGACGGTGGGGCGGACAAGTGGCGATGCCTGATCAATCGGCCCCCGCCCCGCGCGGCCCTTATTGGGGCAATTACGCCTCCCCGGCGGATCGGCGCGCCTGCCGCACCTTGATCCGGCATGGATCGCGCAGCTTTTTCATCGCCTCCCTGCTATTGCCCAAATCGGTGCGCCAGCCGGCCTATGCCTTTTATGCCTTCTGCCGCTTGGCGGATGATGTGATTGATTTGGAATTGGCGGAACGCGATGCGGTGGATCAATTACGCCGACGGCTGGACGGTATCTATGCGGGCACGCCTGCCGACATCCCGGCTGATCGCGCCTTGGCCGATACGGTGCGGCAATTCGATGTGCCCCGTGATTTGCTGGACGCGCTGATTGAAGGCTTCGCCTGGGACCGCGATGGGCGGCGCTTCCGCAGCTTGGGCGAAGTCTATGGCTATTCCGCCCGCGTTGCCGGATCCGTCGGCGCGGTGATGAGCGTGCTGATGGGGGTGCGTGATGCAGAGTCGCTGGCGCGGGCCTGCGATCTTGGCGTGGCCATGCAGTTGACCAACATTGCGCGCGATGTCGGCGAGGACGCAGCCGCCGGCCGCGTCTATCTGCCGCTTGAGTGGATGGAGGAGGCCGGCATCGACCCGGCTGAGTTTTTGGAAAATCCGCGCCATAGCCCAGCCTTGGCCGGTGTGGTGGAACGCTTGCTACAGGCAGCCGCCGTGCTTTATCTGCGCGCCGAGCCCGGCATCGCCGCCCTGCCGACCAATTGTCGCCCGGCGATCCGCGCCGCGCGGATGATCTATGCGGAGATTGGGGCGGAGATCGCGGCCAATGGCTTCGATTCCATGTCGCGCCGCGCGGTCGTGAGCAAGGGCCGCAAGTTGACGCTTCTGGCGCGCGCGGCGGCCATGTCGCGCCAGGCGCCGGTGCAGGATCCCGCCGTCGCCCTGGCACCGGCCTTGGTGGAGACGCAGTTTCTGGTGCAGGCAGCCGCCCAACCCGATACAATTCCCCTGGTCACAGAGGGAATAGACGCTAAATTCGCCTTCATGATCGATCTTTTTAAACGCCTTGAGGTACGCGATCGCATCGCGTCCCCCACCAACCGGGAAAGCTGACCGTCATGGATATCGCGCTTTCTTGGGTGCTGGGTGTCTTTCTTTTGGTGAATTTCGTCGCCGCCTGTTCGGGCGGGTATTTCCGGCCCGGCGATTGGTATGAGCGTTTGAACAAGCCAAGCTGGCAGCCGGCGGATTGGGTATTCCCGACGGTTTGGAGTGTTTTGTATGTGCTGAACGCTTACGCCGGGTGGCGCGTGTGGGAACTGGCACCCGCCGGGGCGTTGGCCGTGCCGATGGCGCTTTATGGCCTGCAATTGGTTTTGAATGCCGGCTGGTCGGCTTTGTTCTTCGGGTTGCGCCGCATGGATCTTGCGATGGGGGAGGTTTTATTCCTCTGGCTCTCCATCCTGGGCTGCATGATCCTCTTCCACCCGATCGATGCCGTGGCCGCGTGGCTGTTGGCGCCCTATCTGTTGTGGGTGACGATCGCTGCTTACCTGAATTGGACGGTGTGGCAGCTTAATCGCGCACCAGCCTGATTTTTCGAGGAGAGTGCCAGATGGACTCCAGCACCCTAATTATGATCGAAGGCGGTCTGATCGCCGCCGGCGTGCTGGGATTCGGCATCTGGCAGATCGTCTCGTTGAAGCGCGAAAGGCGCCGGGACGCGAAGAAAAACGATAGCGCCCCCAACCGCTTCCGCGACTAGCGCTTGGGGTCTAATACCAAGTTGCGCTGATTCCGACCTATGAGGATCGCGTTCGCGCTGTGCTGGGTAGGAAGCGGGGCGCCGGCGATGCGGGGCATCGTCAAGCCGCGCTGACGCCCGCCGGCGCATCGCGAACGCGACCCAAAGGGCGGCACTCCCGGTTCCTCGGACCGCGTCGAGCGCGCTTAACGATGAACCACATCGTCTGCGCGCGCTCTCCTAGCCGACGACCCGGGAGAGCCGTCCTCATAGGTCGGAATCAGCGCAACTTGGTATAACCCCGGTCCTAACCCCGGCGCGGCATGCGGAAGGGCAGCAGAACCTGAACCCAGCGCGTGTCGAAGCGGGTCAACGATAGGCTTTCATGCATCGCGGTGACTGGTGTGCCGCCTAAATCCGTTTCGATCAGCGATCGCGCATAGAACGGCGAATCCACCAAGGTCTGTGTCACCTGCGCCCGGCCCCCCGGCGAACAACGCGTTTGCCGCCCAACCCCCCATAGGCAGGGGGAAAGCGCGCGGGGTGGTGGGGCCTCAAACGGGGTTATCTGACCGCGCGCATCGACCTTCAGGGCCAACGGCGTGGCCGTTCCTTCCAATAAGGTTGGGTCATACAGGATCGCCGCCCCGCCGTCCGGCATCGCCGCGCGCGACCAGTGCCAGCCTTGAAAGCGCCGCTCCAACGGCTCGTCACCCCAATTGCTGTCGAAATATCCAGGGCCCGACCATCGCAGATTGGGGGCGTCGAAATCGGCCTCCACCCGGGACACCGGCGCGATCGGCCACCAGCCATGGCGGCCCCCCGGCTCCAACGTGAAGGCTTGGGATGTGATGGCGCTGGGCGTTAAGCGGATGGTGCCGCGCAGGCGACGCGGGATCGGCACCGCGATTTCATCGACGCTGACGACCAGGCTATCGCCCTCCCACCGCATCGCGCTGGGCCCGACGGTGAAACGGGCCTGCGCGCGGTTCAGCGATCGCGTGCCCCGCTCGGTCATCGCCCAACGCCCCTTGGGCCCATAAAGGGCGACATTGATGGCGACATGCTGCTCCGGGTCGGCCAGCCCGCCGCCCTTGCGCCTGGCGTGGGCGTAATAGGGGGAAAAGACGCTGCCCACGAAGGCGATGACGGTCAGGCTGTGACGGCCATCGTCGCTGACCCCGTCTAGGTACCACCAGACGTAGCCGCCCGGCGGGGTTGGGCGATTAAACTCAGGTCCGTGACCAAGCACCCCGCTGCCAGCCGACCGGACAGGGCCGCCATCGGCACCCCCGGCCCCGGATGGACGCTGCCCCCCGCCAGATACAGGCCCGGCAGTTTCGTGCGCACGCCCGGTCGCTGAAAACTGGCCTGCCATCCGTGGGAGGCCCGACCGTAGAGAGCGCCCCCGCTGGCTGGAAATAACGCCTCGAACGCCGCCGGGCCCGCCTGGACCGTCGGCGCGCCTTGGGTTTGGATCGTCAGGCCGCAGCGCCGCAGCAGGGCGTGGGTTGTGGCTTCGCATCGCTGAATTTCCTTATCGCTTGGGCCGCCGGCATCCCCGTTCGCGGGCGCATTGACCAGCAGCAACAGACGCTCTGGCCCGTCCGGCACCGGGTCGTCAACATCGCCACGATCCTGCGCACAGATATAGATCGTCGGCTCATCGGGTAGTTGGCCGTGCTCTAAAATGCGCTCAAACTCCCCCCTATAATCGGAGGAGAAAAAAACATTGTGCCGCACCAGGTCAAAGCCGTCCGTCTTCGCTTCGACCATCGTGGTCAGCGCGGAAAGCGAGCGTGCCGCGGGCTCCGGCCTCGGCACCGCCGCCTGGGCGACCTGCCCGAATAACCCGGTCGCAAGGGCCGCACAATCGCTGTTGGCGATGACGGCGTCGGCGGGCAGATGCTCGCCGTCGGCCAGACGAACGCCGCTGACGCGGCCCGCATCGCTCAAAATCTCCGCCACCGGCGCATTATAGCGGATGGTGCCGCCCTTCGCCTCAATCCGGGCGGCCAACACTTGCGCCAGCTTGTGCATGCCGCCGTCAATATACCAAACGCCCGCTTGTTCCACATGGGCGACCAGCATCAAGGTGGCGGGTGCAGCAAAAGGCGAGGCGCCGCAATAGGTGGCATAGCGCGCGAAAAGCTGCTGCAGGCGGGGGTCGTGGAAATAACGCCCCAGCGCCCGCCACATCGTCGTGAAGGGGCGCATGCGGCCAAGCCGACCCAGCCCACCGACGCCGGCACCGCGGATCAGGCCAGCCATGCTGGGCTCCGCCGCGCGGATGAAGGACTGTTCCAGGGTCTCGAATATCTCCCGCGAGTCGTCACAAAACCGGCGATAGCCGCGCGCCTCCCTCGCGCCAGCGAAATCCCCGATGGCGTCGACCGATCGCTCAATATCTGCGAATAGGTCCAGGCACCCGCCGCCCGCCCCGTCCACCCAGGCATGGCGCGCCAGGGTTTTGGCGGGGTGCAGGGTTAGGTGATCTTCCAACCGCTCGCCTAAGCTTTCGAATAATTCATCAAAGACCCAACGCATGGTGAAAACCGTGGGGCCGGCATCGATCGGATTGCTGCTGGCGGACCCAGACGGGGTTACTTGGCGCATTTTACCGCCGGGGGTGAGCGCGCGCTCGCACAAGGTGACGTCCAATCCGCGCCCCGCCAGATCCAGCGCGGCGGCAAGCCCGCCGACGCCGCCCCCGATCACAATGATCCGTTTTTCACCCATTTTGTGCCGACCCGTTGGTTGTTCGACCGGGCTGGTCGAAATGTCATTGAAAGTTGACGCCAAAAGTGTCTACTATAGATGACACTTATTGCCACCCCTGACCAGGGCGGCGTTGCGACGGCGGTGATTTCTATCGGCCCGGACGCAAAAATCGCGGGAGACGACAATGGCGACGAGCGAGCAACTGGCCGCACGCATCGAACAGAAACTGCACCAGGCGATCGACCGGTCGTGCAAGCCGGGCGCGCCGCCGAACCTGGGCAAGGCGATGGGCTATGCGGTCTTTCCCGGTGGCGCGCGTATTCGCCCCAATCTGTGTTTGGCGGTGGCTGCCTCTTGCGGCGATGACCAGCCGGATTTGGCCGATGCCGCCGCAATTGGGATTGAGTTGCTGCATTGCGCCTCCCTGATCCATGACGATTTACCCTGCTTCGATGATGCGCCCATCCGGCGCGGTAAGCCGACAGTGCACCGCGCCTTTGGGGAGCCGCTGGCCGTGCTGGCCGGCGACGCGCTGATCGTGTTGGCGTTCGAAGCCATGGCACGCCAGATCATGGACGCCCCGGCGCGTGCGGCGCAACTGATGCGCATCATCGCAGGCTCGGTCGGCATGCCGTTCGGCATTGTCGCGGGCCAGGCGTGGGAATCGGAAAGCGACGCTATTCTGGCGGATTATCAGCGCGCCAAGACGGGCTCCCTCTTCGCGGCGGCGACGGAAGCGGGCGCAGTGGCAGCCGGCGGCGATTCGCAGCTTTGGCGTATCGTAGGGGAGCGTTTGGGCGAGGCCTATCAGGTCGCCGATGATATCCAGGATGTGGTGGGCGATGCCGCTTTGATGGGCAAGCCGACCGGTGTGGACGCGACCTATGCGCGGCCCAACATGGTAGCCCAGCAGGGGCTTGAAGGGGCAACCCGCCACCTGAAGCAACTGGTCACCGACGCGGTCGATTCCGTGCCACCTTGCGCCGGGCAATCGATGTTGCAGCAAATGATCTTGAATGAATCGCGCCGTTTCGCGCCGCCGCCCTCTGTGGTGCAAGCGCAAAAGGCCGGTCATGACGCGACCAGCCTGGCCTGACGGCGGGCGCGATGTCGGGTCCCGATCCCAATGAGGGGGGCGCGTCCCGACCAAGCCCGTCCCGCTTAAGCCCGTCCCGCTTAAGCCTGCGCGATCGCTGGCGGCGGCTTCGCACCCGGCTTTTAAGCGATCCGGTCTTCCAGGCCCGCGCGATCGCCAATCCTTTAACCCGGCCCTTTGCACTGCGCGGAACGCGCCGCAGCTTCGATCTGGTGTCGGGCTTCGTCTATTCCCAAACCTTATCCGCCGTTGTGGCGCTGGGGCTATTGGATGATCTGCGCGCAGGTCCGCAACCGCTTTCCAAAATTGCCAATGACGCCAAGCTGACGGTGGCCCGCGCAGAGCGTTTGATGAAGGCCGCCGCCGCACTTGGTATAATGGAGCGCTGCGATGATGGGCGTTGGGGCTTGGGCGGTGACGGGGCGGCGCTGGCCGGCAACCCCGGCGCCTTGGCCATGATTGCCCATCACCACCATCTCTATCGCGACTTGTCGGATCCGGTGGCGTTGCTGCGCGATGAGGTGCCGGAGACCGCGCTCGCCAATTTCTGGCGCTACGCCCATGAAGCGGACGGCAGTGCGATCGCGCGGGCCGATGCGGAAGCCTATAGCCAGCTGATGGCGACCTCCCAAATGCTGTTGGCGGACGAGGTTTTGACCGCCTATCCCATGGCCCGTCATCGTCATATTCTGGATGTAGGCGGGGGGGATGGTAGTTTTATTTCAGCCGTCGCCGCCCACCAGCGCGAGGCAAACCTGACCCTTTTCGATTTACCCGGTGTCGCCGAAATCGCCAGCCAGCGGATGGCGGAACGGGGGCTGGAGGGGCGCGTGCAAGTGGTCGGCGGCGATTTCACCGCAGACCCGCTGCCGGTCGGCCCCGATCTGATCACCCTGATCCGCATCTTGCATGACCATGACGACGATAAGGCGTTGGTGTTGCTGAAGGCCTGCCGCGCCGCCTTGGCCGATGGGGGCGCGTTGCTGATCGCCGAGCCGATGTCGGGAACCCCCGGCGGCGCGCGCATCGCAGATGCCTATTTCGGCTTTTATCTGCTGGCGATGGGCAGTGGGCGCGCGCGTAGCATCGAAGAAATTTCCGATCTTTTGGACCAAGCCGGCTTGCGGATTGTCACGCCGGTCACCACCCGAAACCCGCTGATGGCGCGGGTCTTGGTCGCGCGCGTTCGGGCGTAGGCGGGGTCGTGAGGGTGGGGCTGTCAGATAAAGCTGTCACAAAACTGTACATATTACTTGACACTACAAACCGTCAGGTTAAAGTGACATATCGGGAAAGAAGGGTCGCAAAGAACGGCTTTCACTCGGTGCACTGAAACAAGGGGCTTTCCGCCATGGCGGGGGGATATTCGATGGAAACCAAGGCGATCCTGTTCGAAAAGCCGCAGCGTTTAAGCGTGGAGACGCTTGCTCTCGACGCGCCGACGGCAGCCGACGTGGTCGTCGACATCGATTGGAGTGGGATCAGCACGGGCACGGAGCGTCTTTTGTGGTCGGGCGATATGCCGAACTTCCCCGGGATGGGCTATCCGCTGGTCCCCGGTTACGAATCGGTCGGCACGGTGGTTGAGGCCGGGACCGATAGCGGACTTCTTCAAGGACAAAAGGTCTTCGTGCCCGGCGCCACCTGTTACGGCGACGTGCGGGGGCTGTTCGGCGGATCTGCGGCCCGTCTGGTGACCGCCGGTGCGCGTGTCGCATCAATCGATAATGCCTGCCAATCGGAAGCAGCCTTGTTGGCGCTTGCCGCCACCGCGCGCCATGCCATCGTCGGCGGCACGACACCTGATTTGATCATCGGGCACGGTGTTCTGGGGCGCCTGCTGGCACGCCTGGCCCTGCTTGACGGGGGTGCGCCGCCCACGGTTTGGGAAACCAACCCCGCCCGACAGGGTGATGCGGCCCTTCTTGGCTATCGCGTGATCGACCCGGCCACTGATGAACGCCGCGATTACCGCGCGATCTATGATGTCAGCGGCGATTCGGGCCTGCTGAACGAGTTGATCGCGCATTTGGCGCCCGGCGGCGAAATCACGTTGGCCGGCTTTTACAAGCAACCGCTTTCCTTCGCTTTCCCGCCCGCCTTCATGCGTGAGGCGCGCTTGCGCGTTGCGGCAGAATGGAAGCGTGCGGACCTCGACGCGGTGATCGCCGCCGTCGATCAGGGGCGCTTGTCCCTGGACGGCCTGATCACCCACACCCGGTCGGTCGATATGGCGGCGGATGCATACCGCACCGCCTTCGAAGATCCGGCCTGCCTCAAGATGGTATTAGATTGGAGTGCTTCCGCATGACCAAGATCGATAAGCCGACGCGCCCTGAGGGCGCGCAGGCGCAGATGACAGAACGGCTGCGCCAAGAAGCCTCGATCGAGCCGGACGCGATCCACACCGGCCCGGCCACGAAAGAAACCCAGATCATCGCGATCTATGGCAAGGGCGGTATCGGCAAAAGCTTCACGCTCTCCAACCTCAGCTACATGATGGCCCAGCAGGGCAAGCGCGTGTTGCTGATCGGCTGCGATCCGAAAAGCGATACGACCTCGCTGCTGTTCGGCGGTAAAAGCTGCCCGACCATCATCGAAACCGGTGCCAAGAAGAAGGCCGCCGGCGAAGAGGTGAAGATCGAAGATGTCTGCTTCAAGCGCGACGGCGTTTTCGCGATGGAGCTTGGCGGGCCCGAGGTTGGGCGCGGCTGCGGCGGACGCGGCATCATCCACGGTTTTGAGACGTTGGAGAAGTTGGGCTTCCATGATTGGGATTTCGACTATGTCCTGCTCGACTTCCTAGGCGACGTGGTGTGCGGCGGCTTCGGCCTGCCGATTGCGCGCGACATGTGCCAGAAGGTGGTCGTCGTCGGCTCCAACGATCTGCAGTCGCTTTATGTGGCGAACAATGTCTGCTCCGCGGTTCAATATTTCCGCAAGATGGGCGGCAATGTCGGGGTCGCCGGCATGGTCGTGAACAAGGATGACGGCAGCGGCGAGGCTGCGGCCTTCGCCAAAAGCGTCGATATCCCGATCTTGGCTGCGATCCCGGCGGATGAAGATCTGCGCCGCAAAAGCGCCAACTACCAAATCGTCGGCACGCCCGATAGCCAGTGGGGCGGCTTGTTCGCGGAACTTGCGGAAAATCTGCACACGGCCCCGCCGGTGCTGCCGAACCCGCTTAGCCAGGATGAACTGCTGAACCTTTTCGACGGCGACGATGTGGGCCGCGATGTGGTCCTGCAGCCGGCTACTGCCGAGGATATGTGCGGCAGCGCCAGCGTCGAGAAGAAGACCCTGGAAGTAGTTTACGACACCGTTTGAAAGACAACCGCACCCAACCCAATGGGCGCATCCGTGAGGTAACATGACCGACCGACAGACAGAAGACGACGCACGGGCTAGCGAGGTCGTCTATGACGATAGCGCAGCCGCCGCGATGTCGAACGATGGCGTGTCGAGCGACTCCGTTTCCGAAGCCCCAACTCCCGTTGCGGCGGGCGAAACGGATGGCCTTGGCTGCCATGCCGGGGCGGAGACGATGAAAGAAGCAGCCGTGAAAGCCGGCAAAAGCGAAATCTTGGCGCAATATGCCGAAGATTATCCCGCCGGCCCGCATGATAAACCACAAAGCATGTGCCCTGCCTTCGGGTCCTTGCGCGTTGGGCTGCGCATGAAGCGCACGGCGACCGTGCTCTGCGGATCGGCGTGCTGCGTCTACGGACTGACCTTCACCTCGCATTTCTACGGCGCGCGCCGCTCGGTCGGCTATGTGCCGTTCGATTCCGAAACGCTGGTGACCGGCAAGCTGTTCGAAGATCTGCGCGATGCGGTCTATGCGCTGGCCGATCCCGATAAATATGATGCGGTCGTGGTGACCAACCTGTGCGTGCCCAGCGCCTCGGGTGTG
>Ga0307967_1001561_pt1 | contig 13830 bp, 10 predicted proteins | sample OrgLakmetagen648_FD_201828 | JGI IMG/M metagenome (GOLD analysis project Ga0307967, IMG submission 201828) | Saline water microbial communities from Organic Lake, Antarctica - #648 | ecosystem: Environmental > Aquatic > Non-marine Saline and Alkaline > Saline | place: Antarctica: Organic Lake... | reverse complement strand
CACGCTGCCGGCATCCCAGTTATAAGTATTGCTCACGGCTATGGCGACGTCAGTGATGTTATTGGCAGACCATTTCCAGGTGTTCGTTTTATTCTGTCTGGTAATTTGCTTTTTATCTAAATCCTCTGGCGTCGCAATTTTAATCACTTCATCACTGCTCATTGATTTTTCCAGCAAATCTGCATACTGCGGTTGCAAAACTTGATCTGGATTTTCTAAAGTTCCGGTTGCCCAAACAATGTAATTTTTAGGCACGGTCACTTCAAAGGTGTAGTCATTAAAATCGTTGTAAAATTCCTGCGAACCGGTAAAGGTCATCCGGTCCCAACCTGAATAATCGTCATAAACCGCCACGCGGGGATAAAAATATGCCAGAAAGAAAGTGGTGCTGTCGATGGCGCCTTCGCGTCCGCTTTGTTTTGAAACTTTATAATGCCAGTCGATATTTAATGTCACACTTGCGTTTGGCGCCAAAGGCGTGTTGAGCTGGATAAATTTATTTGTTCCATCACTGCTGTCGTCCCATTTTTTTTCGGTGTCATTTTCTTTAAAGGAATCGATGTGCAGCCCGGAAGTCAAATAGTCTTTTCCAGCAGGCCGCAATCGCACCGCGCCGGGTTTATGTTGGTTTAAGATAAGTTTGAAATTCAATTTTTTCAGCGTATCGGGGCTATTGTTTGTATAATTTATTTCTTCACTTCCCTTGATCGTTCGATTTGGCGGGGCTAAATTCAGCTTGATATTATAAGTAGCGCTATTTTGCCAATAGCTTTCCCCGGGTTTACCGTCTTTGGCGCGGGTATTATTTTCGTAAGCTTTCTGAACATCACGGGGCACATAAAGGTCTTGTGAAATTGCAGAAAAACTAAAAAACAGGACAATTACTGTGAGAAGAAGATACTTGATTTGCATAAAAATGAATTTTAATAAAACACTTCAAAAGTAAGGCTTTAAGCTGAAAAAGAATGGTTTATTGAGGCTTAAAAATTCCTGTAACAAGATCTTTAAAGTTAAATAAATGTTAATATATACTACTTGGTATTGCAAACTACCTTTTAATGTACGTATATTTGCCGAAGAATAAATTGCTTAAAAATTCATCAATGAAACTGGAAAACACCAAAGCCCAAATGCGTAAAGGCGTACTGGAATATTGCATTCTCAGCGTGCTCAATGAACGCGATGCTTATGTCGCCGAGATATTGGAAACTCTGAAGGAAGCAGAGCTTTTGGTGGTGGAAGGCACGATTTACCCGCTATTGACACGATTGAAAAACGCGGGTTTATTGAGTTATCGCTGGGAAGAATCCACCAGCGGCCCACCGCGAAAATATTATGGCTTGACCGATAAAGGAAAAGAATTCCTGAACGAATTATCAACAACCTGGAACACCTTGCAGACAGCTGTTTCAAAAGTAACCAACCAAAAAAATAATCCCGATGAATAAAACTGTAACCATAAACCTGGCCGGCATCAATTTTTATATGGATGAGGATGCCTTTGCTAAACTCGATCAATATTTGAAGGCTATTTCGGCCTCGCTTCACGACGAAAGCCGGGCAGAAACAATGCGCGATATTGAAGCCCGCATCGCTGAACTGTTTCTGGAAAAAATCGAACACCAAAATGAAGTCCTCAGCCTGAAAGCTGTTGACAATGTCATTAGCGTTATGGGCCAACCTGAAGATTTTCAGGTGGATGAAAATATTTTTGAGGAAGAAGAACGTGAGGAACAAAACACAAAACGCACCAGGAAATTATACCGCGACATCGACCACAGCAAGATTGGCGGGGTGTGTATGGGCTTGGCGCATTATTTTGACATCAGTGTGTTTTGGGTGCGTGTGATTTTTCTAGTGCTCTTGATTCCCAGCGCGACTACTATTGTTGTGGCATATATAATTTTCTGGATCGCTATGCCCGCCGCACTCACGACTTCTGAAAAACTGGATATGCAGGGCGAAAAAATCAATATTGACAATATCGAGCGGCAGGTGCGTGAAGGTTTTTCAAACTTTAAAAAGAATGTTGAAAATGCCGATTATTCATCGGTAGAGCGTTTTCTCATTGGCTTTGTGGATGTTCTTGTTGGCATTGGGATATTTTTGGCTAAGATCATTGGGGTGCTGCTCATTTTGATCAGTGGTGTTGCATTGGTCGCCTTGATTTTTAGTTCCCTGAGCGCCGGCACGTTTACTATTTTTGACGCGCCCTGGATAGATTATGTGGAAGGTGCCGATATTGGCGTTCCCTTTTGGGCGGCCACTGTTCTCATATTTCTATTTGTCGGGATCCCTCTGTTTTTTCTTTTTCTGCTGGGTTTAAAACTTCTCGTGAGCAAACTTAAATCCATTGGCTTTACTGCCAAGGCCGTTTTGCTTGGTCTCTGGATCCTCTCGCTTTTTGGACTCTCAGGTTTGGGGATTCGTCAGGCAACTTTACGGGCTTTTGATTCTGAAGTTACCGAAATCAGGAATTTACCTTTTTCCGCGGAAGATACCCTTTATATTGATTTGTTGAAATCCCAAGCTTTCTACAATTCTTCTGGTGCTTATGATGATTTTTCAATCAAAACCAATAGCAATGGGGATAAATTTATTTTTGGTAATTCAGTTGATTTAGAGATCCAGCCAACGTCTAAAAACGCCCGGCTTGAAATCCTTAAATCGGCTGACGGAAATGGTTTTGCAGAAGCGAAAGCCATTGCAGAAAAAATCATCTATAAATCTGAATTTAAAAATGATACGTTTCAGCTAAGTAATCATTTTACGACAGCGCTAAAAAACAAATTTAAAAACCAAGATGTAGATTTAATGTTATATTTACCTAATGAAACCGTTTTTAGCCTGAGCCAAGAAATGACTTATTTCACGGAAAATATACCGTCAGATTATTTTGATCATCAGTTGAAATTTGTCAATAACCAATTGAAATGCCTCGATTGTGAAAATGATCAATTGCAAGGTTCAAACGAAAAAGATAAAATGCAAGGGCGCACCAAAGATAGCGTCACGAATCCTGAAGACGGGAATCAAAAAACTGAAGTTAAAAATAACCAAAGCGAATGGTATCAAGAAACCCAGCCTGCCGGCGGGCAGGAATCTAAAACCGATACCTTAACCAACTAAAACCAATTTATTATGAAACCACTATTTTTAAAATTATCCTTACTTTTTTTACTGGCCATTACAATTTCTTCCTGTCAATTTAATATTGGCGGAAATGGGGTGAATGCTGAAGGGGAAATTGTTGAAAAAGAGTTTAAAATTGACAAAACCTTTGATAAAGTTTCCACGGGCTCAGCTTGGGATGTTGAACTTATCAAAAGCGATGAAACTCGCCTTATGGTGCGCACCAATGAAAACATAATTCCGCTTTTTGAATATAAAATAAACGGTGGCGAACTTTCCATTTCCAGCAAGGGAAATATCAGGAACCCCGATGTAATGGATGTTGAGCTTTATTACAAATCCCTCTCTGAAATCCACGCTTCCAGTGCCAGCGATGTGACTTCAAAAGAGGTTTTTGAACAAAGGGATATCACAATTTCCAGTTCCAGCGCAGCTGATATAATTTTGCGTTTAAAAACAAAAAATTGCAATGTTTCAGCTTCCAGTGCCAGCGATATTGAACTGAGCGGGACCAGCATAAATTTTAATGCCAATGCCAGCAGCTCTGCCGATATTGATGCCGAAAATTTAAAAACTAAAAACAGCACTGTCAAGGCCTCTTCAGCAGCGTCCATTGATGTTTATGCAACCGAAAGCCTCACGGCTAAAACCTCTTCCAGCGGCTCAATCGATTATTCTGGAAACCCTAAAACAACTGATTTTGATCAAAGCACTTCTGGTGGTGATATTGAAAAGAATGATTGAAGTTCTGAAGTTGGGTTAAGATTGAAAAACGGGATTACAAAGCCAAAGCTTGAATAGCAGTAAAAATTTAATCTTACCTTTGCCATTATGGAAATCGACTTGGAAAAACTGCCTCAAATCGCGAAGGGCAAGCGTAAGGAAAACAATAAATTTTTCAAAAAGCTCAAGAAAAAGCCGCCGAAAAAACTGGATTCCATAATGCAGAAACTTCACGAGGACGAGTTTTCAAAAACGGACTGCTTAGACTGTGCCAACTGCTGTAAAACCACCGGCCCTTTATTTACAAAGAAAGACATCCATCGGCTTTCCCGATTGTTTAAGATGAAAGAAAACCAATTCATCGCAAAATACTTACAATTGGATGAAGAAAAGGATTATGTGTTACAAACGCTGCCCTGTCCATTTCTGGGCGTTGATAATAAATGCCTGATTTATGATCAGCGTCCCAAAGCCTGCGCAGAATTTCCCCACACCGACCGCAAGAATTTCCATCAAATCACAAACCTGACCAAGAAAAACATTGAAGTCTGCCCAGCGGCTTTTCGGATTGTGGAAGCAATGAAGGAGAGAATTCAGGGTTAAAAGTTAATGGTTAATGGTGTGTTCATTGTCCTTGCCTAAATAGCATTGACAGTTAAAGGTTGAAATTTTTATCAAAAAATTGAAGGTTGAGTCATTAGTTTGATCACTGTGAGGGCAGTCGAAGGGCAGTAAACACCTCTCTCGCTAAAAGGATTTTGAATCTGCCAGAGGGCTTTTCGGGTTGTAGCAGTGGTGAAGCACTGCATATTGAAATAGCCTTTCGGACCTGAAAGGTAATCGGTCAAGGTTAAAAATAAATCATTTCATTTTTAAGACTTATATAATTGAGGGCTTCGAGAACCTCAGCCCGGGGGTGTTCGGGAATTCAGCCCAGCGGTCTTTAAGAATCTCAGTCGCCCCATTTTCAAAAATCTTAATCAGGATTTTCCATTACCATCAATTATTCTTATTTTTTTTACTTAAATATCAACACTTCAATAATTTTATTCCTTAAGGCGGTTGAGTGGCATAAAATTCATATAGTCAGAGGTAATATTCCCATATTTATATACGGTCACGTCAAGACATGAATTTGTTATTTTAATTTAAAAATATTTTAATAGCGGCTAAATTTTATATTTTATTTTCAATTTAAAATCGAAAATGGTTTAAATTTACCATCAGATTAATTGTATTGATGTTTAGGTGATAACTCAAAATCATTAAGTAAACGTTAAACCAGTATCTAAAACTTACTTTTTACCTAACTTTTTAGTCTAATAAAAATAATATGTCAGAAATTATGACCAAGTCACAAAAACTTTTAGAAAGAAGAAAGAATATTGTGGCAAACGGTGTGGGGGTTTTCAACACTGCTACCGTCAATAAAGCAAAAGGGGCAATTATAACCGATCCAGATGGCAACGAACTTATAGATTTTGCCGGTGGTATCGGCGTTGTCAATGTTGGACACTGTCCAGAACCTGTTGTGAAAGCTATTCGAGAACAGGCCGAAAAATATATCCACACGAGTTTTAATGTGGTGACTTATGAACCCTATATTGAACTCTGTGAGCAACTCGCTGAAATTTTTCCCCACGGAAAAAAAACAAAGGTTATGCTCGTTAGCACTGGTGCCGAAGCAGTTGAAAACGCGATAAAAATCGCCAAGCAGGCCACAAAAAGACAAGCAGTTATTTCGTTTACCGATGCTTTTCACGGCCGCACCTTGATGGCCTTGTCATTGACCAGCAAAATTGATTATAAATTAAACTGCGGGCCATTTGCGCCAGAGGTTTACAGGCTTCCTTTTCCAAATTTTTACCGCTATCATGACAATAAATCAATGGATGAATTTGTGGATCTGGAGTTAAAGCGTTTACATGAAAGTGCAAAAAACTTGGTCAACCCAAAAAATGTTGCAGCAGTTATTATAGAGCCCGTTCAGGGCGAGGGTGGATTTACCTGTGTGCCGCAAAAGTATTTTGAAGGGCTTCGTGATTTTTGCGATGAACACGGCATAATGCTTATTGCCGATGAAATTCAAAGTGGATTTGGTCGTACAGGCAATTGGGCTTCTTGGCAAAATTATGGCGTGCAGCCCGATATTAGCACTTATGCGAAATCCCTTGGCTCAGGAATGCCCATTGCGGCAATTGTAGGCCGGGCAGAAGTTATGGATGCGGCCGCGCCAAGTAGTATTGGCGGAACTTATATTGGAAACCCCGTTTGTTGTGCTGCAGCTTTGGCTACCCTCAAAATGATAAAAGATCAAGACCTCAACCAGCGCGGAACCGAGATTGGGAAAGTCATTGAAAGTCGGTTCAAAGAAATTCAAAAAATCACCCCACAAATTGGTGATGTCCGTGGAATGGGGGCAATGATGGCTATGGAATTTGTAAAAAACGGCGACCCACGACAACCCGACGGCGAACTCTGCAAAGAAATTATGACAAACTGCGCAAAGAATGGATTGATCATCATTACTGCCGGAACTTATAAAAATACGATTAGGGTACTTTGTCCACTCGTTATTACTGATGAGCAATTGAACAAAGGATTGACTATCCTCGAAAAAGAAATATTTAAAGCAACACATAAAATCTAAAATATTATATGAAAGCATTTACAATAGCAGGCATACAAATGCGGGTTTCCGCGATACGCTCAAATGTAGAGATGATGAAGATAAAGATGGATATAACAATGCACCTTTATCCATCAGTAAATATGGTCGTTTTTAGTGAGCTCTGCGCTTATGGACCAAACACCCATCACGCACAAGAATTTCCAGCTGAATTTGAAAGTGAAATGCAGAAAATGGCGAAAAAGTATGGGATTTGGCTTTTGCCTGGAACCATATTTGAAAAAGACGGCGACAAAAAATACAACACGGCCACGGTCATCAATCCGCAAGGGGAGATCGTGACGCGTTACCGCAAAATGTTCCCGTTCTTCCCTTATGAAGAAGGTATTTCTGAAGGGGAAGAGTTTTGCACATTTGACATTCCGAACGTCGGGAAATTTGGCGTTTCAGTTTGTTATGATATGTGGTTCCCTGAAACCGTTCGCACATTAGCGGTAATGGGTGCTGAGGTTATCCTTCATCCCACAATGACTGGAACGATGGACCGTGATATTGAACTTTCCATTACTCAAACCAACGCGGCAGTAAATCAGTGTTTTTTCTTTGATATCAATGGTTTGGAAACAGGCGGGATCGGTAAATCCATGATTTGCGGGCCCGATGGCAGAATAATGTATGAAGCAGGATCTACAGAAGAAATCATCCCTATAGAAATCAATATGGAACGTGTAAAGCGCAGCCGCGAAAAAGGTGTGATGCGTCTCGGCCAACCCTTGAAAAGTTTTCGCGACCATGTGGGTAAATTCAATATTTACCAAAGCGATGCGAAAAACCCGTATTTGGAATCCTTGGGACCGCTGGAAAAACCAAAAAAATCAGAAAATTTATCTGCCCTGAAAAAGAAAGAAGAAGAATTTGAAATTCCAGAATCTTCAACTGAATATAAAGGTGATGGCATAAAATAAAAATCAGTGCACTTTTTCCAAAGTTCAAAACTCTGGAAAATTTGATACCGAATCGACTGTACTGTTAGCTTTATTAAGTTCCAACTCTTTTGCAGTCACTCGGCACTATACTAATATTTTTTACGCAATTTTAAAGTTGAATTGGCATAAGGTCACTGGTTCTTGAAAATTATCAATATATTTCTGAATTAATTAGATGTAAAGTAAAGTAAAGCTGTTTTGTAAAGTATTAATTTTTCAGGCTACTGATTTTATAAAAGCTGTAAATTCAATTATGAATTAAGCAAACCGAAAAAAGCACAAAAATGGGAACCTTAAAAACAAAACAAAAAAAGGAGAAATTAAAAGACTTCGTTAATTGGTTTGAAATCCCCGTTCTTGACCTGGGGCGGGCGGTAGCATTTTACAATCAAATTTATGGCATCCAGATGGAAATGAACGAAGTGAACGATTATGAAATGGCATTTTTCCCTGCGGCAGAAAGCGGCATCGGTGGAGCCTTGGTGAAAGGACCTGGTTCTGTGCCCAGTGAAACCGGATCCTTGATTTATTTAAACGCCGGGAATGACTTGCAACCCATTTTAGACAGAGTAGAAAAAAACGGTGGCCGGGTGATTATGGAAAAGACAAAAATTGACGATGATGCTGGGTGTTTCGCTCTTTTTATCGACTCTGAAGGAAATAAGCTCGCCCTGAATTCAAAAAAATAAATTATGGCCAAACAGAAAAAACCTGTCAGTTCACCTTATTACAGCATTGCTCAATTGCGCCTTGCCAATTGGAATATGTTAAAACTGGAATGTGCAAAATTGTCCCAAGTTAGAAAAAGCTCGGCCGATGAAAAAACGCATAAAAAGAAGGTGAAAGAGGTTTTGGGGCAGTTAGGCGCAATTGAACAGTATTTTGTTTTTCCAGGGAAAGCACGCTTAAAAAAATTACTGAACCGCTTAGAAAAAAAAGAATATTCCGCTTTAGCACACAGTGCTGCTGAAATTACCCGACATTTAGTAAGTGACGATTATCTGAACCTTTCTAACAAAACTTATAATGAGGACGACAAGCCGGACTCTGAAGACGTCCATGACCCATTATGTAAAAATAAAAAAAATTATTTTGAGGTCTTGTTTGTTGAGGACTTTTCACCCAGTGAAGAAGCTGAAATTCAAGAAAAACTTCGGGAAATCAGGGAGCCAAATGAACAGTTTACATATGATTTTATTGTGCAGCGCTCTTTTCAGGATGCACTGATTGCACTGGTGTTCAATCCAAATATCCAAGCAGTGGTGATCCGTTATGCGCCACCTTATGCCTCTTCCACTATTTCTGAGCTTATAAAACCCTATATCCAGCACGTGCTCAATATTGATTTAAAAGCAAAACACGAATCTGCACTGGGCCCATTGCTGGGGAAGCACGTCAAGCAATTTCGTCCAGAACTGGATACTTACTATGTCACCGACACTTCGCTCACTGATTTAAAGAACAGTACACTCAAACAGTTCAACCGAATTTATTACCGTCGTGAAGATTTACAAGAACTGCATTTAGGGATTATCCGTGGCATTCGGGAACGTTATGACACCCCATTTTTTACAGCCTTGAAAGAATACAGCAAAAAACCAACAGGGATTTTTCACGCGATGCCCATTTCACGTGGTAATTCGATTTTTAAATCCCGTTGGATCCAGGATTTCGGTGAGTTTTATGGACGCAATATGTTCCTCGCCGAGACTTCTTCCACAACTGGCGGACTGGATTCATTACTTCAGCCTACCGGTCCGCTAAAAAAAGCCCAGCAAATGGCTGCAAAGACTTATGGCGCCCAACGCACTTTCTTTGTGACCAATGGTACTTCAACCGCCAATAAAATTGTGGTTCAGGCTATTGTTGAACCCGGTGATTTAGTCTTGATCGACCGCGATTGTCACAAATCACACCACTATGGAATGGTGCTGGCCGGGGCTTATCCGGTTTACCTGGACTCATATCCCATCGAGGAATATTCGATGTATGGAGCTGTTCCATTGGAAACCATCAAAGAAAAATTGCTTCAGTTAAAAGAGGCTGGGCGATTGGATAAAGTAAAAATGCTTTTACTCACCAATTGCACTTTTGACGGTTTGGTTTATAATGTTGAAAAAGTGATGCAGGAAATCCTCGCCATCAAACCCGATATGATTTTTCTTTGGGATGAAGCTTGGTTTGCTTTTGCTGGGTTCACATACATTTATAAACAGCGCACTGGAATGTTTGTTGCCCGCAAACTGTTCAAAAAATACCAAACAAAAGCTTACCGAAAAGAATACAACGCACACATAAAGGGCCTTGCTAAAGGTGAAACCCCAAAAATGCCCGATCCCGATCAGGTTCGTTTACGCGTTTACGCCACTCAAAGTACACATAAAACACTGAGCAGTTTCCGACAAGGCTCGATGATTCATATCTGGGATGAAGAATTCAGAAAAAAATCTGAAGATACTTTTTTAGAGGCTTATATGACGCACACCTCAACTTCACCAAATTATCAAATGCTGGCCTCGCTTGATGCAGGACGGCGACAAGTCGAGTTTGAAGGCTATGAAATGGTTGAAAAAAGCATCGAAATGGCTATGGTCCTGCGGGCAAAAGTAAACAACAATCCACAGCTCAATAAATATTTTGACGTGTTGACAGTGAAGAATTTTATTCCCGATCAATACAGGGAAACAGGTCTCGATGAATACTATGATATTGAAACTGGATGGAACCGAATGGAAACAGCCTGGGAAAAGGATGAGTTCATGCTGGATCCCACTAAAATAACTTTATTCATTGGAAGGACGGGTGTTGATGGGGATACTTTTAAAAATAAATATTTGATGGACCAGTTCAACATTCAAATCAATAAAACCACCCGGAATACCGTATTATTTATGACCAATATTGGCACTACACGCGGAAGTGTGGCTTATTTGACCAATGCACTTTTAAAAATCTCAGAACAATTGGATGAAGAGTTCCGGTCGCTCAATAGCCGTGAAAGTGAAATCAATGAACAAAAAATAAATTCACTGATCAACGAAGTTCCACCCTTGCCAGATTTCAGTTATTTCCATTCATCCTTTCGCGCCGTGCCAAGTTTGCCCGGTGGAAATATCCGCGAAGCTTATTTCACGGCTTACAATGAGAAAAAATTTGAATATATCCCGATTTCTGATTGCAACAACGCTATCGATGAAGGCCGGGAATTGGTAGCCTCTTCCTTCGTTATTCCTTATCCACCGGGCTTTCCAGTTTTGGTGCCGGGACAAGTTGTCAGTCGGGAAATTATCAATTTTATGCTCGCCCTCGATGTAAGCGAAATCCACGGTTATCGTGCCGATCTTGGTTTACGCATTTTCCGGAAAAGTGTTTTAAATCGACAGAAAACAGCAACCGCAATGGGTGCAAAGAGCTTAAAAGCATCAAAGAAAACAAAATCCAATACTAAATAAAACTTCAGAAACTATGAACGACAAAAAAAACACATCCAAGAAAGCAAAAGCCGGATCGGCAGCAATGGCAAAAGCAAAGCCAAATCTAAAGCTGAACAATATCCACGATATCCGCCGTTATTTTCATAAAAACGAGGAACCTATTTATTTTATGAGTGCTACAAACTTTAATTTATTGGGCGCAGATGAATGGATAAAAGGCTTCCGGTTTATCAACTATATGGATTGTTTTGACGGTCAACACCCGAATGTTTTTTCCCCAAAGGAAGAAATTCCGCACGACGAGTTTGAAAGCATTGAAGATATTAACAATTACCTTTTGCAACACCCAGAAGTTCAGCAATATATAAAATCCAGAAAAAAAGGGCGCAAAGCAGGAAAGGTCATGTTCCTGATGTTTTCTGAAAAAACAGAAAAGCTCGCCAAGAAATTAGGATTGGAAGTAATCTTCCCCAGTGCTAAAATGCGAAATTTCATGGACAACAAGGTCAATACTAACCGCATCGCAGAAAAAGCTGGAGTAGCCTGCGCGCCTTACGTTCTGTCTAATGTGAAAAATTATAAACACTTGCAGGAAGTGTCTAAAAAATTAGGCGACGATTTGGTAATTCAAACCCCTTTCGGCGATTCTGGGCACACCACATTTTTTGTCTCAAATGAAGCTGAATTCAACAAATATAAAGATGAAATTATAGCCGAAAAGGAGGTAAAAGTCATGAAACGCCTCAATTGTTATGGTTCGGCAATCGAAGCTTGTGTAACCCGGCACGGAACAATAGTGGCGCCCTTAATGACAGAATTGGTCGGTTTTAAAGAATTGACGCCCTACAAAGGCGGATGGTGCGGCAATGAAATCTATCCGGATTCCTTTTCGCCAAAATTGCGCAAAAAAGCGCGGGAATATACCAAGCTCTTTGGTAATCAATTGTTAGAAGAAGGTTATAAGGGTTACTTTGAACTTGACTTTTTGATCGATAAAGATACAGGCGAGATTTATCTGGGCGAATTAAACCCGCGTATTACCGGCGCGAGCTCTATCACTAATCACGCTGTATTTGCCCTCGCTGACGCCCCGTTATATTTATTTCATATTTTAGAATGGATGGGCGTCGATTATAACATGAGCGTAAAAGCCCTAAATGAACGCTGGGCCAAACAAATCAATACCGATAGTTGGAGCCAAATGGTCATAAAACACACAAAGGACACTCTTGAACATGTCACCGAAGCACCGCAATCTGGGATTTGGAAGATATTTGACACTGGCCATATCAAGTTTGACCGGATGGACTCGCACCGTCGCGCCGTGGAAAGTGAAGATGAAGCATTTTTCCTTCGCATCTCTAACAAAGGCGATTATTTATATGAAGGTGCAGATATGGGGATTCTCGTGGGCCGCGGTCGCTTAATGACAGATAAATTTAATTTGACCGAACGGGCAAAAACCTGGATGAAAGCCATCCGCTCCCAATACTCGTCCCACGAAGTTAAAAAAGAAAACTTTGAACCTGAGATTATCGGGAGCTTGATGAAGTGATTTATAAAAATAAATACAAAATTTGAGTAGCCCCACGGTTTTTTCAAATCCGTGGGGCTTTTTAAAACCTAAACACGAGAAATTATGATGCAGTTAAATTTTAATTCAATCTCTGAAAATAAACCCGGCACTAAGTGGCAAACTCTTTTTCAAAAGCACTGGCCAGCATATAAAGCCTGGTTTCAGTCCAAAGGTGCGGTTAACAACCCGAACTTGGCAACGGCGAAAGCAGAATTGAAGAAATTTATGCCCAAGTTTATGCCCACTTACGAGAAATTGTGTGAACTGGCAGGAAATGATCCCATTGCCGAACGCTTTTTGACCGGCTATCAACCGCCGGCTTATATTACCGGTTGCTCGCAAGCTGTTTATCAAAATCCGCCACAACTAGTCCGCAACTATGATTATCATCCCAACCTTTCTGAAGGGACACTTTTAAATAGCGCTTGGAACGATAAACACGTCATCGCTGTGGGCGATTGTCTATGGGGCGTAGTTGATGGAATGAATTCTGATGGCCTGGTAGCTTCGCTCACCTTTGGCGGAAGAAAGGTTGTGGGCAAAGGTTTTGGCATTCCATTTATTTTGCGCTATGTTCTGGAATTTTGTACTAATGTGGAAGAAGCCAGCGAAGTTTTACAAAAAATCCCCAGCCATATGGCCTATAATATTATGGTCCTTGATAAATCTGGAAGTCATAAAATGCTTCAGCTCGCGCCTGATAAAAAACCAGTGGTAACCGACAACCTTGTTTCCACAAATCATCAGGGAAAAATTGATTGGCCGGCACACGCCAGTTTTTCCAAAACAGTGGAAAGGGAAAAATTTTTAGTTGAACTTTTAAACAAAGAAAATATAAATGATAAACAGATTGCTGCTGCGTTTTTGAAAAGCCCTCTCTTCAACACTCAATATAAAGATGGGTTTGGCACGATTTATACGTCGGTATATCATCCTTCAAACGGAGCCATGGAATTGCGGTGGCAGGATGAATTATTGAGGCAATCCTTTTCTGACTTTTCCGAAGGCGAAACGCTAATTTCTTTTGGCGAAAAAACAAAAACACATCAAAAAGAAACAGCGACAACCTCAGACTATATCGCAACATATAGTGGTGAAGGTTATGATTGGGAAGCTTATGGAAAATCCTGGGCAACAAACGAGCCCTCACAACTGGCTCAACTTGTGGTGAAATCAATCGGCGAAGCGATGGGCATATCGGAGAGCCCGGCTTTGGAAGAAATCATGAAAACAATGACCGCTGAAACCAAAAAACGCGGACAAATTCCTTGGGAAATGCTCGCTGACCTTTGGTCCAATATGGGGGAAAATTAGTTTGTGATAAACTCAAAAAAATATCTGGGGCCGGCC
>Ga0307967_1001559_pt1 | contig 13845 bp, 11 predicted proteins | sample OrgLakmetagen648_FD_201828 | JGI IMG/M metagenome (GOLD analysis project Ga0307967, IMG submission 201828) | Saline water microbial communities from Organic Lake, Antarctica - #648 | ecosystem: Environmental > Aquatic > Non-marine Saline and Alkaline > Saline | place: Antarctica: Organic Lake... | reverse complement strand
TTTTCACGGAAGGGCTTGAGTCGCATGAATTCCGGTCATCCGACACGGTCATCCGACAAATTCACTGATTTTGAGATTGTGTGGCAGCGTACTCCACTATGTCCGATAAGGCAACCTTACCGGACATGCCCTAGTAGGACATGCGGCGGCGGTTAGGAGAATGATTCATGGTCAAAAGCGCCGCCTGCACGTATGATGGCGGCATGACATCTGCCCGCCCGATCCCCGATACCGCCTCCGATGCGGCCCCCCGGATGCCGTCCCGGGGGATGACTGGACAGGCCCGAACCCCCGAGGATCTCGGCCTTTTCCTCGGGGGCGGCGCTTGCGCAACTGCATGTCGCGCCGCAGGCGATCGCTTACGCGAGATGCCTCGACCAAGTGGTCTCTTACGCACTTTTAGCACGTCAAAAGTTCACACTCGTTTTTAAAGAGCGCTTTCAAGCCATTTCGCTGCGCTGATCAGGTTGGCGTCAGTGTTCGGTGCTGACACAAGCTGCACTCCGATCGGCAGCCCTTTTGGCCCCGTCGCTGTCGGTAAATGTATCGCCGGTCCGCCGAGGAGTGTCCAAACACGGTTGAATTGCGGGTTTCCCGTGCCTGTCTCGGCTCTCGGCGCTTCGCCATGAGCGCTGAGTGTAAGCACCGCATCGAAGGCGCCAATAGCCTCGCAAAGCCGGTTGCCGATCTTGTGTCGCACGGACGCCGCGGTAAGGTAGGCTTCAGTCTTGATCGCGGCACCCTCGTCGAGATATGCGCGCAACGGTTCGCTAAGCAAAGAACCATGCATCGCGCGCTCATACGCAAGCGATCGGGCTCCTTCCCATGCCATGATCGTCATTTGAGCTTCGAGAAGTGCGCTCCATTCGGCGTCTGCGGAGAGATCCACAACACACGCGCCTTTGCTCGCAGCGCGTTTGGCAACGCGGTTGAGTTCCGCCAAGGCATATTCTTCTGCGTCTGCCACGTCGGGCGTAGCCAATACAGCCAACCGAGGTGCACCATTCGCTTTAGGTGTCGTCAGGTCTTCTCGACCCGCCATCACCCCGATGAAAGTTGCCGCGTCTGATACCGTGCGCCCGAAGCCTCCTATGGTGTCGAGCGTCTCCCCGAACAGCGTAAGGCCGCTACGGCTGATGGTGGACAGGCTGGGCTTGTACCCGACGATACCACAGAATGAGGCTGGCCGGATGATTGAACCTGCGGTCTGCGTGCCGGTGGCAAGCGTCGCGCCACCAGCGGCTACTGTTGCGGCGGACCCGCTCGAAGATCCACCGGGTGTATGGGCGACGTTGTGTGGGTTGCGAGTGGGCCCGGCGGTCAGGTGTGCGAATTCGGTGGTGATGGCCTTGCCGATGACCAGCCCGCCTGCGGCCCGGATGGCGGCGACAGCAGCAGCGTCGCGATTTGGCTGCCTGCCTTCGTAGATCGGTGAGCCACAAGCGGTGGGCATGTCGGCGGTATCAAAAATGTCCTTGATGGCGACGGTGTGACCCGAGAGCGGACCGTTGATCTCTTTGGCGTCCATGCGGCGGGCTTCGGCGATAGCGGTATCAAAATCTAACCAGGCATAGGCGTGCAGCCGGTCTTCGTCGGCGGTGATCCTTTCGAAAGCGGCTTTGGCGAGTGTGATCGCGGGCATCGACGTCTCCGTTGTAGGGGCCAGAATTAGCGCCAGATGTTGCGACGCTGTATCACAATGGTGGAATTCCGGATGACCCCAAGTGACTAGCCCGGATCTGCGATGCGGCATTTCATTTGTTCTCTATATTTGGGCACCGAGGCACTCTCTGCAGCTTAATTATGCATTCATAATTCATTAAATCGCCTTAGGCCGGGTTTTGCCTGTCTCTGTGGAGTGGAAGTGCGCTTGGATTGCTCGTGTCCGCATCTTTCGCGGAGCGATGTCTAACCAAGAAACGAGGTCCAGAGATGCTTTCGAAGTCATTGAACCCATACACGATGCGTGTGGCCGCCACCGCTGCGATCATGTCGTTTGGCACTGCGCCGGCGTTGGCGCAGGAATTTACCTGGACGGTGCAGACGGCCTATGCGGCAGGCGACGACCTGCATCAGACTTTTGTCGAACTTGCAGACAAGATCGAGGCGATGTCGGGTGGTCGGCTCGTGCTCGAGGTCGCGCCAGGTGGCGCCTACGTTCCGGCCTTCGAAGTGCTTGACGCAGTCGACCAGGGCGTTCTCGACGCGGCTGGCGGTGACGGCGACTACTGGGTGGGCAAGCACCCCGCCGGCAGCCTATTCGCCTCGTCGCCTGGCTACGGAATGCCGTCGATCGACCTCATGGCATGGATGGAATACGGCGGCGGCAAGGAGCTGTTCACCGACTACATCACTGACACGCTGCAATTCTCAAACACAGTGCCCTTCCTGATCAGCCCGGCACAGGCGCAGCCCTTCGGCTGGTTCGAGAAGCCGGTGACGTCTGTCGCCGATATCGAGGGGCTGAAGTTCCGCACTCCGGGACTGCCCGTTGACGTGATGCGCGAAATGGGCGCCTCGGTGGTGACCGTTCCGGGCTCGGAAGTGGTGCCCGCGCTCGAACAGGGCGTGATCGAGGCGGCCGAGTATTTTAGCCCCAAGGCCGACATGGTTCTCGGCCTGCCGGATGTGCGCAAGACATACATGATGCCCAGCTACCTTCAGATCGGCCTCGTGCAGAACTTCTTCGTCAACCAGTCCCGTTGGGACGCGCTGCCCGACGATCTGAAGGCCATCGTGACCTATGCCGTTATGGCCGAGTCTGCCGATTTCTACTGGCGCGGGCTGGACCAGAACTCGACCGCGCTCCAGCAGATGGAGGCCGAGATGGGCGTCACCGTCGCCGAGACCCCGCGTGAGGTCATGGAGGCACAACTGGCCGCCTGGGAAACTGTTCTGGACAAGTACGCGGCCGATGATGAATTTTTTGCCTTGGTACTGGACAGCCAGAAGGCCTTTGCCTCGCGCGCGGTGGCGCTGAAGGCGCGGATCAACCCGCCCCTCGATATCGCGCTCGACGTTTTCGGCTTCGGCGGCGCATCGGCGAGCGACTGATCAGACTTCGACGGGCGCGGCTGCACGGCGCGCCCGTCAGGTCGCACGCATCTACTTTCCGCACAATGAGCTTGCCGTAACAGCGCACCCTGCGTCACCGGACAACGATGCCGATGTCGCGCTGGCCCCGCATTCGGAGACACCATGGCTTCCAAACCGACCGACGAAGATGAAATTGCAAGGGCACTGGCCGAGACCGATGAGGACCTTCCCGATATTGACCGCCTCAGACAGCCGCCCATCCATCTGCCGAAACCCGCCCGGCGCATCGTTGTCACGCTTGACAATTTTGCGGACTGGGTCGGTCAGGTGCTGGCCTGGCTCGTGCTCGTGCTGGTCTTCGTCGTAGTCATGGAATCCATCCGTCGCTACGCCTTCAACGCGCCAAGCATCTGGGCCTACGACGTCAGCTACATGCTGTATGGCACGATCTTCATGCTCGGAGCCGCGGTAACCCTGCGCTTTCGCGGACATATCCGCACCGACCTTTTCTTCGCCAACTGGTCCCCACGCACCCAGGCGGCGGTGGACCTGACCTTCTACATCGTGCTGTTTTTCCCCGGCATGTTGTTCTTTCTTATCGCTGGGTACGAACAGGCCGCCCGGTCCTTTGCGATCTCGGAACACGCAGCGGCGAGCTTCTGGCGCCCGATCTTGTGGCCCTACCGCGCGGTCATTCCGCTGACGGCGTTGTTGGTGCTGATCCAGGGCGTCTCCGAGGTCATCAAGGCCTGGTATCAATTCAGGACAGGACGTGCATCGTGAGCCTTGGTGTCATTCTCGGATTTATTCAACTTCTCGCTTTGCTGTCCGGCATCTTTATCGGCTTTCCGATCGCTTTCACCCTGATCGTGCTGACCGTGATCTTCGGGTTCCTCGGCCTGGGTGACATGGCATTCAACATCATGGTGTTCCAAGCTTGGGGCGTTATGGGAACCGAAACTCTGGCAGCCGTGCCGCTGTTCATCTTCATGGGCTACATGCTGGAGCAGGCCGGTATCATGGAGCGTCTCTTTCGCGGGTTCCAGTTCACGCTGGCGCGCCTACCCGGAGCACTGTATATCGGGGTGCTGCTGACGGCGACGATCTTCGCCACGGCAACCGGCATCATCGGTGCTTCAGTCACGTTGATCGGCATGCTCGCCGCGCCGGTCATGTCAAAGGCCAACTACGATCCTGCGCTGTCTGCTGGGACGATCACTGCAGGCGGCACATTGGGAATACTGATCCCGCCATCCGTCATGCTTGTCGTGCTGGGGCCCGTCGCCGGGGTATCAATTCCGCAGCTTTTCGCAGCCTGTATCATACCCGGCCTGCTGATCACGGCGCTGTTCATCGCTTACACGATGGTGCGCTGCTGGATTAACCCCGATCTCGGCCCGCCGATGCCCGAGGATGAGCGCCCGGAGAACTGGCGCGTTGCGCTCCGCGAACTTGTCGTCGGCATGGTGCCCATGGTCGCGCTGATCGGCGCCACGCTGGGCAGTATTCTGACCGGGGCAGCCACGCCCACCGAGGGCGCAGGCATGGGTGCGGCCGGTGCGTTGATCCTGACGGTGCTCTACGGTCGATTCAATCTCAAGCGGTTGCAGAGAGCGCTGTTCCAGACGGTTATCGTATCCAGCATGATCCTGTTCTTGCTGCTGGCTTCGAACATGTTCGGCGCGGTGTTCAACCGCCTCGGGACTGGGCCGTGGATTGCGAACGCGATGGTCGCGATGGAGTTGTCACCAATGGGCGTGGTGATCGCGCTGATGGTGGTGGTCTTCCTGCTGGGGTGGCCACTGGAGTGGGCACCGATCGTATTCATATTTCTGCCGATCTTCCTACCCATCGTCGAGGCTGCTGAAATCAACCTGCTGTGGATCACGGCATTGGTGGCGGTGAACCTGCAGACGGCATTCTTATCGCCACCCGTGGCGATGGCGGCCTATTACCTGAGGGCGGTCGCCCCGCAATGGAGCATCAGGCAGATCTATTCGGGCATGTTCCAGTTTGTTGGCTTGCAGGTGATCGCGCTGATCCTGGTGCTGATGTTTCCAGCTCTGGCGCTCTGGCTGCCCAAGGTGATGTTCCAGTGATCAAGACGCGTGCGGAGACCACCTGAACCATAGGGCATGAGGCCTGTAATGGCCCAGAGCCCCACCAACGCAAAGAACTCGATCTCTCATGGTCACGGGTCGGCGGATGCTCTGCTCTGTCGACCCTCTTTCGCCCAAGGGGAAAGGAATGCATTCACTGGAAACTTACCAGCTCGGGGTCATCGCGCTCGGGGCGATTGCGTTCGGGATATGGCTGCTCGTCAAGGGCGGCGACTGGACCGTCGACAACGCCGTGGTGGTGGCCGAGCGGTCCGGCCTTTCCAGGCTGTTCATCGCAGCCACGATCATCGCCTTTGGAACCAGTGCGCCGGAATTGTTCACCTCAATCAACGCTAATATCTCCGGCTTTCCAGGGATATCCGTGGGCAACGTGCTGGGCTCGAACATCGCCAACGTGATCATGGTGGTCGCGGTCTCGGCAATGATCGCGCCAGTTGTCTTTAATCGTAAGGAAGTGCGCGTCGATACACTTGTAATGCTGGCGGCGACCGCGGCGATGGTGGGGGCAATCCTCGCCGACCTCCTGCCCCGCTGGGGGGGTATCGCGATGGTGATCGCTCTCGTAGGTTACATCTTCTACCAGCATGACGCCTCCAAGCTTGACCTGAGCGAGGTGGAGGAACACGAGGCTGGAGGAGGTTCCACGCCTGGACTTATGCTGCTTGCTGGCATTGTCACGCTGGTCATCGGCTCTGAGATCCTCGTCCAGGGAGCCGTCGCCGGGGGTGTGGCGCTTAACGTACCGGAATCCGTGATCGGCATGACTCTCATCGCGTTTGGCACGTCTTTGCCCGAGCTGACCACCTGTCTCGCGGCGGCGCGCAAGGGTCAGAGCGAAGTGATCATCGGCGGGATCGTCGGTAGCAACATCTTCAACATCTTCTCGGTCATGGCGATCTCGGCCATTGCCAAGCCGCTGGTCTTCGAGCCACGTTTCGCGGCCTTCGACATGCCTATCGTAGTGGGCGTGACCCTGGTTTTTGCGGTGTTCCTTCTATTCTTCGGTCGAATCGGCCGGATCGCGGGTGGCGCGATGGCGGTGGGCTATCTCGCCTTCCTCGTTGCACAATACACCGTCTTTGGCAGCGCTCTGCCAGCTATCCATTGACGAACACGCAAGGTTTCACGACAGGGATGCGAACAGATCATCGCCACCTGCAATAGCCCGGAGTTTGCGAGCCTCTGTCACGATCACCGAGACTTTATTCCGCGGTTTTCGACCGAGCCGGTAGACTGGCGACGGCCGGTGTCTTTGGAAGATATCTGCAAATGCGTCATTGACTGACCGGGATGCGAACGCGTCTCGCCCGGTGCCTATTGCCCCGGTTGGAGAATGCACATGGACGGCCTGCCATAAGAGGCCCGGGTGACGGTTTTCGGCGGCTCGGGGAGAATCATCGACGGTGGCGTGGAACCCAATCCGTCCATCACGATCGCTCAGCGCGAACCGGGAGGCGAGTGCTTCGTCGTAATCACGGATCGCGACGGCGTACTTTGACGAAGCGTGCAGTCCAAGCAGAGAGCCTTGCGGCTCGGTCGGGGCCGAGGCGCGAGAACCGGTGAACTTGCTCGTTCTGGGGGCGGCGCGCGTGAAACAGGCGTGCCGGGCCGCACCAAACGGCTTTTCGCATTGCGGAGGCTGGAAAAACTGATCGATGTTCGTGGCCATGAATGATTTTTCCCTCGACCGCTTCGCCGCCATTGCCGACATTCACGGCAATGCTGATGCCCTGTCGGCCGTCCTGTCCGATATCTCGGCGCAAAGCATACGCAGCGTGATCAATCTCGGCGATCTGTTCAGCGGCCCGCTTGCGGCCGGAGAGACGGCACGGCTGCGACAGCGCCACCGTGGTCGCCAAACCAAGGTTGTTGAGCGACAATGGCTCATCTTATATCGCGGGCGACCTGGCAGACTATCTCGAGGACAAGGGCATGGACCATGTCCGCGGCGCGCCTTACCATCCGCAGACCCAGGGCAAGATCGAACGGTGGCACCAGACCATGAAGAACCGCGTGCTGCTCGAGCATTACTTCCTGCCGGGGGATCTCGAACGCCAGATCGGCGCGTTCGTCGAATACTACAACACCCGCCGTTACCACGAGAGCCTGGGCAACCTGGCGCCTGCTGATGTCTATTTCGGCAGGGGCGAACAAATCCTGAAACAGCGAGAGGAGATCAAACGAAAAACCATGCTCACGCGGCGCTTGCGCCACGAAACCGAAAACGCATAAACTCAATTGACGGTGAGCCAGAGCCTCCAATACGAAAAACGCTCAAGCGTCCCAAATTATCTGACCACGGACATATCCAAAGCTGGCAGGGCGGGGACTGACAACACGTCAAGAAGTCCCCGCTTCGGCGACAAATCTCCGGCGCAGCCAGTTTGGAATTGTTTTTCTGAAGCTGTCAACATCAGCCCGCCAGGATGCTGCATCCTCCAGGAGTTTGCGGGCGCTCTTGTCATCCTTGCCAAGCTTTGCCTTTGGCCAATACTCCAGATTGCCTTCCCAGGCCGTCAGGTAGCCGTCTGCCCAGATCGAGATCAGCGGTTCATCTTCGGGGATCAATGCGACCCCGACGGGCGTGCGAAGATTTGCCAGCGTGCCATTGTAGCGAAGCATCAGCAGGTCCATGACCCGCTGAAGCTTCTTGTCGCTTTCGATCTCGGGCCCGATGATGTTCAACAGGACCTGGGCCCAGGCTCCCGGGGGAACAAACTCAGGCGCCGTACAAACGCCCATCATGTAACCATCGATCCACCATTCGGTCAGTCCGGCCGGCTTTAGCAGCTTGCTCAGTTCGCCGGGTTTCTCCGCACGGATGTCGGGTATCTTCATGCCCGCAGGTGCGGGGCCGCTGGTCACTTCGAACGGGACATGGTCACCCCCGTCCGGGGACGCGGTCCCCAGAACATTCTCATGCAACCAAACCTGAAAAGACTGGTCGAAGATCCTCTCCATGATCGGAGTTTTCTTCAATGCCCGCCCCTCTTCCAAAGCCGTGGCAACGGCGACAAACTGCATTGCCTTCGGATCACTGGCGGCATGAAGCAAATGGGCCATGCGTGCGATCACGCGCGCCCAGAATGTTCTCCGGGCTTCAAGGGTCTGCCACAGGGCGCGTTTCAGCGCTGCAGGCGTCTTCGCGGCTTCGATCGCCGTGGTGAAGGTGTCACTGTCTTCAAACCAGCTTTCGAAAATCATGGGGAAGTGCGTTTCCCAATCGGAACTGGCATTGATCATGCGGCCTCGCGCCTGCACGGACATAGCGGCAATCTGTCCGTCCGGATCAGCCAAGGCGGCAATTTCGGAAACCGATGCGGGTCGCGGACGCAACTCGGACCAGCCCAGGGCCTGGACAACGCCGACCAGACCGGAGGCGGGCGGATGCCCGGTCTGCAAGCCATCGGACAGGCCGATCGCGATCGCCTCTTCGATGTAGTCGACCGGTACGTCTCGTATCTCCACCTCGGTCGCAATCATGTCGATCAAGCGGCGTTGTTCGCTGGCACTCGCGCAGGGGACCAGATAGGCATCCTTGATCCCGAACCCTTGTTTGATCAACACCACAGCGACGCTGCGCGTCCCGCCTGTCTGGATTGCGATGGTCATGCTCTGGGCGCCGGTGCCATCCACCAGGCTCGTGAGCGCCCGATGTACCTTTGGTGCGGTCCTGGATGTCGCGCGCCCGATCTCATGACGCAGAGCATTTCGGACGATAGCGTCGATCCCCGTACGCGTATCTTCATCTCCGATCCAGCTGCGCATGACGGTCAGTCGCCCGATCATGTCTGAGGTCATCGCATTGGCGGCCAGCCGATCAGCCAGGCCATCGATCGCTCCTCGACGGATTTCGGCCCTGCCATCGAGCAACAATGCGCAGCCGAGCTCTCCCAAGACAGTCCTTGGGCGCGACGCGAAGTGCCGAACAACGGCTTGCCTGATGGGGGCAGGAAAGGTGGCAATCAACTCCGCAAAACCGGCATGGAGGGCCGATATGCTGTCCAACTGACCGTCTGAAACCTCCTCCAGCAACTTGTCGATGAGCGGCTCAAGGTCAGGCGCGTCAGAGAGGTCCAGATCTCCCTCCATGTCGTCTGGCATATGGAACTCGCCACCCAGGGCATCCGGGGCGTGCAGGCCTGCCCGAACCCAGCAAGACGCCAGCAACAGGCGCCCGGGATCCGTGAGGGCGTTTTGTTCCTTGAGAGCCTGAATCTCGTCTTCGAGTTGATTGATGAATCTCGCTCCCACCGTCTTGCCGTTTTCCCGCGCCATACGGGCCTCATCCAGAGTGGATGACAGGAGTGAGACAAGCCGTTCATCGTGATTATTGCGCGCCTCGAGACGGCCAATGGCTGCAACGACCGCCACTGCCTGCTCCGGCTCGGCAATCAGAGAAAGGGTGACCCGCTTGAACGCATGGCGCGCGCCCGCCTCTTCGAGGTCCTGTGGCAGGGCATCCAAAAGGCTCTGGATCTTGGGAGACAGCATGAAATTCCCTACTTGTGCGATGGAGGGTCAGCGATTGATTTGCCTTGGCAAGGTTGCAGGAAATTCTGCTCGATCGCAATTCTCGCGGCGTCGCTTTTTCTGATACCGACCACGATACACACCCAAAGGGCAGGTTTCGACAGCGTGACCACATCCCTCGCGAATGTTTACGTTTCTGCCAGTGATGGGCGGGAAGTATAGGACGCGATGCGTGTGCCATTCCGCAGCCACCATCTGCCAGAAGACAATCTGCGGAGCGCGGAAGACATCCTGCAAACGACACGATGCGCGCTGCACAGAACGTGTGACGTGATGCGGAGCGCGGGGTGCGCGATCCATTTGACAGAAGACGTGAAATTGGCCCTTGGGGGGGTCTGATACCGGAGAGTGCAGGATCGTACGTTAAGGGTTGAGCACGCGTTTTCCATAGGCACGCAGGTTCCCGTTTGGATCGACGTATCGATAGAGAGTGACGGGGCGGATTTTGAGTTCTTTGCAGAGTTCGGCGACGGATGTGTCGCGGTTTGCCATGGCGGCCTGGGCGAGGCGGACCTGGGCCTTGGTGAGCGCGAATTTTCGACCGCCGGTTCTGCCTCTGGCGCGGGCAGCTTGCAGCCCGGCCATTGTGCGTTCGTGGATCAGTTCGCTTTCAAACTCGGCCAGTGCCGCGAAGATACCAAAGGACAGGCGGCCTGCGGCGGTCGTCGTGTCGATCGCAGCGCCTTGGCCCGTCAGCACTTTCAGACCGACGCCCCGCTCGGTCAGCATCGTAACGGTCTTGACCAGATGATGCAGGCTACGTCCGAGCCGGTCGAGTTTCCAAACCACCAGAATGTCACCCACCCGCAGGGATTTCAGGCAGGCCTCCAATCCAGGGCGGTCATCTTTTTTGCCGGAGGCCTGATCGGAATAGGTTTGGCTTTCCGGCACATCGGCAGCAATCAGGGCATCCTTCTGCAGATCGAGCGACTGACTGCCATCGGCCTTGGAGACGCGGGCGTAGCCGATCAGCATGTTTCACAAACGTTCGTTTGCGATGTTTGGGCTCGGCAGTCACTTTCGGGCACCTGACTTATTCCTTATCTCATATCATAAATAAATATAATCAATCCTTCCTACGAAAGCAAAAGAAACATGGCGCATCGCACCATTCTGACCGAGCGCCAACGCGCTGCCCTATTTGATCTGCCAGCCAGTGAAGCAGCGCTGCTTCACCACTACACGCTGGCTGATGATGACCTCGAACATATCCGCGCGCGACGACGATCACAGAACCGGCTCGGATTTGCCCTTCAGCTTTGCGCGTTTCGCCATCCCGGTCGGCTGCTGACGGCTGGAGAGATCATCCCAGAAAAAGTGATCAGGTTCATCGCGGCTCAACTGGGCATGCAAGCGGCGGAGCTGGAGGGCTATGCCGTCCGCGAAGAGACCCGGCGTGATCATCTGATCGAGCTTCGGGCGATCTATGGCTACAAGATGTTTGCCGGGCGTGGTGCCCGCGACCTGAAGGGCTGGCTGGAAACTGAGGCTGAGGTCGCGCGCTCCAATGAAGATCTGGCGCGCCGGTTCGTAACAGAATGCCGCCGGTGCCAGACCATTCTGCCCGGGGTGTCGGTGATCGAACGGCTTTGCGCTGATGCGCTTGTCGCTGCCGAACGTCGGATGGAGGCGCGTATCGCTGGCCGTCTCGACATGCTCATGAGAGGCAGGCTGGATGCCTTGCTGTCGGAAGACGTCGATGGCCGGGTCAGCCGTTTTGTTTGGTTGCGCCAGTTCGAGGTCGGCAAGAATTCGGCTGATGCGAACCGTCTACTGGACCGGTTGGAATTCCTGCAAAGTCTCGGGCTTGCAACCGCTGCCCTTGATTGCGTGCCGCCACATCGCATCACGCGGCTTCGCCGCCAAGGCGAGCGGTATTTCTCGGATGATTTGCGCGACATTTCAGGCAATCGGAGACTGGCGATCCTCGCCGTTTGCACCGTGGAATGGCAAGCTGCGATAGCTGACGCGGTGGTTGAGACGCATGATAGGATCGTGGGTAAAACTTGGCGCGATGCCAAGACGTTATGCGATGTGCATATTGCCGACGCCAAAGCAGCATTGCAGGACACACTTCGCTCCTTCTCAGGCTTGGGGGCCGCCCTCTTGGAAGCGCATGGCGATGGCGCACCCCTTGAGAACGCGGTTACGACCGCCTGCGGTTGGCGCTATCTCGAAGGCCTTGTCGCTACGGCGATGCAGTTGACCAACACAATGGCCGCCAACCCCTTGGCCCATGTCGCCCAAGGCTACCATCGGTTCCGGCGCTACGCGCCACGCATGTTGCGTGCGCTCGATATTCAGGCAGCATCGGTCGCCGAACCTTTGGCCGCAGCTACTCGGCTTGTCGCAGAGGGTGGACAAGCGGCCGTTCGGCCGACAACCTTTCTGCGCCGCAGTTCCAAATGGCACCAACACCTTCATGCGCAGACCCTCGATGATCATCGGCTTTGGGAAGTTGCCGTGTTGTTTCACCTGCGCGATGCTTTCCGGTCAGGTGACGTTTGGCTGGCGCACTCCCGGCGCTATGCTGATCTGAAGCAGGCGCTGGTGCCAATAGCAGAGGCGCGGGCCACGCCCAGATTGACCGTGCCCTTCGATCCGGCAGATTGGCTGGCAGATCGCAAAGCCCGGATGGCGGAGGGGCTGAATCGCCTGGCACGCGCTGCCCGTGCCGGGGCTATTCCGGGTGGCTCTATCGAGGACGGCGTGTTGAAGATCGACAGGCTCACCGCCGCAGTGCCCACCGAAGCCCATGAACTTGTTCTGGATTTATACAAAAGGCTGCCTGATGTGCGGATCACCGATCTGCTTCTGGAGGTTGACGATGCCACAGGCTTCACAGAAGCCTTCACCCATATCCGCACCGGTGCGCCATGCACTGACAGGATTGGCTTGCTGACTGTTCTGCTGGCAGAAGGCCTGAACCTCGGCCTCAGCAAGATGGCCGAGGCCACCAGCACGCATGATTATTTCCAGCTTTCGCGCATCTCACGCTGGCATGTTGAAGGCGACGCGCTGAACCGTGCCTTGGCCACGGTGATAAAGGCGCAGTCCGCTCTGCCCATGGCCCGCTTCTGGGGTGGCGGCACCACCGCCTCCAGCGACGGGCAGTTCTTTGCCACCACACGTCAGGGTGAGGCGATGAACCTAATCAACGCCAAATACGGCAATGAACCGGGGCTGAAAGCCTACACCCATGTCTCCGATCAGTTTGGCCCCTTTGCCACCCAAACCATCCCGGCAACCGTGAGCGAGGCCCCTTACATTCTCGACGGCCTGCTGATGAATGAAGCTGGCAAGAATATACGAGAACAATATGCCGACACTGGCGGCTTCACCGATCATGTCTTTGCCGTCACAGCCCTTCTGGGCTTCCAGTTCATCCCGCGCATCCGCGATCTGCCCTCCAAGCGGCTGTATGTCTTCGATCCGGCCGCCGTTCCAAAGGAGTTGAAAGGCCTGATCGGCGGCAAGGTCAGGCAAAATATCATCACTACCAACTGGCCTGATATTTTGCGCAGTGCCGCCACCATGGTCGCAGGCGTGATGCCTCCCAGCCAACTTCTACGCAAATTTGCAGCCTATCCCCGCCAGCATGAACTGGCCGAAGCCCTCAAGGAAATCGGACGGGTGGAACGAACGCTGTTCATCATCAACTGGCTGATCGACGCCGATATGCAGCGCCGCGCCCAGATCGGTCTGAACAAAGGCGAGGCACATCACGCATTGAAAAATGCCCTGCGCATCGGTCGCCAAGGTGAAATCCGCGACCGCACCGCCGAAGGGCAGCATTTCCGCATGGCGGGCCTCAATCTTCTCGCTGCCATTGTCATCTACTGGAACACCAAACACCTTGGGCAGGCTGTAACCGCTCGAAAACGCGACAGGTTGGACTGCTCACCAGATCTTCTGGCGCATACCTCACCCCTCGGATGGGCACATATCCTTCTCACGGGTGAATACAGGTGGCCAAAACAGTGAGCTAGGGCGCTTAACGTACGATCCTGCACTCTCCGGTATCAGACCCCACGCTCTGCGCTGATCTCGGTATCGAGCATCGCCTGACCCCACCAAAGTCGCCCCAGACTAACGGCATGGTCGAACGCTTCAACGGCCGGATTGAGGAGATTCTGCAAAGCCACCACTTCCGATC
>Ga0307967_1001555_pt1 | contig 13854 bp, 19 predicted proteins | sample OrgLakmetagen648_FD_201828 | JGI IMG/M metagenome (GOLD analysis project Ga0307967, IMG submission 201828) | Saline water microbial communities from Organic Lake, Antarctica - #648 | ecosystem: Environmental > Aquatic > Non-marine Saline and Alkaline > Saline | place: Antarctica: Organic Lake... | reverse complement strand
ATCCGATTGTGATATATAAATGAAGAACCTATTAAACGAATATATTAATTAAGAAGGTATGAAAAAACCGCTCTACATTAATAAGAAATTCATAAAAGAATCAACACAAACACTCCTAAGAACAATCACTTTAATCTAATTGATTATCAATATTTTGATGGCTTTGACTTATATGCGATTGAAGAATTTATTCATGAGACTGTACTTTCTTTAATCAGGGAAATAGGTGTAATAAGTAGACGAAAATTTCAAAATACACCAAACAACAAAATATCTGGTGGTGGAATATTGAGTAGCAGAACTTCTAAAGTTAGCAAGAGATTCAAAATCGCACTTAGACAAACCGCCAATGCGATTAGTAATCTAAAGGATAGCGCTTACCCAATTTTTTTAAGAGAATAGCCTTCAGGAATGGACGCCTAGTGTCCGTATCTGCAACAGCAAGATAGTCAGCGTTAATGCTCTGTAATATGCTCTGCAACAATCAACTTCATAATCCACCTAACATTTATAAATATCTTAATCAAAAAAAAGAAAGGTCATAGAACTTCAAAAACAAATTAGTAATTTAGAAACCAGAATTAGCAAATCACCCTAAACGCTATGCGCTTAATATTAAAATTTAAAAAAAAATTACTCGGTATACAAGAGTAATCGAATACAATAGAAAATGAACGAAATAATTTTAATTAGGAATACAACCATCGTGAATGAGGGAAAATCATTTATCGCAGACGTGTTGTTGTCAGACGGATTAATCCAAAAAATTGGAAAGATTGAAATTGAACCAAACTACAAAGTAATTGACGGAACAGATAAACATCTATTTCCGGGAATCATTGACGGCCAAGTCCATTTTAGAGACCCAGGACTTACCCACAAAGGAGATTTATATACCGAAAGTAAAGCGGCCATTGCAGGCGGAGTGACTTCCTTCATTGATATGCCGAATACGGTTCCGAATATTTTGACCGTTGAAAGCCTAAAGGAAAAGTATGAGATAGCTTCAACAAAATCTTTAGCGAATTATTCGTTCTTTCTTGGTGTAAACGGAGATAATATTGATGATGTAATAAAAACCGACACGAGCCAATTTATTGGTGTTTCCGATGACGGCTTATATTTTACCAAAAAAGGAAATCTGCTTGCTGATAATCCAGAAATAATGGAAAAGCTATTTGCAAACTGCAAATCCATTATTGCTATTCATTCTGAAAAAGAAGAGATCGTTGAAAAAAACGAACAAGCATTTAGAGAAAAGTATGGAGATGATATCCCAGCAAAGTTCCATCCAATTATTAGAAGTACTGAAGGCTGTTATGAAGCCACAAAACGTGCAATTGAAATCGCTGAAAAACACAACGCTCGATTACATATTTTACACTTAACAACTGAAGCGGAAACACACTTATTTCGAAATGATATTCCACTGAGAGAGAAGAAAATAACAACTGAAGTATCGATACATCACCTTTGGTTCGCAGACAAGGACTATGAAAAATTAGGAATGCTAATTAAATGGAACCCAGCCATAAAAACGGAACAAGACAAAGAAGGTTTATTAAAGGCGTTACTTGATGACAGAATAGATATTATAACAACAGACCATGCACCTCATACTTTAGAAGAAAAGGAACAATCTTACTTTAAATCCATGTCAGGAGCACCTATGGTTCAACACGCGCTAAATTGTATGTTAGAATTTTATAAAAAAGATCTCATTTCATTGGAAAAAATAGTTGATAAAATGTGTCATAATCCTGCTATTCTCTATAAAATGACAAACAGAGGATTTATCCGAGAAGGATATTGTGCAGATTTAACCTTGGTGGACTTGAATAGTAAATGGACAGTAGCCAAAGAAAATCTACTTTATAAATGCGGTTGGTCGCCATTAGAAGGAACAATATTTCAAACGGAAATCAAACAAACATTCGTGAACGGAAATTTGGTCTACGATAATGGTCTTTGGAATGAAGATGAAAAAGGTATGGCAATAGATTTTACCACATAAAATATAACAAACTGATCAGTTATGTTCAAAGATAGAAGTTTGGTAATAGAGACAAATCACGAAAACAAAAAGTAATTACACCACTATTATAAGAGCATTTAGGGATAGTTTGCTTCACAAAAGAAGGTTACCATACAGATAGTCATGGAACCTCTACAAAATAAATTTAAGATAAATTAAAATGAAAAAACTCCTTATTCTTTCAATTTTATTTGTTTCAATACTAAACAAAAGTTTTTCTCAAACAAATTTTAAAGTAATTGGAGAAATAGCGCATCCTGATAATGTGTATTACCTTTCAGTCGCTAGTAAGCTAACATCTCTAGAATTGAAGAACAATAAGTTTCAGATTGAGCTAAAAAAAGGAGAATTCCCAAAAGGACTTGCCATTGCAACGATTTCGAAAGGGAAAATTAAATATTTAACACCAACAATTTGGATAGATACTGATTCTGTAAACATATATTTTGATTTTAAAAACGAAAAGAGTTCATTCAATATTGATCATAGATATATTGATCAGGATATTTCGGAAAAAATTGAAAAAGCAAATAATAAGGAAAAACTTGATCTAATAAAAGAGAATATCAAGACATACCCAGCTATGTTCTTTTTGTATGAGCATATCAAAAGAATTTCATTAAGTGAACTTGAAAGTATGTACTCAATGATATCTGAAAAGAATAAATCAAGTCTCATAGTTCAAAGAATTAATGATTATATCAAAGCCAAAAAAATATCAGTTCCTCGCAAAGGAGATCAATTCATTAGTTTTAATTTAGAATCAAAATCAGAAACAGCTACTCAAATAGATCAGCTGAGTGATAAACATAGGCTTTTGGCTTTCGTATCAACTGGCTGTGGTTATTCTCTAGCATCTTTATCGGAACTTTCAAAATTATATACGATATATGGTGAAGATGTTGATTTTATAACCATTTGGGATGACAATGAAAAGGATACATGGCAAAATGCAAAAGCTGAATTAAAATCAGTTATTGAATGGACGGACTTGTGGGATAAGACTAAATTTGCTGCAAATTATTTTGATATACCAATGCATCCATCATTTTATTTGATAGACGAAAACGGTTATATTCTTGCATTTATAAAAGGTTACAATCCCAAGAAAATGAGAAAGATGTTAGCAAAGAATCTAGAATAACGTTAGACAACAAGCGGTAATAAAACATTGCACAAAATTATTATATTTGAAATCACTAGTGCTGTAACTCATAAATAACGGTGCTTAAATTTCGCTTAAATTTTTTCTTTAGACAAGGCAAAATTTTCAAGCATAGCCATAGTTACGGTTTAAAATTTTAACGAAGTATAAAGGAAAAAGAGGAGTGAAATAAGCGATGGAATTTATGAATTACAGCACTAGTGTCCACTAAAAGTAATAAATTAATCTTTTTAAGTCAAATCATATAAGCCTTACAGCGTTTTATTTATGCGTGACGATTTGAAATACTAAGTTCACAGACTAAAAAGAAGTCTGATAAATAATGAGAAGTATGTTTTTTTACAATTGGTTGAGTTTTTGCCTCGACGGGTTTTTGATAATTACGTTAAGAAATATAACGGCAATAAATATGTAAAGCATTTCACTTGCTGGAATCAAATATTGTGTATGGTCTTTGGTCAATTAACAAGTCGTGATAGTTTACGCGATTTAATCGTTGTGATTAATGCACATAGTAAAAAGACTTATCATTTGGGTTTAGGTAAAACTATAACCAGAAGTAATCTAGCCAAAGCAAATGAAAAACGGGATCATAAAATATTCGAGGAGTTTGCATATTATCTTATCGAAATCGCTCGTAAGAAGAAAGCTTATGATGACTTTAATATAGAGGGTAAAGTTTATGCTTTTGATTCTTCAACTATTGACTTATGGGCACCTCTAAAAACCCTACTTTGGTTGCTAACTTGTTCTTCCTTCCAACTACTTCGTTGCCGAAATACTCATTTAGCCCAGCTAAATTCCGTTTTCAGCGCCTTGTATCTGAAAAAAATAACTGCCTTATCATTCCAAACAGAGTTATTAGAGATGCCCTTATGTTTAAGTGTTTTTTGGTGGGCTAAGTTCAGAAAAGTAAAAGGAGGAATAAAACTACATACGCTTTATGATGTGACTACCAAAATACCGTCTTTCGTCCATATTACATCAGCAAAAATACATGATGTAAACGCTATGGATTTTATACCATATGAATCAGAAGCTTACTACGTTTTTGATTGAGCTTATTTAGATTTCAAAAGACTTTATCATATTAATGAGTTATCAGTATATTTTGTTACCCGGGCTAAGTCGAATATGAAATTTAGACGTATTTACTCAAATAAAGCTGACAAGTCTAATGGTGTGATGTACGATCAAATAGGTAAACTAACTGGAGTAACAGCTCTAAAAGACTACCCAATCAAACTAAGAAGAATTAAGTTTTTCGATAAAGATAATAATCGTGCTTTTATTTTTTTGACCAATAATATGGAGTTGGAAGCTACTGAGATAGCAATGCTTTACAAGAAAAGTTGGATGGTAGAGCTGTTTTTTAAATGGATTAAACAACACTTAAAAGTAAAGGCGTTTTGGGGCACATCAGAAAATGCAGTTCGAATACAAGTTTTCACCGCAATAATATCTTATTGTCTAGTGGCAATAGTTGGCTCAGATCTAAAAATTGACCGCTCTACTTATGAAATATTACAGGTTCTAGGTATATCACTTTTAGATAAAACACCTGTAAATTAGCTATTTGAGAATATCAAGTAGGAGAATGCTAAAGACTTGAATTGTAATCAATTGAAAATCAATCTATTTTAAGTGGACACTAGTGACATTTTATAAAAATTGTCTGTTTCCAGCCAGACACCATATACAAACTTTTGACGGTTCTTAAAAATTATTTGTATTTTGACCGAAAAATGGAGACTTGACTCCATTCAAAAAAACGGGACGAAACCGAAAAGCCATAGTAGGGAAATTTATAAAATAAAAAAAATGGATGCACAAAAAGTCGACATGTTCATCATGTCAAACGGAAAATTCTTTGAAAGTCACCAAATCAATGTAATCAGGGACAGACTGATAGAAATTGATGACTCAAAATGGGCAATGTTATCAACTACTCAATTCAAAGATCCAACAACTACACTAATTGTTTCAATCTTAGCAGGGAGCTTAGGTATTGACCGGTTTATGATTGGAGACACAGGACTTGGAGTTGGTAAACTTTTAACTTGTGGCGGTTTCGGAATCTGGACAATTATTGACTGGTTCTTGATTCAGAATTCTACAAGAGAAAAGAATATGCAAAAAATTCAACAATTTTTGTAGCATTGACACTCAACAGGAAAAAGCTGTATACAATATTGCTTATAGCATGTTCAGCAGGGTATGTTTGGCTTTATTTTAGTATCACAAAAAACATCACTGAAAATAAATCAGTTGAAGTTTGCTTAATAAAACATCTAACAAATATACCCTGCCCTTCCTGTGGCTCTACTCGTTCGGTTATTTCATTGACAAAGGGCGATTTCATTGGTGCATTAAACTTTAATCCAATTGGTTACTTAATTGCTATCATTATGATTATTGCTCCTATATGGATTTTAGTAGATACAATTAAGAGAACCAAAACATTATTTGATTTTTATCTAAAAATAGAAACTTATCTAAAAAGACCAAATATTGCAATTCCTTTTATATTGCTTGTAATTATCAACTGGATTTGGAATATCACAAAAGGACTATGATACAAATAAAACAATTTAGTTACGAGCCAAGCGAACATGAAGCAGAATCTGCCTCAAGTAGTTATTTGATGTCATTAATAGCAATTATTGTTGGACTTCCATTGCCTATAGTAAATCTGCTTGCCACGCTAATTTTTTATTTAGGTAATAGAAAGTCTACATATTTTGTTCGGTGGCATTGCACACAAGCCCTAGTATCTCAGCTATCCATGCTTTTCATAAATAGTTATGGTTTTTGGTGGACAATTTCAATAATTTTTGCAGAAGAAACAATTACGAGTAATTATATTGCTTATATAATTGCGGTAATAATTTTCAACTTGACTGAATTTATAGCAACCATTTATACGGCTATTCAGACAAGGAAAGGAATTCATGTTGAATGGTGGTTTTATGGAGCACTAACAAACATTATTTGCAAATCAAAATCATGAAAAAAATCATTATTCAAGGAGCAATAACAATTCTTCTATTTTTCGGGACATGGTTCGCCCTAGCACAAATAGACTGGATAAAGGTTTTTAAAGTTCAAATGGTAACTGACAAGACAGAACAAAAATTAGGTGAGCCTTTTTGGAAAATAATTAAAACGACAGAAAAAGAAAACAAAAACTTTCATTTAGTAAACGCAATAGAAAGTATCGTAACTCAAGTCTGTAAGACAGACTTGAAAGAGAAACAATAAAAGTTCATGTGCTTAACAATGATGAAATTAATGCTTTTGCATTGCCAAACGGACATTTAATAGTTTATAGTGGGCTAATTCTAAATTCAGACAATCAAGAAGAGCTGATTGGATTTATCTGTCACGAAATTGCACACATTGCACTAAATCATATAATGAAAAGGTTAGTCAAAGAAATCGGAACCTCAGTTTTAATCTCGATGACAACTGGCAATGGCGGGTCAGAAATTATAAAAGAAAATGTCTTCTCATAATACAAAGTTATAGTTTTCGGACTATATAAATTCGTCACAGCAAATGTAGACAATCCAATATTTTTAAATGTTTGTTGCAATATTACTGCATAAAACTTATATTGGTAACTTTATAGCTTAAAAATGAAGGCGTGAATATTTTTTAATTTAAAAAACATAAGAAATGAAAATGTTAAAAGTATTAGGATTAGCAAGTGTTTTATTTATGATTACTGCTTGTGGTGAAAATACAGATGCAGTAGAATCTGGAACGTATACAGGGAAGGTTAAAAAGGTAGAAGCGGAAAAAACAGAAATTTATGTTGAAACCAAAGATGATAAAACCCTAGAGCTTTATTTTACTGATGAAACTGAATTAACGAAAGAAGGTAAAACAGTTGAATTCTCTGCCCTTGAAAAAGGACAAAATGTTGAAGTTACATTAGAAAAAGTAGGAAAAAGATTGGATCCTATAACGGTTAAGATTTTGAAATAGCATGAATGAAATGCCAGAATTTTTACGAACAGAAGTTTGGCACCCACTGACCGTTCATTTCCCTATTGCTTTATTGTTAGTGGCAACGTTATTTAAATTTTTGACTTTGTTCTCGAAATCGAAAACTTGGGAAAACGCAGGTAGTCTTTTACTTTATATCGGTACAATTGGTGCATGGTTAGCTATTTTTACTGGTGATTTGGCAGATGGTATAGTTGCAAGGGAACTTTGTGATCCTACTGTACTAAAAGCACATGAAAATTTTGCTTGGATTTTAGCTTGGCTATTTAGTCTTTCAACGCTTATTGACATTGGAAGAATATTAAAATTAATTCCGCTGAAGACTAAAATTATAAATATTTTAACTTTTTCAATTATGGTAATTGGTTCTGGCTACTTAATGTATGCAGGCCATCTTGGAGCAAAATTGGTCTATCAACAAGGCGCAGGTGTATATCACCCAACTGAGAATTGCGATGAGTTTAATTAATCGCAGGGAAGAATAAACCAGTGCTGTAACTCATAAATAACGGTGCTTCAATTTTGCTTTAATTTTTTCTTTAGACAAGGCAAAATTTTCAAGCATAGCCATAGTTACGGTTTAAAATTTTAACGAAGTATAAAGGAAGAAGAGGAGTGAAATAAGCGATGGAATTTATGAATTACAGCACTAGCGTTTAACTTACATTATTCAAAAGTGAAGTCTTCACCTCTACCTTTTCGTGGAGCGTCTTATGCACAGGGCATTTATTAGCAATTGCTAATAGACGTTGGCGTTGTTTTTCATCCAAATCTCCTTTGAGTACAATTTTTCGTTCCATTACATCTATTTTGGACTGTTTTTCTTCTGGATGCTCACAATCTTCAGCGTATTCTTTACTGTGATCGAGGTAAACATCTACCTCATCTAGTTTCCATTTTTTGCGATCGGCATACATGCGCAGCGTCATTGCCGTGCAAGCGCCCAAACCAGAAAGAACTAAATCATATGGAGTTGGTCCAAAATCATTTCCTCCTACATCTTCAGGTTCATCTGCACGAAAAACATGCTGTCCTGCGCGAATCTCTGTTGTAAATCCTTCGGCACCAATTTGTGCTGCTACCCTCCCTTTTTTTGGCAATGTAATTCTTTCGGCTAGGTCAAGGTATCTTCGCGACCAACTTGCAATTACGCTTCCAACATAAGCTGAATCTTTTTTATCACTCAACAAATGATCTGCTCCATCCAATGAAATAAAACTCTTTGGATGCATAGCATACTGATAGATTTCTGCAGCATTTTCAATGCCGACAGTCGTATCTTGAGGTGAATGCATAACCAGTAAAGGCTTGCGAAGGTTTTTCAAAATATCATGCATGTTTTTTTTAGAAATATCTTCGAGAAACTGATTTTGGATGTTAAAAGACCTTCCACCTATATTTACTTCTGCAGTTCCTTTTTGTTTTATTTGATCAATATTTTCTTTAAATAAATTTATTACGTGATCAGGTGAAGACGGCGCAGCAATAGTTGCAATAGCTTGTACACTTTTAATTTTACTCCCAGCATAAATAACCGCTGCACCACCAAGTGAGTGACCAATAATAAGAGAGGGCGCGGCATACTCTTTTTCCATGTAATCTGAAGCACACATCAAATCGGCTATATTTGATGAAAAATTAGTGTTTTCGAAATCACCATCACTTTCTCCGAGTCCTGTAAAATCAAAGCGAAATACAGCAAATCCTTGCTCTGTCAATTGTCTTGAAATGTTTTTTACGGGTTTTAAATTTTTATTGCATGTGAAACAGTGAGCAAATAATACAAAGGCTAAAGGTTTTTGATCTCTAGGAAAATCTAGTCTTCCACTTATTGTTATGCCTTCTTTATTTTCAAAATCTACTTTAGTTAATTTCATGGGTTTAATTTATGAATGTTTTGTTGAGCACTTAAAATGAACCGCCTATTCTCAGTAAAACTAAAATCAGACCATCATCGTTTACTAAATTACGAAATAAAACCAGAGTAAATTGGAAGCTGAAAAATTTGTTTTGATCGAATATATTAGGATTAGGTTTGGTTATTAGTTAGATCTTTGTATATTTGCATCGTGCACAACATAATCGCTCACGATTAAAACAAAATAAATGGAAAAGTACATTGAAACAACATTAGCGCAGAAGATATTTAGAATCTTATTGGCGTTATTTATGATTACTGCTGGATTCAGTCATTTAACATTTAACAGAGTTGAATTTCAAGCACAAGTTCCTGATTGGTTACCAATGAGTAAAGATTTAGTCGTAATTCTTTCAGGAATAGTTGAAATGACATTGGGACTTGGTTTGGCTTTTTGGAAAAGCCAGCGTGTAAGATTCGGATGGGCTTTGGCTATTTTCTATGTTTTAATATTTCCTGGAAATATTGCGCAGTATATAGAAGGAAGAGATTTTGGTCCTTTAAATTCTGATTCCGCAAGATTAATCCGTTTATTTTTTCAACCTGTCTTGGTTACATGGGTTTTATGGTCATCAGGAGCTTGGAAAGCTTGGAGAACAAATAATAATAAAAAATTGACTAATCATGGATGATTCAAAACTAAAATTAGAAAATCAAATATGCTTTCCAATATATTCTGCTTCTAGACTTATGACGAAAGCTTATAAACCCTTTTTAGAGAAGATGGGATTAACTTACCCTCAGTACCTGGTCCTTATGGTATTGTGGGAAGAAGATAAACTGTCTGTTAATAAAATTGCAGAAAAGCTGATGCTCAACACCAATACATTATCTCCTTTACTAAAGCGATTGGAGAAAATAGAAATACTTAGCCGCACGCGTTCCAATAAAGATGAACGAAGTGTTGAAGTACAATTGACAGCAAAAGGAAAACAATTAAAAAGTGAAGCTAGACCTATTCCTGAAAAGCTACTTAGTACTCTCCTTACCGAAAACATTGAGTTAGATGATGTTTTACAGTTAAAGGGAATGCTCAATGAATGGATAGAAATACTCTCGAGAAAATCTCGGGAAATATAAGCTCAATTAGTTTGAGATTATATTGTAAACAAAAAAGAAAGGCACCCTGAGAAAAGCGCAGGATGTTTAATAAATTTTTAAAATTAGAACAGATTATGAAAGTATTACAAATATTAAAATACGGTGAACTTAAAGACGGATTGTCTTTCAACGAGAAAGCAAAACCATCTATCAAGAATACGGATGTTCTCGTCAAAACAAAAGCAGCATCACTCAACCCTATCGATTATAAACTTGTGAGTGGCGACTTGAAAGAGATGGTTCCTTTGGACTTCCCAAGCACAATTGGCTTTGATGTAAGTGGCGTGATTGTAGAAAAAGGTTCAGAAGTTACCAACTTTGAAATAGGCGATGCGATTTATGCCAGAGTTCCTCAAGATCAAATGGGAACTGTAGCAGAATTCGTTGCTATTGACAATACAGTCGCTTCGAAAAAGCCAGAAAACATCTCTTTTGAAGAAGCTGCGAGTCTGCCTTTAATCGGTCTTACTTCTATTCAAGCTTTGGAACGTATTGGTCTAAAAAAAGACGACCGAATCCTTATCCATGCAGGATCAGGTGGTGTTGGTAGTTTTGCTATCCAATACGCGAAAGCCAAAGGAGCATATGTTTACACAACTACCAGTACCGGAAATGTGGATTGGGTGAAAGAACTTGGCGCTGACCGTGTGATCGATTACAAAAAAGAAGATTATAAATCCATAGTTGAAGACTTAGATGTTGTTTTTGACACATTAGGAGGAGACTATACACTTGACGCATTCCAACTTATCAAATCAGGAGGGAAAGTAACCAGTATAGCGAGTATTCCAGATGAAGAAACAGCGGCTATGATGGGAATGGAAGACTATAAATTACCTGAAAACTTCTCCAATGCGATTGATGAGAAATCAGCAAATTATAAACTTACATGGATGCAGCCCAACGGTCAGCAATTAGATGCTATCTCGGCTATGGCAAAAGAAGGAGAGATCAAGCCTGTAATCGACAAAATTTATTCTTTCGAGGATGGAATTGAAGCCTATTTATATTTAGCTACTGGAAGAGCAAAAGGTAAAGTAATCGTTCGCATGTAACAACGGATATAGTGTCAGTAAGAAAACGCTACATTTCCAAATCTTGATAAGAAGAAGTTAAAGACAAGGCTTGTGAAAATTTTAATTGTCAGGCGATTATATTTATAAACAATTGCAATTAAAAACCCACTGCGTTGCGCTGAGCGAAGTCGATGCGAAAGTGACCGAAGTTAGCGTAACGCAGTATTTGAAGTTTTCTTGCAAAGACAATTTAAGAAATTATAGCTGGTGAGACAACCATAGAAAAAGGAATTAATCAGGAATAAAAATAAATAACATTTTAAATATTTAAATAATGAAAGCAATATACACAGCAGAAGCAACAGCAAAAGGTGGTCGAAACGGCCATGTAAAAAGTGACAATGGTATTTTGGACCTACAAGTAAGAATGCCCAAAGCATTGGGTGGTGAGGACGATAATCATCCTAATCCTGAAATGCTTTTTGCAGCAGGATATTCAGCTTGTTTCGATAGTGCCTTAAACTTAGTTATTAAAAAAAGTAAGTTAAAAACAGGGGAAACAAGTGTAAATGCAAAAATAAGCATTGGGGAAGTTGAAAAAGGAGGCTTTGGTTTAGCTGCAGAATTAGCTATAAATATTCCAGAAGTAAGTATAGAAGAAGCACAGGAATTAGCAAAACAAGCACATCAAGTTTGTCCTTACTCAAACGCCACGCGTGGTAATATTGAGGTGAAACTAACTGTCACTAATTAAAAACACAACACCTTTCAGTACTTTTAAAAAGGAAAAATAAATGAAAAATAGTCTTTAAAATTTAAAACAATACACACATGAAAATCATCAAAATATTAATATTAATGCTTGTTTCCATTAGTTTTTCAGCATGCTCGCAAAATAAAAATACAGCAACTGAAGATAGTAAAGTGGAAACAGAAAAGCAGTTAAAAGTTTTATTTGTACTCACTTCTCATGATCAACTAGGTGATACTGGTGAAAAAACAGGATTTTGGATTGAAGAGTTTGCTGCCCCGTATTACACCCTACTTGATCAAGGAGTTAAAATAACGGTTGCATCTCCTAAAGGAGGAAAGGCTCCGATAGATCCAAGAAGTAAAACCGATGCAAGTAAAACCGAAGCGACTAAACGTTTCAATAGCGATAAATCTGCACAACTAATTATTGAGAACACAATAAAGCTCGATAAAATAAAAGCAGAAGATTATGATGCTGTATTTTATCCAGGTGGGCACGGTCCTTTATGGGATCTTGTAGAAGATGAAACCTCAATTGCATTGATTGAAGCTTTCAATAAACAGAGTAAGCCTATGGCTTTTGTATGTCACGCTCCAGCTGTTTTAAAAGAGGTGAAAAACACTGAAGGAGCGCCTTTGGTAAAAGGTAAAAAAATAACTGGTTTCACCAACACAGAAGAGGAAGCCGTACAACTGACCAATGTTGTGCCATTTTTAGTAGAAGATATGCTGAAAGAAAACGGAGGAAAATTCTCCAAAGCCGATAACTGGAATGTTCATGTTGTTGAAGACGGTAATTTAATTACTGGACAAAACCCTGCTTCTTCCGAATTAGCTGCTCAACTTTTATTAAAGAAAATAAAATAGCACCAATTTGATTAAGTAATATCATATTACTGATTAGTATCTGATCGGAAACAGTAGATAAAAGTTATAAAAAACAAAGCGGTTCAGGTTTATCTTGAGCCGCTTTTCATTTCAATTAGTCATCGGAAGGCAAATAAAGTTATGATTTAACCACTTACTCAACCAAAAATCTAGATGAATAAAAATCCCCGTTTACTGAAATGAGTTTTACCCAATAGATTCCAGGGGTTGGGTTGTCAAGTTTAATTGTCATTTGAGAATCACTGTTGTCCTCAACTCTGTAAGACACTTCACGTCCAGTTGATTCAATTATTTTAATGTTTTCAACTTCATTTTTAGAGAGCTTATCAATTGTAAAGACTCCAGTGTTTGGATTCGGATATAAACTCATTTGCTTTGGCTTTTGTGACGTTGAAAGTCCTGTAGATAAACTATTCGCTGCTATAAATATCCCAGAATCAAAAATAGCGGCAAGACCATCAGCAATGGCAATAACCAAATGATAGGTTTCTCCCTGATCAACTTGCGCATAAGCAGTAATTTTAGTAGTAAAGCCATCGTATTGAATGTATTCAGTATTCTGATTATAAGGAGATTGTGTACCGTCTCCATTCGCTATATAATAAATGCTGTTCGTCATACTATTAATAGTATTGATTTTAATAGCTTGATAGGTATTGGGAATTAAAGCTATGCTGTATTATTCATCAAAACACTCAAAGATATTATAACACATTGTAAAAAAATGATTTACATAAATATTTTAAAGAAGAAAACTTCTTTAAAATTGAGTGTTTTTTGATTTACTTTCATACAGCTTCTGCGTTACGCACTTATTGAAATAGAATACTATATCTGCAAAGTCCGATGCCAACCGAACAAAGTGAGCTCATAGCCTGTCCCGAGAAATCGGGAAATACCATTGAAAATAGACACTTATGAATAAAAAGCTGCATAAAATTAAATTCATGAACCGAGCTTGCGCGCT
>Ga0307967_1001552_pt1 | contig 13890 bp, 17 predicted proteins | sample OrgLakmetagen648_FD_201828 | JGI IMG/M metagenome (GOLD analysis project Ga0307967, IMG submission 201828) | Saline water microbial communities from Organic Lake, Antarctica - #648 | ecosystem: Environmental > Aquatic > Non-marine Saline and Alkaline > Saline | place: Antarctica: Organic Lake... | reverse complement strand
GAACCGTGGCACAAAACGAACCGTTATGGTTTCTTGGCCATAGACAAAATTGGCACAAGTTGAACCGAAATGCCTGGCACTATAAAACCGGAATCACTGGCACAAATCGAACCGAGATATCCAGCTGGTGCGCGAGTCCTCTCGTTTAAATTTTATAGTTCCCGCTCATAGACTAAAAACCCCGCTAATGCACGAGTCCCCTCGCGTAAAAACTTCAGTTCCCGCTCATAAACTAAATACATTATCACAAAAAGTAAGGCTGTATAGAAAGAAAGAGAAGAAAACCAGGCGATAAAACCGATCGGGAATGTGGAAAGTGTGCGATACAATCGCGCACCAGCCAAATCTTGTCAAGCACTCAACACCTTAGCCACTTCCCCGTTAATAAATTTTAAAAATTCCTCATCCTCTTCGGTGAACGGATCTTTTGTCGCTGAGTCAATATCAATCTGACCGATATTTTTTTCCCCTAAATAAAGCGGAACAACCAATTCTGCTTTGGTAAACATATTGCAGGCCAAAAAATTATCTTGGGCTTCCACATCGGGCACCATAAAGTTTTCGCCCGATTCCGCAACCTGTCCGCAAATGCCTTTTCCAAATGGAATAATTTGATGTTCGGTGGGTTCTCCGGCAAAAGCGCGCAATTTCAATTCGTTTTTAGTACCGTTCTGAAAATAAAACCCCACCCAGTCATAATGCGGTACACTTTCCTTTAAAACCGAGCATACTTCCTGCAGCCGGTGATCCACAGAAAGGTCTTTGTGGTGAATTATGTTGAGAAGGTTATCCTTTAAACTGTTCAATTTCATTCCAAAAAATTTTTTCGGCAAAAATAGGGCAAATTGCATTTTTTACCGTTATTTTAACCAAAATTTGACGCATCAGTTTTGGCCACACTCGCCCACAATTTAAAATCCACGATCCGCAATAATAAAGCGGTCATAAAATTTCTCATGATCTTCTTTGGTTGTTATCTGTTGCTCGCCGGTGGCTACCAACTTTATTTGGAATATGGCCAGTCACAAACCTATTATCCAGATTTTTTCACGCACCTGGTGTCTGAGCAGTCAGAGTCCTTGCTGAGCAGTTTTGGTTACGAGACGGGTTTAGCGCCGCACCCCACAGAAGCAGCGATGAAACTTCATTTTAAAGGCTACACCATTTTCAAAATTGTGGAAGGCTGCAACGGCATTAGCGTCATTATTCTTTTTGTGTCCTTTGTGTTTGCCTTTTGGGCGGGCTTTAAAAAAACTTTGATTTTTGCTTTGACCGGCAGCGCTATTATTTATGCGATGAATGTCATCAGGATTGCGCTTTTGGCCATTGGTTTTTATAATTATTACGATTACAAAGACTTTATGCACGGCACGCTTTTCCCCGCCATTATTTATGGAACGGTCTTTATTTTATGGATCATTTGGGTGAAAATTGCCACCAAAAAACCGGTAAAAAATGAATAAAATCTTCCGCTGGATTATCGGAATTCTCTGTGTTCTGGGTTTAGTTGCCGTTCGTTTTTTTGAAGATTACTTATTTTTTGACCCTTTGCAGCAGTTCTATCACGGGCTTTACCTCAATGCAACCACGGCACCAGATTTTGACCTTTGGGAATCCTGGCTGTCCATTTCCCTGCGTTTTTTTATCAATACCGCGCTTTCGTTTTTGATATTATATGTCGCCTTTCGTTCTGCTTCCGTGATGCGCTTTTCATTTTGGTTATATGGAATCAGCTGGGTTTTGCTCTCGGCACTATTTTGCATCACTGCCCTGGATTTGCAACCCGATGAATTTTTTACCGTTTTCTATATCCGCCGGTTTTTAATCCAACCTTTGTTTATTTTATTGCTGCTACCCGCTTTTTATTATCAGCGTTCTCAAGCAGATTCAAAAAATGGTAAATAAAATCAGGTTTATAATTTGGGCGTGACCCCCAAGTGTCCCATATTTTTCAAACAAATTTCTATCGCCAAAACTCAATTTCTCGTTTTTAAGCTTTTATTGTAAGACACTTGGGGGTCGGGCTGTCGGTAGTCGCTTTTTTTGCTGATGGCTGAGGAGGCTCGAAGTCAGCAAAAAAGAGCTTCAACAAATACCTCGATCCCTCACGCAAAATATTGAAAACAAACACCTAAAATCAAAGCTCAAAATTTCCCCTCACTGGTTAAATCTGCCGTTTGAACTGCGATCAACTGTTTAATCATAAAACGTAAAAATACATAAATCCAAAACCATAAATTTTCCTTATGCAAAAATTAGACAATACGATTAAATTTGACCTAAAGCGGCTGTGGGAAATGAAATAATTATTTACTTTTGTATTTAAAATTAGAATATTATGGCAGTTGAAATAACAGATGCAAATTTTGAAGAAAAAGTATTGAAAAGCGATCAGCCCGTGATGGTTGATTTTTGGGCAAGTTGGTGCGGACCTTGTAAAATGTTAGGTCCCATTATTGATGAGCTCAGCAAAGACTATGAAGGGAAAGCCGTTGTGGGCAAGGTCGATGTGGATGCTAATCAAGAAGTAGCCGCAAAATATGGCGTGCGCAATATTCCCACCGTTTTGGTTTTCAAAAATGGTGAAATGGTTGACCGTCAAGTCGGTGTAGCACAAAAAGAGGCTTATCAAGAGAAGTTGGATGGCCAACTCGCTTGATCCTTGAAAAATAAAAATTTTGATAAAGGCTTGGGGTTTTTCCAAGCCTTTTTTTATGTTTAAAAAATTAAACTATTTTCAATGAAGCTCGAAAAAGAAGTCAACCGCACCGATGGGTTTACAAATATTGAACTTCTGGCACGTGGGGTTGTGGAAGGCTTTATTTCCGGACTTCACAAAAGCCCGTTCCACGGATATTCGGCAGAATTTGCTGAACATAAAATTTACAACCAGGGCGAAAGCACCAAGCACATCGACTGGAAGCTTTACGCTAAAACCGATAAGCTCTACACAAAACGCTATGAAGAGGAAACCAACTTGCGCTGTCATCTGATCATTGACAACTCTGCCTCGATGCATTATCCCCACGTTAAAAAATTAAACATAAACTCGCTGAACAAAATTGGTTTTGCCGCATTGGCCTCAGCATCCTTAATGGAAATTTTGCAAAAACAGCGCGATTCTGTTGGGATGAGCATTTATAGTAATGATTATGAATTTTATGCCCCAGAAAAGGGCAGCAAACGCCACCGGCAAATGCTGCTGAACGAACTCGAGCAAATGACACTCAAAAAACCTGAAGAAAGCGGGACAGAAACCTATACTTATTTGCATCAAATAGCAGAAAAATTAAAACGCCGATCGTTAATCTTCCTATTCACCGATATGTGGCAGCCCGATGTCGAACGCGAAAAACTCTTTCAGGCGCTCAGCCATTTAAAATATAACAAACACGAAGTGGTTCTTTTTCACGTTTATGACAAATCCAGTGAAATGGACTTTTCTTTTGACAATGCACCGCGCCGCTTTGTGGATGTGGAAAGCGGCGACACCTTGAATTTATATTCAGACAATATCCGTAATGATTATCGCGAAGCCGTAAAAAATTACTTCCAAGAATTAAAATCCACGTGTTTGCAATACCAGATCACTTATTGCCCGGTGGACATCAAAGAAAATTTCAATAGAATATTGACGACTTACCTAATTGAGCGTCAAAAGATTGGCTGAGAATTAATTCGGAAATAAAAAAAGTTTCAAAAATACCTTTGCACACTATATTTAGAATTCTATCTTTGCATCCGCATTTAAGCAAAACAGATGAAAATGGTTTTAAAACCTCGAGTTTCATCTTTTTTTATGTTCTTTTAAAATTTTAAAGAATAAATTTTGGTCTGGTAGTTCAGTTGGTTAGAATGCCTGCCTGTCACGCAGGAGGTCGCGAGTTCGAGTCTCGTCCAGACCGCTTCTTTTGTTGATTATCAACACGTTATAAAGACCGTTTGCATTCATTTCGCATACGGTTTTTATTTTTGGCTCTTTTTGCTGTTTTGATACGCGCCTTCCGGTTCACCCATAGCAAAAAACACGGGGTGGCCATTCTCTATACTATCGGCTTTACTTTTAACCAAAGAAATTAAATTTTCTTTGTCCGTAGCCGTGAAATCTGTATGCCCTCTTTTATAAGCTGCAAAAAACTTACTGCCACTATAACTATCAATTATTTTCCTGTAATCACTAAGGGGCAAATCAGTTTCTTTTATAAACTCAATTATTTGGTCTGTACTGGTTATCTTAATTTGATTTTCCATTATCTTCTATTTTAGGTTGTTCGTTTTCGATTGTTACTACTACGTGGTTCTTATGGGTGATGTCGCCTTCCAGCTGCGTGCGCTGAAGCTTGGGGGTTGTGAACTCGAGAAGTTTCACTATAGAATTGATACGCTCGATTGGCTCAAGTGCATCAAAGTCAGCTTGAATTTTACCTTTGTTGCTTTCGATAAATTCGTTAATGAAGCTGCGAAGCTCTTTTGTCTTTTTATCGGGGCTGCCCTTAGGCCTTCCCTGGCCAAGTGTATTCCCTTTTTTAAATCCCATGATATGTGTTATTTTGTGTTATTTAAACTATCTATCACAAAGTTAATCATAATAAATTTAATCTATGCTTTAATAAAAAGCAGGGGGAGGCAATTGGAAAAGCATCCCGCCTGCCTGCTTACCTTGGGAAAATGATAACCAAGGCTTATTTCTTATCCATGGCATTCAGCATTTGAATACATCCCGACGGGTTAAAAATAATAGGGGTTCTTCCTATTCCTTTTTCGCGCGTTAGCACATTGTAGTTCATAAATTTAAACAGTGAGGCATCACTCCCATTCCCCACCAAACCAGCTGCCATCATCTCATTTTTGAGCTTTAGCATATCACGAATTAATTTAACTGCGTGCTTTTTCTCCGGCGTATTTGCAAAGTGATAATGCTTCATTATCTCTGGTTGTTGGTCTTCTGGCGCTGGAATAAATTCACCACCCTTGAACACAAAGTTGTATTTCTGCCATAGCTTGAATTTATAAGCCGCATAGGCTGGCGCCGGATTAATTCCCAATGCATCCAAATTAAACTCTGTCGAAGCCTTTGGGAAGTCAAAACGACTTTCCATCTCCTTTTTTACCACCTGCCTGCCTGCCGTGGGCAATTTTTTAATCTGTTCAAGGCTAAGCTCACCCAGTGTTTCGGTAGTTTTTTCATAGAACTCATTCAAAGCCTTTTCAGCTTCTTTCATTGATTGCCTTATCTGAAAGATTTTACTTTCATCTCTGAAAATCAATTCGCTCTTAGTTGTTTTGGCCATTTCGGGCGCTTTTACTTCTGTCATAATTATTCAATTTACTTAGTTAACATTAATTTACTTTTATAAGCTCAGCTTCTACCTTGTCATCGCCTTTCAATTTGATTGAATTGATGAGGTAATAGCTGGCTTCTTGCTTTATGTATATTTTCTTCTTTAGGTCTAAATTCAGGAAAACATAAATGCTCATCCTAAATTCTACCGTGTGTATTTTAGTTTTATTTAAAATATCCCCAATACGTTTCCAGTATTTTCGCACGAAATACGAGAATGTAGCCCCCTCAACTGTGGCCATTGGTATGTTTGTTGAATTTAAGGTTACGTCTTGAGCTCCCGGCACATCTGTGGAATGGAGTAGGCCTTCATCGATATGGACGTAGTCAGGGCGGATTAAAAAGCTTCGGTCATCTATGGGCTTGTATTTTATTTCAATGCCCCCTTGGTCGTCTTTATTGGGCTCTTTTTCGAACATGGGGAAAACGCCGTATTTCGTGGGTGAATAAGTGAGCCCCTTTACTATCTCTTTTTCTTTAACAATATGTTCATTTTGAATCTCAAACATTCCATCATTGAAATTCTGCCCTTCTTGGGTGTATTTATGTTTGAACAAATTATGCTGGCCATAATTCCCGGATAAGTAGCTCTCTTTTTTCCTGCCAAGATAGTATTGCGATAAATCCCATGTCTGCGCATCTAATCGCTGATCTATTGTCTTGAAATATGCTGTGCCGTCTTCGTAGAACAGAGTCAACCCGTATCGGTGCATTATGTATTTTATGTAATCTTTAGCAGAAACCTTGGTGAGCGAATCAGAGAAATCTATTTGGTTATCCTCTACCTTATTCATCTCAAAAGAAAACTCTTTGGCCTCCAGGTATTCATAATTAAAATTAAAATCATTTGGGAATCCAGTGACCTGACTGAATTCATGTGATGACAAAGGCCTTATTTTTACACTGACAATATCAAAGGGGTTTAACTCAACCGCTGTAATGTGACCAGCGATTTCACCGTTGGATATATCTGTTTCGGATAATAGATTTTTATGATATAGAGTCTGGTTTATATAAAATTCAACTATAACCGTTGTAAAACCGGAAACATTAAACGTACCAGAAAACTTCGCTTTGAGTTCCTCCCAAGAAAATGAAATTTTATAGTTACCGGTTTCAAGGTTATAAATTTTTGCGCCCTGACCTACATCAGGGACGTAAGTAGCGCCGTTCATATCAACCGGCTGAACCGGTGCATCAAAATAACCATTATCTTTTATAGGAAATCTTCCACTGGTGACTTGATCTGAATCCAATCTAAGTGTAGTGGGTTCGCCAAAGGTGGGTTCTGTCTTTGATTTTTTACCATACGTGAGCCACGTATCGATGGATATTGGCAAGCTATAGGAAAAGCCTAAAAGTTGAAACAAACGATCAAAAACATAGCTCTCCCGGATTGCTGGTATTTGGTGGTCTGTGTTATACTCATTCGTTTCAAGGTTGACCTCTCCATTGTAATCTGCTAAAAAATATCTATAGTAATCATTTTCAAAGCTGTCAGCGACTACCTGAGGCGTTTTTTCGTGGGTTGTCTCGTGCAGATCGCAATCGGATAGGTTGTATTTGCTTAGTTCTTTCCAAAAATCAATATTGCCATCTAATATGGCGAGTTTATATTTATCCTGCGTGGTGTACTGAACATTGAGCCAACCGTTACCAACAATGCTCACGCCATTTACATTTAATCCTGCGTTAACCTTTTTATAAGGTATGATTGAGGCCGATCCGACCAAGCCCAGCCCCTTTAATATACGCGTTGAGTTCTTATCCCGACGGACATTAAAAGAATTAGTGTAGTTCGTGTTCGATTTTGAGACATCCGATACGTCAGCATTTTGCCGGGTGTAGCTAAACTTGCCGTCAACGTATAGGGATCCTTTTTGTGTTTCTATAGTTACCATTTTATTTTATTTTTTAAATTGCATTTCTATCTCAATTTCATCTTTGAACTGCACGCCATTCTCTTTATCGATTGTGATCGTATTGCGCATTAGGTTTTTATTCCTTATGATAAATTCATCTCCATTTTCATCGAAGGCAGATAAGCGCTTAAATGAAAGTTCAATTCTTTCGAAATCCATAGTTTTCGTCTTTTCAACCATTTTATTTATTAATATTCACTTTATTCATATTCATAACTCATTGATTATCAGCTTAATACTAACCACTTGGTTTTCAAGGTAATACGATAATTTAACATAGTAAAGGTTTAGTATGTTAAAATGTACCCTTATCCCAGTGGTGGCGGAGGTTTTTTAGGGCTCGTAAAACCTGTAAACCCTTTAACAATCAAAAAAAGCGATCCCATAATTACATCACTTTTATAATCCGTGTAATTTTATCCTTTATAACCTTCAAATTAAACCATTCCAAAACCTGAAAAAGCATCTTTTCGTTATACGCTTTTTGGTTTACTACTTTTAAACTTTTAAGCATCTTATACATTTGGGGGCTGCTGAACGTTTCTTTTTGCCTGCACATACCCGCAAAAGTTGTAAGCTTTTCTTTGTTTTTTTTATCGGTGGCATTCTTTGGGCTAAAAACCACGGCTTCCATTTTCACCATCAAAAGTTCTCTTTTGTAATGGTCATTACTTGCCAGCGTATCGCCTTTTATTAATATCGTATTGGGGTCTTCAATCCCAAACCTACGCAAAGCTTGCCCACGTTTGTAAAGTTGCTCATATCGCTTTATATTGCTTATTACCAACTGCAATATTTTAGGATCGCAACGTATTTGCTGCACGGCCAAATCTGCTCTTATCTGTTTGTTCTGAGTGTGAAGGGCAAGAATATTTAAAACGTCTTCATTTTCGTTTAGCCAAGCCCCGGCAATATCTTTTTTTAGCTGTTTCTTAAATTGCGTGTCTTCAATATGGTAACCACGGGGCGGTTCAAAATCTGAATTTCTGGCAAAGGATAAATTATAATTGGTTTCTAAAAAATGTAAGAATTGCCCAGCATTAAAATACATAAATAGAACGCTGGTAACGCTGTAAGCCAAATAAAACGGGTTCACGGTGCTGTCTTCGTACAAATAGGCATCATTACTAAATAAGTCTTTGTAGGTGCTTAGAACATCGTTTTTATCCAACGTGGCAACCTCATCACTTAGCAATTTAAAATTATAGTGGTATTCCTGTGAAGGTTTAAACCTTGTTGTGTTTTGATTTTTCTTTTTCCTTAGATATAAAAAGTTTTTCCGGTTGGTGTCCTTATTCCTGAACCGTGCAAAAAATTGCTTTGCTGGTTCGGGTCGTGGTATGTAACTGGTTTCTAAAAATACCACATCAGTAAACCCGGCTTGGTCAATACTTAAACCCTCATCAATCAATGAAGTTGTAAAAACCAACTTAATGTTATCGGCAAAACATCGACGGTGAGCCAAACGTTTAAAGTCTTTGGATTGCTTAACATCTTTTGTCGAATGCAAAAACAGAATTTCACTTTCTTTATAAAATCTGTGCTTCACCAAATGCAGGATTAGACTTTTAATAGTACTTATTTCATTTAGCCGGATCATTGTTTTTCCGGTAACGGTCTTTAGGTGGTTCAGGCAAATATCAAAAGGCTTGAGGTTTGAATATCTAACCTCTATTTTTGTTTTTTCCTGTTGGTAGGATTCCACACTTATAAGCTTATAGCCTAAACTGGTGTAAATCTGTTGAGGTGTGCCGGTCAATCCTATTACTTTGTTTTTGTTAAGGTGCGGCGTTAACTCTGCAATTACATCACGTTTAAAGCTGTTGGCGGTCAAAAGCTGGTGCACCTCATCAATTATAACGTAATCAAATTTGGAGGCGTTCAGCTGTTTTATACCTTGTTCGTAGGTAGCAATAACCATATTTTGATTTATGGCTTCTTTGTGGGCATCCATTGGGCTGTTACCTGTCAAAAATATAGCCTTGTTTCTATATTCTTTTTCCGCTTGGTTTACAATAATGGTCAAGGGTTCAAGGATTAAAATACGGCCATCGGGTCGGTACTTATGGAAATCCCGTATAAATGCCGTTGTTTTGCCCAGTCCGGTTTCTGCCTTCAAAATTACTTTATGGTGATAATCGGTGAAGTTCAAAACATCTTTTAAGGCATCAGAAACATAATTTTTAACCGTATAATTTTTATCGTATCGTATTGTATAGTCGGTTAACTTTAGGTATTCAAAAAAGTACTTTTCAAACTGTGGCCGGGTGCAATTTTCTTTAATAAATCGCTTTTTCACCTCATCGGTTGAGGTTTGGAGGTCATAGCAATATTTAAAAATTATCCCGCTGGCCTGTTGCGCATCGGCAACGTTTTTTAGTTCGCGTTTTAGGTTTTTTGAGTTGATTTTTACTTCACTTTGTGGGGCTTGCTTATCTTTGTAACCCTTTGCCATCAAATCCTTATAAAAAGCTTTGTAATCGCCTGAATGCTCAAACTCACAAACAATCCCGGACGGGGTGAAGCTGGTTTTGCCTCCAAGGGTTTCTGAATAATTAAAATAAACATTTTGGTTTTTGTCAACTTCGCCGGTGGTGCTACTTTCGGAAGTGGTATGTTTAACCCGTGCTTTATTACCGGCGTCCGATGCAATACTAAAACCGTTGTTTTGCATTACGGGCAATATATCGTTATCGCTGTCAAATTGTGCCGTTATTGTGCCGTATGCCGGTTTATGGTTTGTTGATCGATATGCAGGCACGCCCGATTGTGTTGTTTTTTCTTTTTTTGTAACCTCATACGAAAATTGAAAAGGTTCGGGGTTCAAGTTTCTTTTATAGCCTTTTTGGTCGGCCAGCAAACGTACCTGCCTAAACTTGCTTTGCGCATTGTCAAAGGTAACTTTATCCACATCGGTAACACTTTGTAAATATTCGCTGAGGTATCCGGTGATCGCTTTTCCCGCTGTCAGGTGCAAATCTTTTTTGCTGTGATTGTATTGGCCAATTTGCGGAACGTACAAAACCCCGGCCATACCTTTGCCGGAATTGGAGCGCCAGCATATCACCGAAATTTTTTCCAGTTCATTATAAATTGTATTGTTGGCCTTTACATCCATTAGGTGCGTGTTTTCCTTTTTTTTCGCTGTATTCTTTACATCCACGTCATAAAACAAATAGGGTGCGGCCTTTATGTTATGAACGCCGCTAAACCCGCCTTTATACAAGCCTTTCAACAAACCGTTATTGTTATTCTTCTTTCCCATCTTGTTTTCGTAGCCATTTATAAGCTGATCCAATTCCTTTAACCCTATATCTTGCATACCTTTATCAGTCATACTGTTTTTAAGCAGTGTAAAAACCTTTTCGGTTTGGTTTAAAGGTTTCTTTATTGGCTTATGTTTGATATGCGAAAATTCATAGTAAGTTTGAGCAACTGGCTTTATACCGTTGCTCATCATAGAACTTTTTTAGGGTTTTTAACTTCCGGGAATAACTCCGGGTTGGTGGTCAAATACCAAGCTCGAAAGTTTGTCGCTTTACAAAATTTCTTTTGAACTTCATAAAGCTTGCCTTGTTTTTCGAGGTCGCGTTTATATCTTGTGATGCACTTTTGGGGAATACTGGTGGCCTTGGATACCATTGTAGCGGTGGCCGTGTGGTTTTCTAAATAGTGAAATATGGTTTCCAGCTGTGTGCTGTACCCCTTTTTTTTGTTACCTTCGTGGCCTACATCTTTCTTTCCAAAAGATTTATTACAGCCATTTGAAATATCATTTTTCATCTGGCTGTTTTTTATTCAACACTTTAACGGATTGGATCACTTCGCTATGTTTATAGTAGGTGCGTCCTCCAATACCGTAATTTGTAAGTTTTTTCGCTTTAGTCCATCGCCACAAAGTCGCCAAATTCACATTAAGCAAATCAGCGGTTTCTTTTCGCGTCAATAGGTCTTTGACTTCCGGTTGAGGTGGTTCGGGCTTGGAACTCATTATTTCAGCGGTTCGCTCCGCTATCCTGTCGATAAGTGCATCGGTATTAAAAACTAAATTGTCCATAAAACTTTTGATTATTGGTTCTATGGACAAATCTAAAGGTAATGCAAGCGTAAAATACTGATTGTCAGTTCATTGTAGTTCAAGTGAACAACGTTGAACTTATGAACCGCTTTTATACTTGTTTATGATTGGATCAAGCTTTGTTTTTATAGGCTTCTCAAGTGGTTCAATCATATCTTTTTTTTCTATTCCTTCTAATTCTTTTAATTTTCGACCGAAATAACTATTGCTTGGAATTTTAAGATTTGTTGATTTTTTAAAGCAATCAAGAAACGGTTTTATTTCCCTATCCTGTATTACTAAAACATCATTCTCTTTCAATATTTTAGCCACCCCGACAAATGTTTTTCCTTTCTCATTCTGGAAAGCTTTTTCTATATCCTTAATGAAAGAATCAAAGTCAGTGATATTATGGAAGTGGTTTTCCAAAGTCTTAATAGATTGAGGTTCGTTTTTAAAATCGATCGTGTTCAGAAACACCTTAAAACGGATTAATTCTTTGACTGCTAATTTAGTATAAGCGTAATTGTATTGACTTTGTAAAGTACCATTGTAGGGTGGGGTGGCCAGCTCATTGGTTAGTTCTTTGTAAATAGTATTCACATCATTAATCAATAAAGCATTATCAATAAAAATATTTCGGTAATCCTCAATAACTTCATCTTTAAGATTAGAATCTAACAAGACATCTTGCAATTTATCTTTGAAAGATTCCAAAGAAATGTATTTAATGAAGCCGTTACCCGTTGGCTTACCGGTCTTATCCTTTGAAACAAATGGTCTGCTGGTATTCCAATTTAATGGCTTCCCCTCTCGTTCGTTTTCTATAAACTGGAAGACAATATTTTCAAAATCATTTTCGACTTTGTCTTCGCTAAAATCTTTCACGTATTCACTAAATCTCATAATATCCTATTTATCAGTTCCTGTTTCCTTTTCATTCTTCACCACTTCCATTGTTTTGACTTTTGGAAGCTTATCAGTGTAGTTAAACATTTGCATAGCGTACTCCTCATCAGTCTTCCCGATATACCTTAAAAACATTTCCTCTGTTGCGTGGCGCGTTATTTCTTTGAGTATGACCGTTGGAATTATGCCGTGATAATTTGTTGCAAAAGACCTGCGACAAACGTGCGTTCCAATCAATTTCCATTTAGGGTAAAACCCTTTTATGCCGATGCCGTGCTTTGAAGTTTTTTTCCTTCCATTGGTAGGTTCATTTATCTCTGCGAGCTCACATATTTCCTTAAAATATTTCCTTAGGTTAGTGTCTGAAATCTTATGAGGGAATCCCGATTTGATAATGAGTTCAGCTTCGGGAAGTATAGGGATTGTTACATTTTTTTCGCCTTTTTTCTGCTTGATTTGAAAAAATTTCCTTCCTCTTATGATTTTTATTTGATCCGGTGTTAACTTTAATAGGTCAGACCCTCTTTGACCTACATAGCAGCCCAGAATAAGCCATTTGCGGCCATTGATCAAATAATTGGTAGTTAGCTTTAAGCCTTTTATCTTTTCCAGTTCCTCGAAGCTTAAATAAATAATATCCTCGGGTTCTTTTTTTTCACTTATGACTATTATTTTCTTAATATCAATATTCACAGGAACGTCATCCACTCCATTAAGAATAGATTTTAAAATTGACATGTGTTTTCCAATGTAATTATCTGAATAGTTTTGAGCAAATAGCCAGTCCTCAAAATCCGATGCTGTTTCTTTATTGATATTTGGCACCCTTATTTTTATGCCATTATACGTGTCGTTTTGGAATCGCTCAATAATTTTTTTAAATTGCTCAATACCTTTTATCCGGCTTTTGCTTAAACCGATTTTATATTTTCCTCCTCCGGTTTGTACTTTTTTCCTTGGTGCGTTGTCAATGGCTTTTTGAATTTGATATACTAAAAGACCTTTGTCGCCTGTCTCACGGTTAGTGTGTTTTTTTATGGCGAATTCAAACCAATTGCCGTCAATCTCAATACCTTTTAAATAGTCCGTATTGTGTTGGTTTAGAATATCCTCTTTGAGTTGGTCAAGTGTAGATTTTAGGATTTTGCCATCAGCACCGGAAGGATTTTTTAAATCTGCTATTCTTTTATTAGTTTTATTTTTCCTTTTTTTTCGTGAAGTTTTAGTTTTCCATTGTGCCGGGTCGGTAGAGAATCCCGTCTTTTTTCTGAACGTTTTTGCTTTTCCACTTGAGGTGGTGGATAGGTTGGAATAAATATTTTTTCCTATTAATTGAAAACTTACACTTGCCATGATCTTTGTATTTATTGTTACCAATAACAAAGATAATCATTTTGCATACAATTCGCATAGGATTTGCATAGATATGCAATTTATATAAACTTATTGAATTAGGTTAAAAACGTAAACTATTGAAAATCAATATAAATAAGCATCGAAGGGATTGCATAAAGTATAAGGGTTCAGGTCTCGTACAGACCGCAAAAAGCCTCACGAAAGTGGGGCTTTTTTTATATGGAAACACATTTTGTTTATATCATTCATTCGGTTTCCCACGATATTTATTACCGGGGTTATTCCACGCAGCCCAAAAAAAGGTT
>Ga0307967_1001550_pt1 | contig 13913 bp, 13 predicted proteins | sample OrgLakmetagen648_FD_201828 | JGI IMG/M metagenome (GOLD analysis project Ga0307967, IMG submission 201828) | Saline water microbial communities from Organic Lake, Antarctica - #648 | ecosystem: Environmental > Aquatic > Non-marine Saline and Alkaline > Saline | place: Antarctica: Organic Lake... | reverse complement strand
TGTTGTGCGTTAGTTTTGGCGAGCCATACCATGGATTCGCCTATAAACTGGTCGCCTCCATCATTACACCGTAACCAGTGCGTGAGCCGAAAAATGGATAGAATATTCACAATTGGTCATTCCACCCATTCTATCGATAGATTTATCGATATGCTGGATCAGCATGGGGTGGACACGGTCGGCGATGTCAGATCGGCACCCTATAGCCGCTTCAATCCACAATTTAGTAAAGACGCCTTCAATAGGAGTCTGCGTGAGCGCGGAAAAAAGTACGTTTTCTTGGGCAAGGAACTGGGCGCGCGGAGTGATGATCCCGCTTGCTACAAGGATGGCCGGGTTCAATACGAGGTGCTTGCCAAGACCGACCTTTTCCAGTCCGGGATACAACGATTAAAACAGGGCCTGGAAAAAGGGCATGTGATCGCTCTTGTATGTGCTGAGAAAGATCCGCTCGACTGTCACCGAACACTCCTCGTCTCAAGGGAGCTCGTCAATCAAGGTGTTAAGGTTGAGCATATTCTTGCTAACGGATCGATAGAAACGAACGATCAGGCGACCGAGCGTTTGGTTAGACAATTTAAACTTCATCAGAATGATTTGTTTATGTCTGATGGAGATGTGACCCAAAAGGCGCTTGATAAGCAGGAAGAACGAATTGCCTATGTGGCAGGCGGCTAGACTGCCATTAGCGTAGCAAGGACTCCTTATGAAGATATTCACGATCGGGTTCACGAAAACCACTGCAGAGAATTTCTTTGGTCGCCTCAAAGAATCCGGCACCAGAAAGATCGTTGATGTGCGTCTAAACAACGTCTCGCAACTCTCTGGATTCGCAAAGCGCGACGACCTTAAATATTTCGCCAGCGTTCTGTGCGACGTCGGTTATCAGCATTCACCGCAATTGGCACCCACACAGACCATGCTGAAAGGATATCAAAAAAAAGAAAAAACTTGGTCTGAGTATGAGCAAAATTTCCTAGATTTAATGGCAGAGAGAAAAATTGAAGAGGTGGATAGCAAAGCGCTCGACGGCGTGTGTCTGCTATGCAGTGAAGACAAGCCCCATCAATGCCATCGTCGTCTTGTTGCCGAGTATCTCAAAGATCGTTGGGGTGGTGTGGAGATTGAGCATCTTTAGCACCATGCTTTTCCGCATTGCACACTCATTACTCAAAGCGCTTTGCTGGATTAACCCTGCAGGGGGTTGTTTGTCGGACTATTAGACCTTGGGCACGCCGATGCCTGGGGGGCTTAATTCCCAAGACGTTTGTCGCGTTTGCGAAGTCTTTCTGAGCGCGTCGAAATCCTTATGGATTTTCGTGATTCGGCCCTAGACTGCCGGCGGCCAGGGACGGCGGTTGGGACGTCGGGGCGGGCCGGAGGCGGCGAAAGCCGTTGCGCCAGATGGCGGATGTTGAGCGGACGTTAGCGGAGATTGAGGCGGGCCTTAAGGTGCAGGATGGCGTGGGCGCTGGCGCGGGGCGGGTGATGCCCCGGGCGGCCTACACCGATCCTGATTTCCTGGCGCGGGAGCGCGCGCAGATCTTTGCGCACGACTGGCTTTGCCTGGGCCGCGCGGATGCGATGGCCGAGCCGGGTCAGTATATCACCTATCAGATCGCCGATCAGCCGGTCTTCGCGATGCGCCAAGCGGACGGGTCGATCCGCGCTTTTTCCAATGTATGTCTGCACCGGATGATGCTGCTATTGCCTGATGGGGCGGAGGCGGGGCAGTGCGGCAAACGCTTTTCCTGCCCCTATCATGGCTGGACCTACGAGCGTGATGGCCGCTTGGTCGGTACACCGCAGATCAAGGGCCTGGATAAAAGCGCGATGCGCCTGCCGGAAATCGCCTGCACCCAATGGGCAGGGTTCGTGTTTGTCAGCTTGGCCGACACGCCGCCGGATCTGCATGCGCGTCTGGAGCCCCTGACCCAGGCCATCGCGCCCTATCGCCCGGAGGGGTATGTCCAGGCGGTTACCCAAGATCATGTGTGGCAAACCAACTGGAAGCTGTTGGCCGAAAACTTCATGGAAAGCTATCACCTGCCGGTCGCCCACCGCCGCACGGTTGGCGCCTGGTGCCCGGTCGAGGGCGTGCGCTTTCCCCATCCGCCGCACCCGACCTACACCTGCCAAACCTTCCCCAAAGATCCGGCGGCGACATACGGTCTGGCCCCGCCGGAAAACCAGCATCTGACCGGCGATCTGCGCCACACCTCCATCATGCCGACGGTTTTCCCGGCGACCATGTTCGTCCTCGCCCCCGATCATTTGTGGTGGTTATCGCTGATGCCTAGGGCCGTGGATTCGGTGCATGTGCGCTTTGGCGCGGCCATCGCGCCGGAGCGCCTGCGCGCGCTACCCGATGTCGAGACCTATCTGCGCGAGACCATCGCCTTCTTCGACCAAGTCAATGACGAGGACCGATGCTTGGTCGAAAGCATCCACCGCGGCACCCGCGCACCGCTGTCAAAACCCGGCCCGCTGAGCTGGCTAGAGCGCGGATTGAGCGACTTTCAAAGCTATATTTTGGAGCGTTTAGGGTGAGGGGGTGACCAAGACAAGATCACCCCCCATCACCCCCCATCACCCCTATGCGCTCTGCATCCGGTTTGAACGAAAGGACCCCTACAGCCCTTCGTGCGCGGATAATACCATGTCAGCGCCCTTTGTGCGGATAGCGGTTAAGGCTTGGTAGCCAGGGCTGTTAAAAAACGCATGGATTGCCGCTTTGTCAGGGAAAGCAAACAACGCGATGTTTGGTTGCGCGCTTTCTCCCACCAGAATGTCATCGGGCCCGCCTTTAAACAAAAGCTTGCCGTTAAATTCGGCAATAATCGGGGCCGCACTTTTAGAGTATTCGGCAAGAGCTTCCGGGTCTTTCACGCTCAGTCGGGCTGCTAAATATGCGGTCATGGGGGATCTCCATCGTTGATAAGACCCGAACTATAGCGCCGCCGATTTTCGCATGATATAAACAGGTTTGCATCATTATCATGCGGATTTGCATAAATGAATCACTGGGACGATCTTCGCGTTCTCCTGGCCGTGGTCAGAGGGGGCTCGATCACCGGCGGGGCACAGCTCTTAAATATTGACCAAAGCACCGTCTCTCGCCGGCTGCAGGCGTTTGAGGCCCGTCTAGATCGACGCCTTTTCCACGACGCCAAGAAACGATGCTCTTTGACGACCTTCGGGGAGGCCTGTGTTCAAAGCGCGCGACGCATGGAGGCGGAGGCGGATACCCTAGATAAGACTTTGCGGATCAATGACCTGAACTTTGAAGGCAGCATAACGATCCAGACGGGCGATATTCTGTCAGACAGACTGCTTCTATCGGTGATCCCAGCCTTTCTGGAAACCCACCCGAAGATAAATCTGCGCGTCTCTCGCTCCGGGCCGACGAAGGCGCGGTTTGATACAGATATTGCGATCGTTGCAAGCAATGCACCCGGCCAAGACAATTTTGGACGAAAGCTCGTCACAGCGACCTTTGCAGCTTACGCGACAAGCAAGTACATCGCCGAACTGCGAGCGCACCCGGAAGAAATGACTTGGCTGAATTGGGACGATGGCGCCCCAACGCCGACTTGGCCCGCGTTATCGCCTAATATCCCAGACGAGAAGTGCCGCCTGCGATGCACCAGCGTCGACTCATTGCTTGACGCCACCCGGATGGGACTGGGCGCAACCGTTCTGCCGTGTTTCATTGGTGAGACCGATACACAGTTGGCACGCCTTCACCCCGGCGAAATTGTCAGCAAACGCGAGGTGTGGGTATTTGTGCAGCCCGACTTACGCAACGTGCCGAAAATACGCACGTTTCTTGATTACCTCTATTGCGAGATCTTGCGCGCAAAATCCGTTATTGAGGCTGACTAGATGGTGGCCGCCGGATCATTCATCATAGCGTGGGCAGAGCGGGTCGCCGTGGCGACAGTCGACATAGCCAATATTGTGCCCCAGCCTTCCTGGTCACCATAGGCCGGGCCAGCGTTGACGAGCGCTTAAGCGAGCGGGTAGCCGGCATGACGAAGATGCTTTCATCGCTTCCAAGACAGGAAGCACTTTTTGTTGGCGAAGCGGCAGCAATACCGGCACGAATCCGGTTGCGGACATTGAATCGAGATCAACTACCGAACTCGCATGATATTTCCTTCGCCGAAGGTTGGTCATCAGTAGGAACGACTACGGATGCGCTCACGGAAATTGTAGGGCGGATGACTGGCGAGTAATTAGGCCGCTGCGCGAACTGAGATATACATTGTTGCAGTAAAGCCTTACGTGCCACTACCATTTGGAACTAGAGCTGTGGAAGGTAAAAATGCGAAAAAACGATTGCTCAGATTGCCAAACCTACGGAAACGCAAAGCACAATTTTTGTCGGATGTGCGGAAGAGAATTAAATCCCGGTTTTGGGAAAAATGTTCGCATCGCAGTCGGTTATCGGACTGACGAAAAATACTGCGGATACTGCGGGAAAACTCGTGAAGCATGCGAGTGCTGAGCCCCCACCTGCTTCCTATATGCTTCCTGCAAACAAAAACGGCTTAGCCTTTGTGGGGCTAAGCCGTTGATATTGCTGGTTGCGGGGGTTGGATTTGAACCAACGACCTTCAGGTTATGAGCCTGATGTGCTTCTTGTTAACTTCGAATTCCATCAAAGGCAAGCTGGCAGGGTTTCATGGCCCAACGGCCTTTCAAGACGCAACTACCCCAGCCGCGATGCCAGCGATCGGGTTCTCAGGTGCGTATAGCGTTGCAGCATCTGGGGGGAGCGGTGACCGGTGATTTTTTGGATTTCAGCGTCTCGGAGGTCGGTGTTCTCGAAGAAGCGGCTGACTGCCTCATGGCGCAGGTCGTGGAGCCTGAGGTCTTCGCAAGAGGCACGGGTTCTAACGCGGGTCCAGGCTTCCGTCAGGTAATCCGGTGATACGCCCAAGACATAGCTTTTTGCGATGGCAGGTCTGATCGCCTGGATTTTCCTGAATGCGCTAACGGCGCGTGTGGAGAGGGGAACGGTGCGCTGATCACCGTTTTTGGTTGCTTCCAATAGAACGCATGGCTCGCCGCCGTCCAAGGACACATGGCGCCAGGTGATGGAAGCGAACTCCGAGCGCCGCATTGCCGTCTCGATGAAAATGATGAACGCATGCGGCATTGATTTGTAACAGTCGGTCTCACAGGCCTTTAAAAGCTCATCGAATTCGCCTGGCCAAATACGCCGTGTACGGCCTTTTCCCGGGGTGGGGCGCTCCACGGATTTCAGCGGGTTCGTTTTGATTCGTGCGTGTTTGAAGGCAGAGGAGAACGCACTGAGTTCGAGGCGGAGCGTGTTGTTGGACACCGCATCGTCTTCTCGCCGGGCATCGATATACTGTTCGAAGTCGAGTGGGGTCACCTCATCCACCGTCTTTGAGGAGACAGTGGCTACCTTAAGCCTGATGAGCCGATTGTAGTATCTGTGGCTGGACGGGTTTGTCTGATCCTGCGTGGTCGCGAGTTTTTCGAGAATCTCGGCGACTGTTTGGCCCGCCGGTTTGCTGCTGGTGTTCTCTAGAACTGAACTCGAAATCTTTTCCGCCTGTGCGCGGTGCTCGTTAACATCGATGAGGCGCTCGGTGTGGGTTGCCCATTCCCGAGCGTCAGTCTTTCGGGAAAAGGTTTTGCTGCATTGCACGCCCTTGTATCTGATTTCCGCCTGATAGCGGTTTGCTCGTTTTCTAATGGTTGCCATGGTCTCTGGTTGCCATGGTCTCGTCCTTTCTAAAATTCTTGCGACCCGGGAGTGGGTCAGAATTGGGACAAGCTAACCGAAGATGTTTAAAACGGCGTAAAATTCCCCGGAATTCCAAGTTTTACGCAGTTTCTGGGATGGGACTTAAAATCCCACACAGCCTCGAAACAACTCGCCTAAATTTCAGGCGAGGTAAAAGCGCGTTTAAATTTGGAAATCGGGTCGGCTGGTTAAGGATAACCGCGCCTGAACTCGGCTTGGATAGATCGCGTCAAAATGCTTAATTTAAAAACTTAAAAAATTTTAAACCTGACACCAGCCTGACACCAGACACAGATAATCCCATATTATTACTGGCAATTTTAGCTTATCTCCCTGAATTTGAAGGAGAAAATGGCGCGCCCGGGAAGATTCGAACTCCCAACCTCCTGATTCGTAGTCAGACGCTCTATCCAGTTGAGCTACGGGCGCTTAGGTGCTTGTCGCGTTGGCGTTGGCTCGAAGGCCAATGCCGTGGCGTTGCGGCGGGTTGGTACGTGATGGGCCGGGGCTTGGCAAGAGGGAATTCTCACCCCTTGAGCCTTGGCGCCAAGAAAGTCTGTAAATTGAGCGGGAATCCAACGCATTATCCGGGTTGTCGCTCGCGCAGGGCTCAAGTAGTATCCCGAACAGTCATGACGGTTTAGGGGGTTGCGGCGCACGGGTTTCGGGGCTCAAATCCAGGCGGGATTGCCAGGCGGGGATTAAGTGCCACGGGCGGACGGCTTTAACGTCCACGCGGGTATCTTTTCCAGCGGCATATAGTCTGGGGATAGTATCGGTGAGTTCGCATCGATCGAGAATCAATCACCGTCGTCTACGCACGCGACCAAGAGCGGAAAGTTTGAGTATGGCTTCCTTCTTCGCTGGGATTTCCGGTAACGCGACACAGCTGATGGGCAAAGCCCGTTTGGCTAAAACTGCGCGCTACGCAGCGCTCGGTCTGATGGGGCTGACCCTTGGGGCCTGTGCCGATGAGGCCTGGCCGACCTTGGATGCAAGCGACCCCGCCGGCACCGGCCAGGCGACGCGCGCGGTCCAGGTCGATGAAGATGGGAATATCGTATCGGGCGGCCAAAGCAGCAGCCAATCCAGCGCTCAGAGCGGGAGCGGGTCGCAATCTGTTTCCGTCGCCCAATCGCGCCAAACCTCGATCGAGGCGGCCTCCGCCACCCGCGAAACTTTCGTCGGCAATAAAGTTACCCAGATGGAAGGCGATCTGAACAAGCTGTCCGGCAATGTCGGCGGCTTAAGCCAGCGCAAGATGGCGCTGGTGCAGGAAACCTCGTCGGGCGCCAACCGCTATCATGCCTTGATCGCGCAGGTCACATCGCGCCTGCAGCGCGGCACGACGCCGGGTAACCCGGTGCTGGTGGATTATTGGAACCGCGCCCAGGCGGAGCTTGAGCAGGTAGCCGAAAAGGTGCCGACGATGACCAAGCTGTCGAACGATGCCGCGGAAGAGGCCGCGTTCGGTCAGTATCTGTTGAATGCGGTTCAGGCGACCTATGGCCTGTCCGGCGCCGTCGATGAAGATCACATCCGCCTGCAGCGCCTGGAGGACGATGTCCACCAGGAAGTAGTGGAAGTGGATCGCCTGCTGACCGACCTCAGCCAGGATATCAACCGCCAGACGACCTATGTGAATAACGAGCGTCAGAACATGACGACGCTGTCCTTGGCGATTAAGAACGGTGATCTCTACGGCACCAGCTTGGCGACGCGGTCCTTCCAGCAGACGGAAAACCTGGCCCGTCAGGCGGCCCGCCAAAGCCAGCCGCAGCCCGGTGAGCGTCCGCTGGTCATCATCAAGTTCGATCGCCCGAACGTGAATTATCAGTCCGCGCTCTATAACGCCGTCAGCCAGGCCCTGCAGCGCAAGCCGAATGCGACCTTCGATCTGGTAGCGGTTAGCCCGACCAGCGGCTCTGCGGCGCAGGAGGCCTTGAATGGGGCCGCCGCGCGGCGCAATGCGGAAGATGTGCTGCGCACGCTGACCGACATGGGCGTGCCCGCCAGCCGGGTGCAGCTTCTGGCCGAAACCGCGAACGAGGCCAGCAATAACGAGGTGCATCTCTTCGTTCGCTAATTTGGGCGCTAATTTGGGCGCTAATTTGGGCGCTAATTTGGGCGCTAATTTGGGCGCTGATCTTGGCGGGCCGCTTTTCCGTAATGCTTTGGTAGGGGCAAATACGCCCTGACGAGAGCGAGGGAGAGTGACCAATGGCTTATGCCGACACCCGCACCCCGGGATCCGGGTTTCTGACAGCGCTGTTTGTGGCCGCGATGGCGGGGGCCGTCTTGCTCGGCTTTGCCGGGGCCAAGCAAAGCGCCCAAGCGCAAAGCTTACAAGCGCAAACCTTACAGGCGCAAATTTTCCAGGCGCAAGGTATCCAGGCACAGGTTGGCCCCAACCCGGCGATCACGGCGGTCATTCGAACCCAGCTTGATGCCTTTCGCGCTGGCGACCGCCAGCAGGCCTATGCCCAGGCCTCACCCTTCATCCAAAGCCGATTTCCCAATGCCGGTATTTTTATGGAAATGGTCACGCGCGGCTATGCCCCCCTGATCGGTCCGAAGGCGACAGATTTCCTACCGCCAGAGGTTGGCCCGAATGGATCGCCGATCCAGCCGATGACCCTGCTGGATTCTAGCGGGCGGGGCTGGATGGCCTATTACACGATGGAGCAACAAGCCGATGGCAGTTGGCGCATCGCCGGCTGCCAACTGGTGCCCCTGTCCGACGGCACGGCCTAGGCGGACGGGCCCACGCGGCTCAGGCGCGGCGCGAACGGCTTGTCGGCCAAGGTTTGCATGGGGTAAAGGGAAGGCCCGGCTGCATCGATAACCCGACCGCATCACTGACGGCGGTCGCTTGGCAAGGAAAGAGCGTCGCGATGGTTGACCCCACCCACCCGCCGATCGGCATGGATTTCCCGGTCTCTTGGGACGAACTGCATCGCACGGCACGCGCGCTGGCGTGGCGCTTGAACGATCTTTTGCCGTTGAAAGGAATCGTGGCGATCACGCGCGGCGGCTTGGTGCCGGCCGCGATCGTGGCCCGCGAATTGGATGTGCGCCTGGTCGATACGGTCTGCATCTCCTCCTATGAGCATAAAGAGCAGGGCAACGCCCATATCCTGAAAGGGATTGAGGGCGATGGCGAGGGTTGGTTGATCGTCGACGACCTGGTCGATACCGGCAAGACCGCGCGCATCGTGCGCGACATGCTGCCCAAGGCCCATTTCGCCACCGTCTTCGCCAAGCCGGCTGGCCGCCCCCTCGTCGACACCTTCGTCACCGAGGTCAGCCAGGACACCTGGATCCTGTTCCCCTGGGATGTGGAACTTGCCTACGCCCAGCCGATTAAGGACCGCCGCGCGCGGTAGGGGCTCCATCGAATTGGCATGAAAAAGGCCCGACCCCGGTAGATGCGGGATCGGGCCTTTTTTTATTCGCGCCGACTTAATCGCGCCGACTTAATCGCGCCAGATTAAGCGGCGAAGATGCCGGCCTTCTTCACATCGTCCGAGACGTGCTCTTCGAACTGTTCGAAGTTTTTCTGGAACAGGCCGCGCAGATTTTGGGCGACCTCGTCATAGCGCCCGCCATCGGCCCAGGTCTGCTTCGGCTGCAGCACGTTTGAGGGAACGTCCGGGCAGCTTTCCGGGATAGCCAAGCCGAAATTCTCGTCCGCAACCTTGGGCACCGAGGTAAGCTTGCCCTCGATCGCGGCGCGCACCATGGCGCGGGTATGGTGGATCGACATCCGCTGGCCTTCGCCGTAGGAGCCGCCGGACCAGCCGGTGTTGACCAGCCAGCAACGCGCGCCGGACTTGGCCATCTTTTCCCGCAACATCTGGGCGTAAACGGTCGGGTGACGCGGCATGAAGGGCGCGCCAAAGCAGGTGGAAAAGGTCGCCTGCGGCTCTGTCACGCCGCGTTCCGTGCCGGCGACCCGGGCGGTATAGCCGGATAGGAAGTGATACATCGCCTGTTCCGGCGACAGCTCGGCAATCGGGGGCAGCACGCCGAAGGCATCGGCGGTCAGCATCACGATATTCTTCGGCTGGCCGCCCTGGCCCGTCAGCTCGATATTCGGGATGAAATCGATCGGGTAGCTGGCGCGGGTGTTTTCCGCCAGGGTGCCGTCATCCAGATCAAGCTCGCGAGTTTCCGGATCGAACACGACATTTTCAAGAATGGTGCCGAAGCGCCGCGTGGTGTTCCAAATCTCAGGCTCCATCTCGCGGTTTAGCTTGATGACCTTGGCGTAGCAGCCGCCTTCGAAGTTGAAGACGCCGTTATCGGACCAGCCATGTTCGTCATCGCCGATCAGGCGGCGCGTGCCATCGGCGGATAGCGTCGTCTTGCCCGTGCCCGACAGGCCGAAGAACACCGCCACATCGCCCGCTTCCCCGATATTGGCGGAGCAGTGCATGGGCAGCACATTCTTGGCCGGCAGCAGGTAATTCATGATCGAGAAAACGGACTTCTTAATCTCGCCCGCGTAGCGCGTGCCGCCGATCAGCACCAAACGCTTGGCCAGATTGACCAGCACGAAACATTCCGAATTGGTGCCATCGCGACCGGGCAGCGCGTGCAGGTGCGGCGCATGCAGGATGGTGAAATCGGGCTCGAAGCCGGAAAGCTCCTCACGCGCGGGCCGGATGAACATGTTGCGTGCGAACAGGCTATGCCACGGGCTTTCCGAGATCACGCGAACGCGCAGGCGGTGGTCCGGATCGGCGCCCGCATAGAGATCTTGCACGAACAAATCGCGATTTTGCAGATAGCTGGCGGTCAGCGCTTGGATGTTATCAAAGCGCGCCTCGTCGATCGGGCGATTGACCTTGCCCCACCAAACCTGATCGCGGTTTGCGGGCTCATCGACGGTGAATTTATCGTTGGGGGAGCGACCGGTGTAGTGGCCGGTCTCTACGCTGAGCGCGCCGCCTGCGGTAACCGTGCCTAAGCCTCGGCGGATGGTCTCTTCGTACAACGCTTCCGCGCCCAGATTCCAATGTGCGCGACCGGTGTTGATCAGGCCGTGTTGATCGAGCCCATAGGCGCTGGCCACGCCCATATCCTGACCGAGAGTTTTCGACGACAAGGTTTCCTCCTCCTGCACCCCGACCCGACTAACCGCACAGGCCCCGAGAGCTTGGGGACCGACAAAGCGGCTATCGGCAGCGCTGTTCAATGGGGCCGCCCGACTATTCTGTCGGGTCGATTGGCGCTTATTTAAGGCACCGATGACCCCCTTAGCCGACCGCAGCGCGTGCGCGCCGCCGACGGCAAGTAGGTCAATAGCGCTCCCGACCCGACCGATCAACCGATTCAGGGTCCGAAAGCCGCGCTTTTCCGGCAGGAAAGAGAAGAAATTTGGCTAGAGAGAAACGAACCGGTTGAGGGCCCGACCAAAAAGGCTGGTCAGGCGCAGCGGCCCATCCATCACGGCCAGGCAGATGCAGTCAGCGCCCGCATCGGCCACCGGGCGGTGATCTACGTCCCCATCGGCGATTTCCACGTCCCCGCGCCCGAAACGCCCCGCCTCATCACGGAACGCGCCTTGCAGCACGATGACATATTCATTGCCTTCATGGGTGTGTTGGGGAACGGCGCGACCGGCCGGCACGCGCAGCATAACCGCCCGTGCGCCGCCGGTGACCGGCAGCTCGAACTGCTCAACCCCTAGCCCCAAGGGCGTCCACGCGATGGCGGCCGGGTTTTCCCCGACATAGCGTTGCAGCACGCGCGGCAGCACATGCGATTCGCCGGCGTTCGTTGGCATCTCGGGCATCCCGCGCTGACGGTCGTCTTGCAGCGGGCTCGCCTCGACGGCTTCCGGCTCATCAAGCCGCGCGATCAGCTGGGTGAAGGCGTCTTCGGCCACCTCGCGCGGCGCCAAATCGTCCAGCATGGCACCGCCCACGGCGTCCAACTGCTCGGCCCGCACCCGACAGGACGGGCACAGGGTCAGGTGCGTCGCAATTAGCACGCCCACCGCCTCGTCCGTAGTGCCGGCTGAATAATCCAGCAGCAGTTCATCGCTTAAGTGATGCGTCGGCAGGTGGCCTGCGCCCGTCTCACCGCCGTGCATGTCAGTTTTTTGAGTGTGTTGCGCCGTCATTGTCTTGCTTCTCACTTCAGTTCTTCATCAACGAGCCCGCGCATTTTCGTAATGGCGAGTCGAAGGCGGGATTTCACCGTTCCCAACGGTAGTCCTGTATGCTCAGCGATTTCGCTGTGCGCCATATCCTCAAAGAAGGCGAGGCGCAGCATCTCCGCCTGCTCGTCGGGCAGGGTCGCGATCGCTTCCCGGATCGCATCGGCCGTCTCTCCCTCCCCGACGCTGTCGTCTTGCATCGGCTCTGGCTGGGGGGCGAGGGCCGGATCTTGCGGGTCAAGCTCCGGTCGCTTGGTGCGGCGATAGGCGTCGATGCGCTTATTCCGCGCGATGGTGAACATCCAGGTCGCGACCGATGCTTGCTTCACATCGAAGCTTTCGGCGCGCCGCCAAACGGTCAGCATCGCTTCTTGGACTAATTCTTCTGCGCCCCCTTCGTCGGAGCCGCTGCGCATTAGATAAGCCTTAATGCGCGGTGCGAAATGCGCAAACAGACGCGCAAAGGCTGCCCGCGAGCGCTCTTCAGCGATCGCACGCATCCAGTCCGCGTGCTCGGCGGGGCCGGCTTCGACCGCTCCGCTATCCGCACTGATCCCGCTTTGGGCCATCCGTTCGCGCTTCGTATCTAAAAGGGCGCCTATACGATTCGCCCGAATGGCGCTCGTCGACATCCTCTCGCGAGAATATCCGCCACCGGCTTGGGGGATGACCTCTTGGATCATCCTTGAGCGCGTGCGACGAACACCCCCACATTCACGCAACAGATGTTGCCCACTCAGGCGGGAGTTACAAGGCTGGACATGACTGAAAAGCGCCAGGCCGCGCAGCGATTGTGTGCTGAGCGGAAGGCTTAACGCGCCGGAATCCCCGGTTTTGGCTATCAGTTGACCATTCATAATAATTCATACGGGCGCGTCAGACGGATGGATCACCGCACTTATCAAAATTTCCGGCAGGTGGGTGGCGCGCGGCCAATCTTGGCCTTTTTTTCGTCAATCTACTGGCGTAGCCCTGTGGTCAGGCTTAAAACCGATAGCGGTGACTTGAAAGACAGCAAGCGGAGGCATTATGCGCGGAACCGATAAATCGACGGCGCCCCATCCGGGACAATACGGGCAACGAACCGGGATGGGCCCGTGCAAGGCGGCGATAACGGCGCTTGGCCTGATCGCGTGCATGATTGGCGTGGGGCTGCATGCGACGCCGGCGGCCGCGGCTGATAAGGTTTTGGGCCAGCATCAGGATTGGACCGCGCATACTTATGAGCAAGACGGCGCGACCATGTGTTCGATGTATTCGCGCCCCGTGAAGGATGAAGGCGATTACACCCGGCGCGGCGATATCTGGGCCTTTGTCATTCACCGCCCGGCGGATGACCGCATCGGGGAGGTTAGTTTCGCCATGGGCTACCCCATCAAGAAAGGCAGCAATGTCACCGTCCAGATCGGCAATCAGCGCTTTCAGCTATTCACAGACGGCGAAGGGGCCTTCGCGCGGCCTGACGACGACCCCAAGCTGGTGCGCGCCATGCGGGCGGGCCTGGATATGGTGGTGCGGGGCACGTCCACGCGCGGCACGGTGACCAAGGATACCTATTCGCTAAAGGGGTTCACCAACGCCAACAGCGCCATTAACCGGGCGTGTAACGTCCGTTAAAGGTCCTGATCCGGCCCTTGGCATCGCAATACCACACCGAAACCGAGCCCTTGTGTTAAGATTAAGATATTGGTGATTCGATCTGGAGGTTGTGTGCCACACCCTTACATCGCGTCTTTTAGGCAAATTCAGGCGGCGTTGCTCGCGCAGGCCCATGCCATGGAGTCCGTCCGCACGAGGATGGAGCGGATGTCCGAGCGTGCGAAGGCGGTCCAGCGGATGCTGGATGATTGCGATATTCGCCTACATCAGGCAACGCGGCGCTTAAACAGCACGGTGGATCTTTTGGATGATGCGGTGGCCAAGGGCCCCCGTGCCTCGCTCGACAAAGTGATCGATCAGTTGGAG
>Ga0307967_1001539_pt1 | contig 13967 bp, 10 predicted proteins | sample OrgLakmetagen648_FD_201828 | JGI IMG/M metagenome (GOLD analysis project Ga0307967, IMG submission 201828) | Saline water microbial communities from Organic Lake, Antarctica - #648 | ecosystem: Environmental > Aquatic > Non-marine Saline and Alkaline > Saline | place: Antarctica: Organic Lake... | reverse complement strand
CAGCGCTGTGGACCAGCACACAGCCGTGCACATCTTCACGCACTGCATCCGTGGTGTGATGTGTGGCAAAATCCAACACACAAATACATGCATACACTCTTGCAGCGCTGTGGACCAGCACACAGCCGTGCACATTTTCACGCACTGCATCCGTGGTGTGATGTGTGGCAAAATCCAACACACAAATACACGCATACACTCTTGCAGCGCTGTGGACCAGCACACAGCCGTGCACATTTTCACGCACTGCATCCGTGGTGTGATGCGTGGCAAGGCAGTGGTGTGGATCACGCACCAGCTGGATCTGCTTCCGCAGTGTGATAATATGGCGGTTGCGGAGAATGGGTCCATAACGTACTTTGGGCCGTTCCACCCTGATGTAAGTATATACCCTGGGTTACTTGGATTTTTGCATGTACTGCGTTTATGAGAGTGGTAATTATAGAAAACGGGGCCATCGACGGCCCAAACCATCGATGTACTTACATCAGGATGGTACGGCCCATAGTACTTGAATCTTGCTTGAACTTTGCATGTGATGCGTTTACACGATTGGTAAATAATACACGGTTGACAAGGCTGTGTTATAAATTTGCATGTGATGCGTTTACACGGTTGGTAAATAATACACGGTTGACAAGGCTGTGTTACAATTTGTAACTTACAATGCTTCATATTCCAGGGCAGCGTCTCTGACCTTCACCGTGGCAAACGTGAGCGTTTGCCACAGCAGAGTGTACTGCCTCCACAGTGGCAAACATTAAATGTCCAGACATCTCATGTTTGCCACTTTGGAGGCTGGAGACTCTGCTGTGGTAGTCAATGCTGATGCAGCACCAGACCCAGTGGCTCTCACTGTCCCGCAATGATGCCATCATTCCTGAAGCAAAAACAGTGGAAAGCATTTGGCGATTACAACATTGTAATGAGAACAAAATTACCCATCACACATCCATGAGGACATTTATTTTGGTCACTCCAAAACACACACACAAACACACAAACACACAAAGTTTTTACGCAGTCATATGCGCATTTTTTTTGCAGGCGAATAAGACGCATCTGAACACTGGGCAGTGCTGCTTAAAAAACCAATACTGGCATGATCTGCGGATTTCAATCTGTACTTACCGTGTGCGACACTGGGTTTGGTGCTGTATCACCATCTGCAGCCACAGCAGATGTGGTGATGCAGCACTAGACCCAGTGTTGCACACGGTCCCACAATGATGCCGTCATTCCTGAAGCACAAACAGTGGAAAGCATTAAAAGATTATAATACGGTAACGATTACAAAATTACCCATCACACATCCATGAGAGATTTCCTTTTGGCCACTCCAACACACACACGCACACACAAAGGTCTTACACAATCGTATGCGCAATTATTTTTGCAGGTGATTAATACGCACCTGAAAACTGGACATTTAATGTTCGCCACAGTAGAGGCAGGTGACTCTGCTGTGGCTACAGATGATGCAGACCCAGTGTTGCACATGGTAAGTACAGATTGAAGTCCGCAGATCGTGCCAGTAATGAATTGTTCAGCAGCACTGCACCAGTGTTTAAACGGTAAGTACAGATTGAAGTCCACAGATCATGCCAGTAGTAAATTGTTCAGCAGCACTGCACCAGCGTTTAAACGGTAAGTACAGATTGAAATCCGCAGATCGTGCCAGTTGTGAATTGTTCAGCAGCACTGCACCAGTATTAAAACGGAAAGTACAGATTGAAATCCGCAGATCGTGCCAGTTATGAATTGTTCAGCAGCACTGCACCAGTATTTAAACAGAAAGTACAGATTGAAATCTGCAGATCGTGCCAGTAGTGAATTGTTCAGCAGCACTGCACCAGTGTTGCACATGGTAAGTAGAGATTGAAATCCACAGATCATGCCGTTTTGATGCCGCTTTGTTCAGCAGCACCGCACCAGTGTTTAAACGGTAAGTGCAGTCTGAGAGCTGCAGATCATGCTGATTTGATGCCAATTTCAGCTCTCGTACTGTAGGTATTGATGGTACTGTGTGTCTGTGTGTGAGTGTGTGTGTGTATGTGTATATGCTACTTGTCAATTTTCTCTGCTGAGTCTCAATCCTCTAAAAATTGAGGCAGGAAACCTGGCAGTGCAAGTGGAGACTGCAGCACACAGTGCCTCGTATATGTTGTTGGCAAATTACATAGGTCAAGAGAGATAGCAAACTCCCTACTATGAACCTCATATATTGTGTGCAGTGTGTGAGCATAAAGGTCCTTTCCAACTCCAACAAAAACTTAGAAATTTTGCTCTTCTCCTGCCCAAGTTTAATTTAGATGGGGGAGAAAGGTAGTGATTGGCAGCACCTTGCAGTACAGTACAGCCACAGTACTGCAAAAGTCTGAGCCGATCAGCAGGTGGATGACGAGTGCAGTAATACGGTTAGTTCAAGGTCAGTTTCTCTGCTTGAGTGGTATTGCTGGGTGTGCACTTACCGATCGACACAGACGTAGTATACTGTGGCAGTAATGTACTGTGCTGTGCTGCCATTTTGCATTTGTCCTCACACAGAGGCACACATGTTATGCAGACACAGCCGACGGAGCATCAAAGCATATAGCCAGCTCTGCCTTCAAACAGCTTTCTTTATACAGGCATCTGCACAAGGCTGCTTTTCAATGTCGTTACATTTCATAGTAGAAATATAGTAACTGGCCCCGCCTTAATGATTTGGCAGTTTCGTCTTATGTATCCATAGATCTGACTGGCCCAAGCATACCTAAAGGTTTGGTGAGCCCTTCCATATTGTATACTATTTTTTAATGATCTAAATAGTTGACCCAACTTGCCATGCTAGTTTTGACTTGGAGCAACACCCTTTCTTGTTCATTATACACACTAGACATCCCCAGCATAAACGTCACGCTCAAGCACCGGCCACTTATATTAAGTTATCGACAGTTTCACATACCTGCTCTCGCCAATGCTTCCTCTCCCATCAGAGTTATTCTTTTTTTATGATATGTATTTGTCTTCGATCCTATCTTCTCACCTAAGCCTTTTCTATCGCTCATTTTTTAATTTGCCAAGTGTCTCTCGTAGATCTCACTGAATGAGGTGAATGATAAACAGACAATACATGGAACAGAAAGGGCCTGCGCTGTTGTCTGTTTGCAGCTGGCAGGACATTGAAAACTGCAGTTTAAGCCAGTAGCACCAGGCAATCGCTTAGACATTTTCCTTTTGCTGCCCACTCTTTTCCCAAATGCTCTGTTTACTCATCCCTTATGTTATTCATTCCCCTGTGTCTCTACCGCTGCTTGTTACACACAGGCATCGCCTTTTGCTGCTGCTAGCCACCAGCATGACCAGCAAACAGAACAACAGCATCAGCAACTGCATGCCGTGCAAGGTAAGCGACCAGGACAGCAGAGCAGCAGCTGCGCCAAGCTCTGAACTAGTTTTACAAGGTTTACAAGGTCTACAAGGAAAGGCCTTCAGTCAAAGCGTGCGATTGCTAGCCTGCTCATAGAAACATTCAGTTAATGCAGGAAAAACGAGTTTGTTGTTGTTCTGGTGCAAAAAACCTCTGTACAAACAGCAATCCTCTCCTTCTCGAGGATGGAGCGGGGTTGATGCTGCTGTTCTGGTTGTTGCCGTGGCTGAAAGCAGAGGCAGTAATGGCCCTGGCTGACAGCAGAGGCAACAACCAGAACAGCAGCAACCGTGCCCGCATGCCGCGGAGGGCCCTCCCCTTCTCAAGGATGGAGCGGGGTTGATGAGGAAAGGGTTGAGGTTGATGAAGTTCTGTGCTTGAGTGGTGTTGCTGTATGTGCACCTGCTGATCCGCACAGACTTTGCAGTACTGTGGCAGGTCTGTATTGCAGGGTGCTGCCATACACCTCCCTTCTCCCCCATCTGATTACACTCGGGCTGGAAAAGGGCCCTGCATGCGGCTGTGGGGTGCGGTTTCCGTCTCTTCTGCCAGCCACACTCCACAGCCCTGCGGGATTACATGTACACTCTGTGGCAGATCCAGGCGGCGGCTTGTGCATGAGTGTGGAGGTGTCGATGGAGGCAGGGGCAGCTGCATGTGCTTGTACCGTGTGCTTGTCTTGACACAACCTTAGCTGTTAGCCAATTAGCATATTGAGCATTCTTAGACGATACTGAAGCTTTGCATTTAAGCCAGGACACTGGGAAAGCCTGCTAAAAGGAATCTAAGCAAGGAACTTGAACAGAGCTTTGCAGGCACCAGAGTTAAAAACAACTCCCAAACGAAAGACCACACAAAGGGTACAGACTAACATGTGCTGCTTGAGCTCCGTGCTGGCTTGGCAGGGATGCAAAGAGGGCTGATCGGTGTGTGGAAACACTAGCTGTACGATTCAATGGCACTCTAAAGAAGCAGCATCCTCTAGAGGTTCAAATTTGGGCTGAATGGTTTATGGTCAGAGCTGCTGTAAAATACAAGCATTGCGCCTGTCCGGTAATCATTGCTTCTCAACCACAAAAAAATGCCTTTGATTGTGTTTAGCAAATTGCACGACATCTTCCTTTCCAACTCAAACAATACCTTAAGGCATAGCCACGCCACACCCGCACTGCAACAATCCCAGAATCACCGCCAGACGAGAGGCTGTTGACACACGGTGCTACTTTGCCTCAAGACGCCTCCTCTCCAGCAGCACTATCATCACAAATTCCGAGGGAGTGCACAACCCTTCCGGAAGCATCCTCTCTCTCCCTGCGTGTTGCACACCAGCGGTCCACAATGCCGCGCGTGGACAGTGTTGGCGCCCTGTTTCAGATGGACAGGGCCTGCCAGCAGGTGCGTGGATCATGGATTTCCTGTTGCCTCTTTCTGTGGTGTAGTGCTGAAGGTTCACAGTGCCTTGAATAGACTGTGCTGGCACCCTGTTTCAGATGGACAGGGCCTGCCAGCAGGTGCGTGGATTATGGATCTTCTGTTGCCTCTTTCTGTGGTGTAGTGCTGAAGGCTCACAATGCCGTGTATAGACTGTGCTGGCGCCCTGTTTGAGCTGGACAGGGCTTGCCATTATTAGGTGTGTGGGATTTGGATTCATGCTGGCTTATTTTTGATGGTTTGCAGTGCCGTGTATAAACATCGTTGGCGGCACCCTGTCTGAACTGAACATACAGAGTCTGCCAGTAATTTAATGAAATTTCAAAATATGTTGCCTTGCTTCTCTGCCATTGTTGAACAACAACTGTTCCGAATGCCACTCATGGACTGTGTGGGACTGTTTCATTCTGGACACGACCTCCATCATTCGCTCAGGCAGTGTTCAAGCATTTGCAATGAATCCTTTGCACGATCTTCCCCTGCCACTGTGAAAAAGAATTCAACAAAAGCTGCAGGCGCTGAAATCGATTATTTCCAACATTGCTAGCACTCTGAAGTGTGCGTGGGCTTAAGCCTTAAGTCGGCTTCTGATGACGCTTGTTAGGTACTCACAGCGTCTGGTGAGCAAGAACAGGCACGGAGGTTTCACTTTAGTTTCTGCAAAGTGTATTTTGAGTTGGACGGGCTTGCCGGCAAATTTGTAGGCGTGCTTTAATATGAGGCCTTATCTTCGTCAAGCCTCCTCCCAGAAGCAAGATCATGTGGCGTGTTTCTGCGCATGATCTTCAAGAAGGAAAAAGCTAAACGTTTGTGCATTTAAACATTCCATGCAATTGGTGAGGATAATTTAAAAAAGGTTAAAGATCGTAATTGGTGAGGATAGACTCGAAACACTAGGCTGGGGCATCTCGGACCGATTTGAATGTTTGGCAGTGCTCTCCCTACAACTGCAAGTGTTCTTTCTCAAGCTGAATGTTTGGCAGTGCTCTGAATGTTTGGCAGTGCTCTCAAGCTGATTGTGCAGTGCACTTTCAAGCTGAATGTCTGGCAGTGCTCTGAATGTTTTGCAGTGCTCTGAATGTTTGGCAGTGCGCTCAAGCTGATTGTTTGCCAGTGCACTTTCAAGCTGAATGTCTGGCAGTGCTCTCAACCTGAATGTTTGGAATCGCTCTCAAGCTGATTTTGCAGTGCACTCTTTAGCTGAATGTATGGCAGTGCTCTCAAGCTGAATATTTGGCAGTGCTCTCACCACAACTGCAAGTGTTCTCTCTCAATACTGAGACCAATTTCTTTGATGCTCACATGCTCACATAAAACATGTAACCACATCAGAACGAGAGGAGAATAACAACGCACCCCCTTGCAGGCTGAGGCAGAAGCAGCAGCGACAGCAGCTGCAAAAGCACGAGAACAAGAGGAAGAGGATGCACACGCGCAAGCAGCACTTGGCCGCCGGGGTAGCTCTGCCCTTGCCACAGCTTTCAGCAGAGCAAACCGTGGCATTTCGGTGCAGCTGCCAATCAGCAGCAAGGTGCGTGAGATCAACAGAACTTCCAGCAGGGAGACGGTAGCCTGTTAGCATGAATGCCAGTACTCTGGCCCACATATTACATTAGATATGCATGTACACGTGTGTGTTTTGTGTGTGTGTGTGTGTGTGTTTGCAGCCTCTTGTTTGCAGCCTCTTGTCGGGCTCACATATTATTTTGCTAAAGATTGGCATTTCAGCTCAGCACATGCCATCTTCTTTGTGGTAGGTGAAGTTGCTAGTGAATAGAAAAGGAAAGAAGTGAAATAAAATATCATAAGAATGAGGATCAGGTTCCATTACATTCCAAGTACCATTGAACCTCTCTGCCAAAAAAACGTGAGGTCAATGGGGAAGACTCTGGGATCCTCCTGAAGCGAGTTCCTAGATTAGTACTATATTTTATTGCAGATCAAAATAGTGGATTAGTGGATGTGCTGAGTCTTATACTTTGCAGTGACAGTGACTTGACCTGACAGCGCGCCTTTTACTCTCATCAAAGAGAACTCTTTAAGATGTTCACTTCCTTTTACTCACAGTGCCTAATCAAGCTTGAACTAAAATTCATCTAGAGCAAAATAAAAGGTAGAGCTGGATTCGTGCTCAACTGCACAAACGCACACATATGCACACCACCACACTCACAAATACACGCGCTCAAACACACACACGCATATACACACATTTACATGCAGAGCATGATGGCGGCAGTGGGGAAGCCGCCACAAATGGATGAAGGACAAGTTGGCATTGTCGTCGGTGCCCCTCCCGCCCCTCTCCCTCCACCCGATCCCTTCACAGGGACTGTTAGGCGAATATCTGCCAGCCAGGCTGGCAAGGTGTACGCAAAGGTGTGTTGCTTGCTTATGCATGTGTGTATGTGTGTGTGTGTGTGTGAGTGTGTGTGTGTGTGTGTGTGTGTGTGTGTGTGTGTGTGGTAGCAAAGAAAAAAACGCAACGCTGGATTTTTGGCAGTACACACATTGAAACATGTGTGTGTCTGTGTGTGTTTGTGTGCATCTTCATGCTGTACTTGCGTTTGCTGCAGAACATGCTGCAGAACATTCGTTGGTGGGATGCCTCCCAGATCATTCCCAAACCATTGAAAGACAGCACACGTTTACCTCATGTTTTTCTGAGCATACTTATTCCAAGGCTTGAGCTTGGCTCATAAGTTACCAAAGAGGGTCATCTGAGGCCCAAAATGGTCAGGTTTTGGCATGCTCCTAGGGTATGGCTCCCATAATTTGCAGGTTTCAAGCTCAGCTCTGATATGCAGGGCTGAATCCAATGCAGCTGAGCTTGAAACGTGCCAATTGCGGGGCCCATACCGAATCGGCTGCGGCGTGAACCCTACTTTTTGAGCAGCCATATGCTATGTCTGACCAGCCAGCGCACCAAACCTGGTGATTTTTAGTGTTTTGAAGTCCTTATAATAAATTAAAGATCATTGCAAGAGAAATGGGCAAAAAGACTAAGTGGTTGGCAAGATCTGCGAATCAATGTGCCATTCCCCCTGGAAAGCACCCATCTAGGGAACAGGTGCACGACGTGTGCTTTTAGTCCTGTCATTCTGTACGCAGGGCGACTTGTCTAAATTTGAGCAGATGCTCGGGAAGCTCATAAAGTCAGAATCAGTTTGAAGTTAAGTTGGGTCCAATTTGATGAAGTGACGTGTGAGTAGTTGCACCTTTCATGCAAAAGGGAGCATGTTTTGGCTTTTGCTCAGATAACCCCCTCTGATGGTTCACACCTTGATTCACAAGCGTTGCATAATTATTTAATGTGCGCCCTCATTATGCTAGAGGCAGTATTGGCCCATCTGCCTGTATGTGATGCTCTGCGTACGGGTATAATCTCACTTGTACTGCAACCTATGCCGAGATGCTCATCCTTCATTTGCCTCTTACATTGCAGGCTGACCAAATAAATCATCCTCACACTGGACAAAGGTAGAGTGTTCAGGCGGCCCTATTGATCCACGGCCACATTTTCCACCCTTTATCTTTCAATGTGCCGATAATGCCGTCTTCATACTGCAGCGTATTTCCCTCTGTGCACTCTTATTATTGCAGGCAGGTGGCCATGCCATGGCTGTGCCACTTATTCCGTCAGACTCTGTATTCATACGTCTGTCTGTTTTCCACTCTGTACCCCTTATACCTTCCCTTTATAAGGCAATATAATTACATTGCCCTTTATATTTCCACTCCGTGCACTCTTGCAGGCAGGCCTACTGCTCATGGCTGCCCTCCACTCTCGCTTTTTTCAGTGTGTCAATTCTTGGTATGCATTCATACGAGTGCCCGCTTTTCCTACGTGCATCCCCTAACGTTACAGGCGGGAGGGGTAGGCATGGCCGCCTTTTCCTTTTACCTCTTTGTGGCGTGCCAAGTATCCAGACTTTATTCTGACGTGTGGGTGAGGTAAGCATGTTTCCGCATTGTTGCGTTTTGTCGACTGTTGCTTTGTAGCGTCAAAGCAGTATTCATTAGAGTGCGAGGGATTTTTTTTCACCGTGCTTGTGCTTGTTGTCCAATCCACCTGCTTCAAAAATGCATCCGTATCCGTAGGGTAACTCTTGTGAGCAAGCCCAGCCCATCAACCAACAATAGTTGGCCACAACCGTATATACACACTACACACCGTATATGACCGTATGTAAGGTGATTTTCCTGCCAAAAATACCGTATATACACCGTATATACCTATACACGTATGGTTCTGGCCAACCCTAACCAACGATTATACTTCCCTCCTTTGTGTAGCTTTGTTTTTCAATATTGATAGTCAATGTTTGCGCTCACGCCGCGCAGGTGGTGGTCAGAAGATGCGTTTGCCATCAGTGAAAACACGGCAGAGGTCTCATATGACGCCAATGTTGTATACGTTGGCTCCTATGTGGTGAGCAAAAAGACCCGTTAGGGTGTGGATAGTCGCCTTTATGAATAGCTTCTATGTGGTGAGCAAGAAAACTTGTTGGCATGTGAAAAGTCGCATTTATGAATAGCGCCTATGTGGTGAGCACAAAGACTTGTTGGCGTGTGAATAGTCGCCTTTACAGATAAGAGTAGTCAACAGTTATGTTCTGGCTTAAGTAGGCGCGGTGCACAAACTTTCGCAGACAACAGGGGTTGAGTACACTGTCTCTGCAGCAGCAAACAATCAATCAATGAAGGATTAAGGCCTGGCTATGGCTCAAAGAACAATTCCTTCAGGAAGTAATTAAAAAAGTAGAAAAACAAGGAAACAAAGGCAGGCAGTACTGCCCACTTGCCACGTGCACGTTAACCATGGCCACTTGCCACGTGCAAGTTAACCATGGCCACGTTAACCATGGCCACGTGCCACGTGCACGTTAACCATGCCCACTTGCCACTTTAGCCATGGCTAATGCTCACACCGAACAAGTCTATCTTTGAAGCCACCAAGCCAACAGAGAGTAGATGATTGAACAGAGACCATGCACCATGAAGCAGTGTACTCATTTGTTGCACTTGTTTTCTGCTGCACCCTCACAAAATGCTCCCCCCCCTGGTACTGCTTCAAGTTTCTTTCCAACATTCTCAGAGCATAGTAGTGGTGCTATTTGTTTTATCCCCGCTGCTATCAAGGGAATGGCAACTTTCGTACTAGCAACTCTCCCGCTCGCACCCCGCAAACTTTTTTGACGACAATGGCTCATTATGGTCGTGTGCTCACTAACTGCACTTCCAGGCCATGGTGGTGCTGTTGATCCTCAGGAATGCCAACTTTCCATCTAGCAAGATCCCAAACATGTTCGACATTGATGGTCCACCTTTGTATGCTTGTTTCATTCTCAGGCTATGGTGGTGCTGTTTATCCTGCTGCTGCTATCGAGAGACGGCTTCTTTGCAATGTGGCACATCCGAGCATCCACCCAGCTACACAACCAGCTGTTTGACCGTGTCCTGAAGGTGTGTAGAAACAAAAGCAGCAGCTTGACCATGCTCTTACAGTGTGCAGGATGTTATTACTCAGAAAGATGTTGAGCATGTTAGTTCTAAGCATTGCCTTCTCCTGCCATTGTTCTAGAGGCCAGTCTTGTCCTGTATGTCCTTAAGGTTGACTTTGCTTAATATAAGTAAGGTAGCCTGCACATGATACCCAGCCTGTCTGCATATGTTACCATCCTATTACCTAGCCTGCACGTGTTACCGAGCATGCTACCTAGCCTGCCTGCACGTGCTCCCTGCTAGCCTGTCTGCACATGTTACCGAGCGTATTACGTAGCCTGCACGTGTTACCGAGCATGCTACCTAGCCTGCCTGCACATGCTCCCTGCTAGCCTGTCTGCAAATGTTACCGAGCATATGACCTAGCCTGCACGTGTTATCGAGCATGCTACCTAGCCTGCCTGCACATGTTACCGAGCCTCTTTGCACATGTTACTGAGCGTGTTGTCTAACCTGCACGTGTTACTTAACAAATCCCCATACGACTCTTCCGTCATACACCTGTGGAGGTCTTGCTGTGCTGTCATCGAATATTACATTCCAGCTCATCTTCCCTCTTTTTTTCTGCACCTTCCAGGCTCCAATCCTGTTTTTCCTCCGCACGCCCGTGGGTGATGTGCTGTCCTCTTTTGCTAACGACCAGGATGTCGTAGATGAGGGCCTCCCGGATGCACTTCACATGACCACCATCTACATCATGTACGCAGTCTGTCACTGTTGTGTCACAAATCACAAACAATGACCACCATCTACATCATGTACGCAGTCTGTCACTGCTGTGTCACAAATCACAAACAATGACCACCATCTACATCATGTAAGCAGTCTGTCACTGTTGTGTCACAAATCACAAACAATGACCACCATCTACATCATGTAAGCAGGCTGTCACTGTTGTGTCACAAATCACAAACAATGACCACCATCTACATCATGTAAGCAGTCTGTCACTGTCGTATCACAAATCACAAACAATGACCGCCATCTACATCATGTAAGCAGTCTGTCACTGTCGTGTCACAAATAACAAACAATGACCACCATCTACATCATGGAAGCAGTCTGTCACTGTTGTATCACAAATCACAAACATTAGGAGTGAAGCCACATGGAACGGTGGAGCTTTTGAGCAATTTGTCCAATGATAAAGATTTATGGAACGAGGGGATCTTGAGCTTGCAGGCATTCATTGACGCGCGCAGTCTTCAGTTTAGGGATTTTAGCGGGCGTGAAAGTTATGGCCTGATTTTTGAGGATGCCTCCTGTGATGACAGCTGCTCATTGTGCACCTAGGGGTTTAGCACTGTGTTGGTCCAAAACTGTAATGCTGAATACTACACTTGTTTTAAAGTTGGGTGCATACCAGACAGAGAGGGTATAATCCCGTGCTGCATCTTATCATGCTCAACACCGCTCTCTAATTTTGACTTCAACCTGTTATTGATCTCAAATTGCAGGATCCTGGTGACCGCGCTCATCATCGTTATTGTCTCCATCCATTATTACGCGATTCTGGCGGCTGCTCTTTTTGGGGCGCTAGGGGTCATGCTGGTATGTTACTGAAACTCGTAAATCCTCATTCGTATCTGTATGCTAGTCGAGCAGTCATATGTCGCAAGTAATGAATTTCATCTTGTAAACCTGTATGTTAGAATGCACTTTTCCTGACTCCTCTTATTACAAAGAGCAGTAATTCTAATTTAAATGAGTGGACCGTTGTAATATTTTATTCACTATGGCGCCCTCCTGGCGGTTGAATTCTTTGCCGTTCTTAGCGTCATGCTGGTATGCCACGTTTTGCGTGATTAAGTGTGGGCATCACAATTTCCTAATGCACACACACAGACATTCACACCGTACACACATTCAAACCGTACACACATTCACACCGTACACACATGTTCACACACAAAAGTGAATTTGTTACGCCAGCACACCTTGTACCTCAAAAGCGTACGCAATTTTTAATGGACTTGAACAATTGACATTAATAATGGAAAAAAATACTGTACCAACTCGCTTGCTGTGCATGCATTCGATTTAATCCTTTGTATGCAAGCCCTTGAATTACTTGCATTCAAAAGCAGAAGCTTATATTACTTTTCCCGCACCGTTCCTGCACCGCCGAGATCACGAGGTACTGTGCTCACTGTATGTTCGCATCATCTGCATAAGTAATACCTCGTTCAATTTTTCCTGCACCTTTCCTGCCTGACCTAGATTGCAAGGGACTGTGCTCACTGTATATCCACATAACAACACACACATGACAACACACACGCACAGTACCTATACCTGCCAGCGGCTACGCTCCTCAAGCGCTGGTCAGGAGAGACAGCAAGCCAGGTGTTTGTGCACATTGACGAGTCACTGCACGGCATGGAGGTGTGTGGGTTTTGTGACGATTTTGCCGCAAGCATTTCCTTGTGAAGCACACACACACTCGCACGCATTTACTTGTGAGTCGTACTGTTTTGCAGCACCAGTATGCATATGCACGCAGCTGCGGCAGGATGGCTCATAAGATGAACAATAAGATGAACAATAAGATGAACAATAGGATGAACGATACCTGAAATAGGAAGTTGTTTGGTGACAGGGTGTGGAGGGTCCTCGGTTTGAAATTTCATGTACCTTTGAAATATGTGGCTATAATAGGTATCGCACCAGAACAAGGTCGTTTTGTTATGGTCGTCCTATCGCTTCAATTGTTTGACACAAACAGGAAAGTGTGGTCACTAGAAGTAGTTTGTGGATATGTAAAAAGTACGGGTTGACTTTGAGGTTTGTACTAGCCGTTAGTGCAAAGAGCCACACAATCTCCCGTTTGCATTGCAATTTCCCACTTGCCTGCATGCGGGCTTTTTGATGTGTCAAACATCCCTGTTTTCATCCATTACTCAGCGTATGCCTCTTCAGTTAAGCTGAAAACTGGAATCCTTATGTTGATCTCATCACCCTTTTTGTCATAGAAGTCCTAGGACTGATGTATGGAAATCGTCCTGCTAAAGCGTCGTGTGTGCATCAGAGATCGCACATTTGTATGGCGTTGGCCGACTCTTATCATGTACTTCTATGAATCAAGGACCAATGTCACCAAAACCGCATCTTATCATATTCTGTCACACGACCATTTTAATCACACATATTTTCAATTTTATTTTAATCACATAATTTCAGTCTCATTTAAATCACACATCGTTTCAATTTCAAATGAACAGGGGATTTATATTTTGGCTCGGTGGCAACAAATGTAGAAGGGCACGCTGAAAAAGGCGGTGGCAACAAATGTAGAAGGGCAAGCTGAAAAAGGCGGTGGAAACAAATGTAGAAGGGCATGCTGAAAAAGGATCATGTTCAAGGATCATGGCGCAAGGGTTCTTAGCCCAAGCTGTGCCACGACAGTTCCACAGTTGATTTCACTCGCCTTTAAGCACCCAGGAGACCTGCGTGCTGTGCAGAGCACATAGCAGATGCCACACCAACACGTTATTTATGTATTTACACATAATGTCATTTGCAGTGAGACAGGACAATCCTTACCACCACACATCATTTCATTTTGATGCACATCATTCATGGATATCTAGGGAGATGTCACATGTCCCACCACCACCAC
>Ga0307967_1001531_pt1 | contig 14032 bp, 13 predicted proteins | sample OrgLakmetagen648_FD_201828 | JGI IMG/M metagenome (GOLD analysis project Ga0307967, IMG submission 201828) | Saline water microbial communities from Organic Lake, Antarctica - #648 | ecosystem: Environmental > Aquatic > Non-marine Saline and Alkaline > Saline | place: Antarctica: Organic Lake... | reverse complement strand
TACCATCGACCTGGGAGATTTTATCATGGCAAAGACGCTTGAACGGCCCCTGCTGCTGATTGGCTGCGGCAAAATGGGCGGCGCGATGTTGGACGGTTGGCTGAAGAACGGCATTGCTGGCGCCGGGGTGCATATCGTCGACCCGGCGGGTGCCAAGCCCTTCCAGGGGCGCGACGGTGTGACGATCCATGAGAGCGCAGACGACTTGCCCGATGATCTGGCGCCGGAGGTCATCGTGCTGTCGGTCAAGCCGCAGCAGATGGACGCCATCATGGACGGCGTGGCCCGCTTTGCGGGGCCGGACTGTTTGTTCGTCTCCATCGCAGCCGGCAAGACCATCGCCTATTTTGAAGACAAGCTGGGCGACGGCGCGGCCATTGTGCGGGCCATGCCCAACACGCCCGCCGCCATCGGCCAGGGTATCACGGTCTGTTGCCCGAACGCGGTCTGCAGCGACGCCCAAAGCGCGATGGCGGAAGACCTGCTAAAGGCGGTTGGCGAGGCCGCGACCGTCACGGACGAATCCCAGATCGATGCGGTGACCGCGCTATCCGGCGGTGGCCCCGCCTATACCTTCTTATTGATCGAATGCATGGGCGATGCCGGGGTGGCAGCCGGATTGCCCCGGGAGTTGGCGGAGCGTTTGGCCCTGGTCACCGTGGCGGGGGCCGGCCAATTGGCGCTTGCCGGCGACGACAAGCCGGCGACGTTACGCGAAAACGTAACCTCCCCCAACGGCACGACCCAGCAGGCGCTGCAGGTTTTGATGCGCGAAGAAGACGGCCTGGGCCCGCTGATGGTGGAGGCGATCGCGGCCGCAACGCGACGGTCGCGCGAATTGGCGGGGTAGGGGTTGCGTCGCATAGGCAGGCGGCACCCCTTGCCAGCGTGCGCGCATCGCGCCATGTCTATCGCCACCGTGAGAGAAGGCAATTGCGAAAGAGTCCCATGACATCGCCGGACAAAATCATCGACGCGGTTCTCGCCGCCCTCATGACCCAGGCCGGTCAGATCGGCTGGCGGCATGTGCGCCTGGAAGAGGTGGCGCAGGAGGCCGGCATTACGCTGGGCGACCTGCGGGCCATTGCGCGCGACAAAACCGATCTATTGCGGCTGTTCATTGAGCGAACCGATGCCGAGGTCTTGCGCGAAGACAGCGGCTTCGGGCCCGACGATAGCGTGCGCGACCGATTGTTCGATCTGTTGATGCGCCGCTTCGATGCGCTGGACGACCATAAGGCGGGCGTGGAAAGCGCCTTTCATGATGTGATGCGCGATCCCGTCGGGCTTTTCACCATGGCGCCCGTCGGAATGGGGGCGCTTCGCTGGTATCTTGAAGCAGCCGGGGTTGCGACCGACGGGCCCTTGGGGCTGGTTCGGGTGCAAGGCCTCTCTGCGGTTTGGCTGTCCGCCCTGCGGGTTTGGTTCGCCGATGATAGCGAGGATTTAGCCCCGACGATGAAAATCCTGGATCGGGATTTAGGCCGGGCCGAACAGGCTGCCGGCTGGTTGGCCGGTCGGGGCGATGCCCCGTGGCGCAAGTCGCCTGATGAAGCGACTGAAACGCCAGAGCCTGAAGCGCCAGAGCCTGAAACGCCAGAGGCCGAAGCGCCGCGCAAGTCGGACGCGGGCTAAGCCTGTCCGGCCCACATTCGCTGTGAAAGCACCGGTCTTTATTTTTGTGCAGTGCAGCAAAAAACCCTTGACCCTAAAGCCAGCGCCCCCATATAAGCGTTGTGATGCTGCAGTGCAGCAAGACATTTAGTGCGTATTCCGGTAAGGTATCAGTGATCGGCGCCGCCGACGCTCTCCGCAATCGGTCGGTTCGCCGCATAGAATGCGTACCCAAGTACAGTGTATGTGGTTCGGGAAAACCTCCCCGGACCGAACGAGAGCCTAAGGGAGAGACACCATGGCACAGCAAAAGCAGACCAACTATTTCGATCCGCAGAACAACCCCTTCATGGACCCGAAGAACAACCCGTTCCTCGACCCGACGAAGAACCCGTTCTTGAGCGGTGATGTCGGCAAGATGTTCGGCGACTTCAACGCGCCGGAAATGAAAAGCGTGATGGACTCGCAGCGCAAGAATTTCGAAGCGCTGGCCTCGGCCAACAAAACGGCCGTTGAAGGTTTCCAGGCCGTGTTCACGCGTCAGGGCGAAATCCTGAAGCAGATCATGGACGAAGCCAATGCCACCATGCAGACGGTTCAGGCCGGCCAGAAGCCCGACGCGGCAGCCGCCCAGAACATCGAGCAGGTCAAGGAAACGCTTGAACAAGCCGTCTCCAACATGCGCGAATTGTCTGAAATGGTTTCGAAGTCCCAGCAGGAAGCCTTCGAAATCCTGAACAGCCGGGTTACCGCGCAGCTCGACGAAATCAAGAAGACCGTCGACGCGCCGAAAAAGAAGTAACGCGGTATTTTCTAAAATCGCGTGCTGCAAAGAGCCGCCTCGGGAAACTGGGGCGGCTTTTTCTTGTCCGCGATGCGGCGCTTTTGTTTAATGGTCGCCACCACGCGTGCCGCGCGGGCCGAACCGATAGGGAAAGAGCGTGCCATGGCTGAGCAGAGTAGCGATCTGGCGTTTGAGGACTTCCTGAAAGTCAATATTCGCCTTGGAACCATCGTGCGCGCTGAACCCTACGAACAAGCCCGCAAGCCCGCGATTAAGCTGTGGATCGACTTCGGGGCTGAGATTGGGCAGCGTAAGACATCCGCCCAAATCACCACCCACTACGATCCCGAAACCCTGTCTGGTCGTCAGGTCATGGCGGTCATCAATTTCCCGCCCAAGCAGATCGGCAAATTTATGTCGGAATGTCTGGTGCTGGGGTTTAGCGATGGGGAGGGCGGGGGCATTATCTTAGCCCAGCCGGATAAGCCCGCACCGAACGGCGCACGGCTGCATTAGCCCCCTCGCTACATCGGCAGGCGAATGCGCGCGCGCAGCCCGCCGTGGGGGCTATCTTCCAGGGTGAGGTCGCCGCCATGCACGCGCGCCACATCCAGCGAGATTGAAAGCCCAAGCCCCGTCCCCCCGGTTTCCGGATTGCGCGACCGATCCAGACGATAAAAGGGGCGGAAGGCATCTTCGCGCTGATCTTCCGGAATGCCGGGGCCATCGTCATCCACGGTCACTTCGATCGAATCGCCGCGCTTGCCCGCGCGCAGCCACACCGTCTTGCCATAGCGGCTGGCATTGGCGACCAGATTATCGACGCAGCGTCTGAAGGCGTTGGGCTTCAGCCATGTCACGATCCGCCCTTCGACGTGATAGTCGATGGAGATGCCGCCCGCCTTCCATTTTTCCGCAACATCGCCGACCAATTCGGAGATATCGGTTTCGACCGAGGCCTCCCCCCCTTCGCCGCGCGCGAAGGTCAGATAACCCTCAATCATCTTTTCCATCTCAAGTACGTTGGCTTTCAATTCCCGGCTTTCGGGATTGTCGCGCAACATGGCCAATTGCAGGCGCATGCGGGTAAGCGGCGTGCGCAAATCATGGCTAACGCCGGAGAGCATATCGGTGCGTTGGCGCAGCTGGCGGCGGATACGCTCTGCCATCAGGTTGAAGGCGGTGGCGGCTTGGCGCACTTCCAGGGCGCCTTCCAGCTTATGTTCTTCGTCCGGCTCGCGCCCCTTACCAAAGCTATCGACCGCGCGGGCCAATCGCCGCAACGGGCGCACCTGATTGCGCATGAAGACCGAGGCGACGGCGAATAGGATCAGCGATGTGCCCACCATCCACAGAATAAAGATATAAGTGGTGGATGAGAACAGCCGGCTGGCCGGGACCACCGCCGTCAGCACCGCGTCGGCCAATTGCACATCGATGACGATGCGCTCTTCGAACAGGCTGCTATTGATGCGATAGGGGCGCTTCACCCGCTCGTCCAACGCTTTGGCCAGAAGGGCGTCTATGAAGCCATAGTCTGCGGGCTCTTCCCGGTTAGGCAAGATTTCGCCCGGCTGCAGGCTTAGCTTCAATTCCATCGCGCGCCCGGCATCTTCGAATATCCGGGGCACAGCCTCCGGCTCGCGGCGGATCTGCTGCATCACATTGGCGATGTCGCCGGCCAACGACGAGGTCAGCCGCCAGGTAATCGTATCCCAATGACGATCGTAGAAAATATAGGCGGAAACCACCTGCAACAGGATCAATGGCATCACGATGATTAGCAGCGAGCGCCCCAACAGGGTGCGCGGCAAAAATCGCTTGGTGGTGGCTCGCAGATTCATAGCGCGCCCGCTCAATCCGGCCGCAGCACGTAGCCGCGCCCACGGATGGTCTGCAAATAACGCGGCATCTTCGGATCAGGCTCTATTTTTTGGCGTAGGCGATTGACCTGCACATCGACGGTGCGATCGCCCCCGTCGATGTCACAGAGGTGGGTTAGGTCTTCCCGACTCATGATCCGGCCTGGCTCGCCTGCCAGCGCGCGCAACAGCGCAATTTCGGTGGTCGTCAGGCGCACCGGCTGTTCGCCTTCCAGCAGAAGTTCGCGGTTCAGGTCGAAGCGGAAGCTGCCAAGGCGCACCAGATTGGGCCGCGCCGGCGCGTCATCCGCCTTGGGCGCACGTCTGAGGACGGCATTGATGCGCAGGACAAGCTCGCGCGGCTCAAAGGGCTTGGGCAGGTAATCATCGGCGCCGGCCTCCAACCCCTCGATCCGGCTTTCCGCATCGCCCATCGCGGTCAGCATCAGGATCGGCACGCCGCTGCTTGTGCGCAGGGATTTCGCCAAATCCAGGCCGCTTTCGCCCGGCATCATGATGTCCAGCACCAACAGATCAAACGCAAGCGAGGCCATCTTGGCCCGCGCATCCTGCGCGTCGCTGGCGGTGGTGACCCGAAAACCTTCTTGGGAGAGATAGCCCTTCAACAGATCGCGCAGGCGCGTGTCGTCATCGACGACCAGCACATGAACCTCGCCGACGCGTGGGCCCGAATGGCCGTCGGCGTCGCGGTTTGGAAGCTGGGATGATCCGTCTGTGATTGCGACCATGGGGGGAGTATAGCCACGCTTTAGCGTTAGAGCGAGAGGGGCGAATGCGAGAGGGTTAGGTGCCGGCTGGCGGGCGGTTAGCGATGGGGGCAGGTTAGCGACGGGGTGGGCCGCCGTCGAATTTGGCGCGGTCGCGCGGATCGCTCATGATGCCGCGCATCACCTTGCGAAAGCCTTCGACCGCATCGGCCCCGGCTTCGCGGTAGGCGCGCGCGATGCGCCGGCGCTGGGTTTCGGTCAGGGCTTGCTCAAGCTCGCGTCCGCGCTCGGTCAACTCAAGCAAACGTTGCCGGCGATCTTGGGCGCCGGGCGTTTGCTGGATATAGCCCTCATCCACCAATTGCCCCAAAACCCGGCTTAAGCTTTGTTTGGTGATTTGCAGAATGTCCAGCAGGCCCGAGACATGCAGGCCCGGATAGCGCCCGACGAAATAGATAACCCGGTGATGGGCGCGGCCCAAGCCCCGCTCGGTCAGCATCGCGTCAGGCTCCGCGATGAAATCCCGATAGGCGTAGAACAGCATTTCGATGCCCTGGCGCAATTCCTCTTCGCGCAGGAACAGCGGGTTCGCACCCCCTTTGCCCAACGGCTTTGCCGTAGCGGCCCCGACCGGCTTGGCCGTGGCGGCGCCAACGGGCTTGCGGGTGCCTTTGCTATCAAAATTTTGGTCAGCCATGTTGACTTATATGCCTCACGATGTTACCTCCCGCAAGGATAAGACGTAACAGATCGTGGCTAATGCGGGAAGGTTTTGGTAATAAAATTACCCGATTTGGCGCAAAGGTCTGAAAATCAACGGTTTGTTCACGCGCGGTCATCGGGGCCGGTGCGGTGAACAAAACCTGCTGCGGGAGTGAACCCATGTCGCTGATGCCTTTCGATGACCGTGACGGTTTTATCTGGATGAACGGTGCGCTGTTGCCGTGGCGCGATGCACAAGTCCATGTGTTGAGCCATGCGCTGCATTACGCCTCCGCCGTCTTCGAGGGGGAGCGCGTCTATGGCGGCGAAATTTTCAAACTGACCGAGCATAGTGAGCGCTTGGTCCAAAGCGGTAAGCTGCTGGACTTCGACGTGCCCTATAGCGTGGCCGAATTGGATCAGGCCTGCCGCGATGTCGTGGAAAAGAACGGCATCGATGATGGCTATGTCCGCCCGATCGCCTGGCGCGGGTCTGAAATGATGGGTGTGTCGGCGCAAAAGACGAAGATCAATGTCGCCATCGCGGCGTGGGAATGGCCGGCCTATTTCTCACCCGAAGCGCGGATGAAGGGCCTGAAGATGCGGATTTCCGAATGGCGTCGCCCCGCACCGGATACCGCCCCCACGCGCTCCAAGGCAGCCGGTCTTTATATGATTTGCACGCTGTCGAAGCATAAGGCCGAAGCGGAGGGCTATCACGATGCCCTGATGCTGGATTGGCGCGGCTATGTGGCGGAGGCGACGGGCGCCAATATTTTCTTCCTGATGCCTGACGGCAAATTGCACACGCCGACCCCGGATTGTTTCCTGGACGGCATCACGCGCCGCACGGTGATCGATCTGGCCAAACGCCGCGGTTATGAGGTCGTGGAACGGCATATTGAGCCGCATGAACTGGCCGAGGCAACCGAGGCTTTCCTGACCGGCACGGCCGTGGAGGTCACGCCCATCGCGTCAATCGGCGACTATAGCTTTGCGCCGGGGACGGTGTGCCGAACCCTGATGGATGACTACGATAAAAAAGTGCGGCGCCAGTCGGATGAGGCGGCATTGATTTCCGGCTCTGCGGCTTAAAACGGTCGCCTAAAAGCTGGAGCCCAAAAAAGAAAAGGCCCCGCGCGCGATCCGATGGATCATAAGCGCTCGGGGCCTTTCCCTTTCATGTCGCGGACGCCTCGGGTCGATTGGGGCCGGGTGGGCGAACCCGCCCCGACACCTCACGAAACACCCCATGTCCGGCGCGTCGAGGGCTGTTGTCCGAAGGTCGCTGGTCATTCGGCGTCCCGGTCACCCTGGCAAAGCACCAAGTATCCGAACAACCGACCCGGCTGGATCAACAGGTTCCTTGTCGTGCGCCCAAATGATGGGCATTCCGCCGCCGTCACCGCCTGCCGGGTTACCCCAACAGCCCGCACCGACGGATCATCCCGAACCGAACGTCACGAAGCCCAGGTCTGGAGCCCGCGGTTTTACCCGCGCACCACCGCGACTCAAAAAGCCCGCCGCTCGCCCCCTGCCATCGATCCGCTTGGGCCCACCCCCTTAGCGGGGGCCTGGCCGCGCAATCAATCAGCCTGAGGCCGACCGCCGCCTTCCGGCTGCAAGATCCCCCCCCAAAAGTGCCGATCCCGAAGAATCGCCACCGAGGCTGGGCAGGATCAAGCCCGTCCGACGGGACGTCGTCCCCGCCTTGCCGCCCCGCCAAACACCCCTTTTGCAAGCGGCGCCGGTCAGACGAAAGACGAGGGCTGCGGTTCCCCGTCGCCGGTCCGTGAACGGACGTTAAGCGACGGAACAGGGCACATCGGGCCCGCCGTTGCCGACGGAAGGGGGCGGGTTAAATCCGGGTGACCCCGGGTCTGCGCCGCATCCCTTGATGATGTCCCCGACCCCGCAAGGCCGGTTGATCATCTTGACCGCATGCCCCCCGACGCCTTGCGATGCGACCCGCCCGGCCCGCGACCGACCGTCGCGCCATCAGGCGCCGTCTTGATCACGAAGGGCGAACCGCGCCACAATCGTCGGCGCATCCGCGTAGCAATTAGACTGTCCTGATCTTGCGAGTGCGTCTATAAAAAAGTATTCAGGGTCACAAATTTCTTGTTGAAAATCCGAGTTCTTTCCCACAACTGGATAATAACTTATGCACAGGCTTATGCACAGACCGTTAATTGCTGTATTGTCTTGAAGGACTTACCGCGCTGCGGCGTAAGATGTTGTTGAGGGCTTCACTGGCGGGGCCGTGCCGCGCCACTGCATGATCCCCCCCCCACTGCATGATCCCCCTCACTGAATGATCCCATAGGGCTGCTGCACTGCAAAAGCTTTGACAGACCGAGCGAGTGGCTTAGGGTGCGGGGAGATGATTTATTCGGGTGCGCCGAGGCGCGCTAGTGACTAAGGCTTCGGCTTTTACCCAAGGCTTTGAGGGGATTCCACGCCATGAAAACCCACGACCGTCCGCTTTCCCCGCATCTGCAGATCTATCGCTGGCAGTGGACGATGCTGTATTCCATCCTGCACCGCATGACCGGTGTTGCGTTGTCCGTCGGCACCTTGCTGCTGGTTTGGTGGCTGTTGGCGCTCGCCAGCGGGCCGGAAGCCTTCGCCACGGCGCAGGGCTTTATCGGCTCCATCATCGGGCAGTTGATGCTGTTCGGCTGGACTTGGGCCTTGATGTATCATCTGGGCAACGGCATCCGCCATTTGGTTTGGGATAGCGGCGTCGGCTTCGATTTGGAGGTTGCGCGGCTTTCGGGCCATGCCATGGCGGGCATTACGGCTGCGGCCACGATCCTGATCTGGGTCGTCGGCTATGTGGCGATGTAAGTGCGGTTGAGGGAGAGACGCGAATGAGCCTTAAAACACCACTTGGCACCGCGCGCGGCCTGGGCAGCGCGAAGAACGGCACCCATCACTGGATCATGCAGCGGATCACGGCTGTGGCCTTAGTGCCGCTGACACTTTGGTTTGTGTTCAGCGCTGTCGCACTGGCCGGATCGGGCTATGGGGACGCGACGGCGTGGCTGGCAGATCCGATCAATGCGGTGTTGATGCTGCTGCTTGTGATCGCGACCTTCCACCATTTGCAGCTGGGGCTGCAGGTCGTGATTGAAGATTACGTCCATGGTGAGGGGGTGAAGATCGCCTCTCTGCTGGCGGTGAAGCTTGCCGCCTTTGCCCTGGGGACGGCGGCGGCCTTCGCCGTGTTGAAAGTGGCCTTTACGGGCTGAGCGATTTTTGGCGCATTGGTGGGGAGGGGCGATCTGCCGCACCCGCTTTGTTTAAAGCGCCCGCACGCTAGATGACATCGTCGGAGTGTTCCGACCTGAAGACTATATGAGGCGAGATTAAGCCATGACCGAGTCCTATGAAATTATCGACCACAGCTATGACGTCGTCGTCGTCGGCGCCGGCGGGGCCGGCCTGCGGGCCACCTTCGGCATGGCGGAAGCCGGGCTGAAGACGGCCTGTATTTCCAAGGTTTTCCCGACCCGCAGCCATACCGTGGCAGCCCAAGGGGGCGTGTCCGCCGCGCTGGGCAATATGGGCCCGGACGATTGGCGCTGGCATATGTATGATACGATCAAGGGCTCCGACTGGCTGGGCGACCAAGATTCGATCGAATATATGGTCCGCGAAGCCGCCCCTGCGATTATCGAGCTTGAGCATTACGGCGTGCCCTTTTCGCGCACCGAAGATGGCAAGATTTATCAGCGCCCCTTCGGCGGCATGACCACGAAGTACGGTGAAGGCCCGGCCGCCCAGCGCACCTGTGCTGCCGCCGACCGGACCGGGCATGCGATGCTGCACACCCTCTATCAGCAGGCGATCAAGCATAAGGCGGAGTTCTATATCGAATATTTCGCCATCGACCTGATCATGGATGACGAGGGAACCTGTCGCGGTGTTCTGGCCTGGAACCTGGATGACGGCACCCTGCACCGCTTTGCGGCCAAGCAGGTGGTGCTGGCGACCGGCGGTTATGGTCGCGTCTACTTCTCTGCCACCAGTGCGCATACCTGCACCGGCGACGGCGGTGGCATGGTGCTGCGCGCCGGCCTGCCCTTGCAGGATTCGGAATTCGTTCAGTTCCACCCGACCGGCATCTACGGCGCGGGCTGTCTGATCACCGAAGGGGTGCGCGGCGAAGGCGGGTATCTGACCAACAGCGAGGGTGAACGCTTCATGGAGCGCTATGCCCCCTCGGCCAAGGATTTGGCCAGCCGCGATGTTGTCAGCCGCTCCATGACCATTGAAATCCGCGAAGGCCGCGGCGTGGGCTCAAACGGCGACCATATCCACCTTCACCTTGAGCATCTGCCGCCGGAAGTCATCCATGAGCGTTTGCCCGGTATCGCGGAGACCGCGAAGATTTTCGCCGGCGTCGATGTGTCGAAGGAGCCGATCCCGGTGCTGCCGACCTGCCATTATAATATGGGCGGCATCCAGACGAATTATCACGGCGAGGTCGTGACCAAGAAAGACGGCGATCCGAACAGCCCTGTGCCCGGCCTGATGGCCGCCGGCGAAAGCGCCTGTGTCTCCGTCCACGGGGCGAACCGGCTTGGCTCCAACTCGCTGTTGGATTTGGTGGTCTTCGGACGCTCGGTCGCGCTTCGCTGTGCGGAGACGATCGACCCGGCTGAAAAAACCCAGCCGCTGCCCAAGGGTGCGGGCGATAAGTCGATCGCGCGCCTGGATAAGCTGCGCCACGCCAAGGGCTCAACACCCACGGCGGAACTGCGCGCGCAGATGCAGGCGACGATGCAGAGCAACTGCGCCGTCTTCCGCACCGGCGAGGTTTTGGACGAGGGTGTTAAGAAAATGCACGAAGTCTGGGACGGGATGAAAGATATCCGCGTCTCCGACAACAGCATGATCTGGAACTCGGACCTGGTGGAAACGCTGGAGTTTGAGAACCTGATCGGCAACGCGATGGTCACCATCGAAGGTGCGGCCAACCGTAAGGAAAGCCGCGGCGCGCATGCCCGCGAAGACTTCCCCGATCGCAACGACGATGATTGGATGAAGCACACGCTGGCTTGGTGCGACGAGGCGGGCAAGGTTAAGATCGACTACCGCCCGGTGACCTTGAAGCCGATGTCGAACGACGTACAGGCCTTCCCGCCGAAAGCGCGGGTTTACTAAGGAAGGCGCTGAACCAGCGCTGCGGCCCATCGGGCGGCGGCGATTACGGGAGCGATGTGAGGGACCATGGCTGAATTTACCCTGCCCACGAATTCCAAAATCGGTAAGGGCAAGACCTGGCCGGTGACGGATGCTGGCAAGAAGGTCAAAAAGTTCAACGTCTATCGGTGGAGCGCCGAATCGGGGACCACGCCCACGATCGATACCTATGAAATCGATCTTGAGGCCTGCGGTCCGATGGTTTTGGACGCGCTGATCAAGATTAAGAACGAGGTCGATCAGACGCTGACTTTCCGCCGGTCCTGCCGTGAAGGCATCTGCGGGTCCTGCGCGATGAATATCGACGGGACCAACACGCTGGCCTGCACCAAATTCATTGATGAGGTGGACGGCGACGTGAACGTCTATCCCCTGCCGCATATGCAGGTGGTGAAAGATTTGGTACCCGACCTAACAATCGCCTACGCGCAGCTGTCCTCGATCGAGCCGTGGTTGAAGACCGCAACGCCCACCCCGCCGGATAAAGAACGCCTGCAATCGCCGGAAGATCGCAAGGAGCTGGACGGGCTCTACGAATGCATCCTGTGCTTCTGCTGCCAGACCTCCTGCCCCAGCTATTGGTGGAATGGGGAGCGGTATTTGGGCCCGGCCATTCTGTTGCAGGCCTATCGCTGGTTGGCCGATAGCCGCGATGAGATGACGGGCGAGCGCCTGGATCAGTTGGAAGATCCCTTCCGTCTGTATCGCTGCCACACGATCATGAATTGCTCCAAAACCTGCCCGAAGGGTCTCAACCCGGCCAAGGCGATTGCGGAGATCAAAAAGATGATGCTGGCCCGCCAAGCCTAAAGGCAGAAAGCCGGCTGACAGAATTGAACCCCCGTTCGGGATACCGGGCGGGGGTTTTTCTGTCTTCAAGTGGTGCGCGGTGTGGGAAGGGCGGTTCGGTACGGGCAGGCACGATCACTTGCCTTCGGGCGCACGGCAGGCGACAGGAAAACGGCGGCCAGGATCAGCAGCGCGGCTAGAATTTCCTGCGGACCGATCGCCTCCCCGAAGGCTAACCAGCCGACCGCGAACATGGTCGGCAATTCCACACTGCCGGCGGCGGCCGAGCGCGCCGCACCCACCATCGGCGCGGCGAGGGTGTAGAGCAGTTGCGGGATCAACGCGGTCACCAAGGCTAGGGTCCCGACCAATAACCAGCCGTCGAGGTCGCTCGGGATCGCCGTGGCGATGCCTTCCCTGAGTGTCAGCGGCGTCAGCCCGATGAGCGCGCCCAGCATACCACAGGCCATGCGCTCAAAGGCCGAGAGTTTTTTCACCAGCACGCTCAACACCACCACGATCAGGCCGAAACCGATCGGGGCCGGTAAGGACCACAGCAGCGTGACAAGCGATCCCTCGGAAAAGGCGTCCGCGTTCAAGACAAGGGCAGCCGCCCCCAACACCATGAGGGCCGCAAGGCCTGCGCGTAAGCCCGGTCGTTGCCCCGCCAAAAGCCAGGCGAACAGGACCGCGAACAACGGATAGGACATATAGACGACGCCCGCGACCGCGACCGGCACGGTCTTCACCGCCTCCAGATAGCCGACCCAGCCAAGCCCCATGAAAAGACCGGCGCCGATCAGCATCAAGGCCTCCCCCCTTTTGGCCCGCGTTCGGGGGAAGAAGGGCAGCATGACCAGGGCGCTGAACGCGTAGCGATAAAAGGCGATTGCGGAGGAGCTTACCCCCAACGCCTGAAGGTCGCGCGCGAAAAGCGGCACCAGACCGAAGCACACGGCGGTCAACGCGATGATGGCGGTTGCCAATGCGGGGTTTTGTAACGGGTTCGAGGGGGCGGGCTGCTGTTTCATAAGCCCTCCATACCGCGTCTTCATAAATTAATGAAATTCCAAGTTTTCATTTATCTCATGAAATGCTTTCATATACTTATGATCCCGCGATTGACCCTTAACCATCTAACCGTTCTTTCCGCCGTGAAGGAGGCGGGCAGCGTCACGGCGGCGGCTGGGCGGCTGGGGATTACGCAATCCGCCGTCTCGCATCGCCTGCGCGAGGCGGAGCGTCGCGTCGCCGTCCCCCTGATACGGCGCACGGAAAATGGGGTCACCCTGACCCCGGAGGCGGAGCGGCTGCGCACGCTGGGTGAGCGGTTCATCGACGAGCTTGTGCGCCTCGAACAAGAATTAACGGTTCAGAATAGCGAGGGCCGCGCGCTGGTGCGCTTGGGCCAAGCAACCTACAGCCGGTATCATTGGTTGCCGAATTTCGTGACCTATTTGGCGGCGCGTGAGCCGGGGTTAAGTCTTGATCTGTCCGGTCGGGCCGCCAGCCGACCGTTTGCCGCCTTGCTTGATGGGTCGGTGGATATGGCAACCGTTTATGGTCGCCCCTCGGCCTTGCCGCATTTCCGCTGGGATAAGTTGGCAAGTGATCCGTTGGTTGCCGTCATGGCGCCGACGCATGCTTTGGCCAAGCGGCCTTATCTGGATAGCACGGTGATGGGCGATGAGCGCTATTACACCTATCCGCTCTCGGCGGAACCCGGCTTTGAATGGGAGGCGATGATCGGCGCCCCTCTCGTCCCCTTCCGTCGATTGACGCAGATGCCGACACCGGAAGCGGTGATCGATTTGGTGCGCGCCGGCTTTGGGATTGGCATTTTCAGCCGCTGGGCCGTGCGCCCAGAGCTCGCCGACGGCACTTTGGTGGAGCGACCGCTGGGGCCGGAGGGAATTGCGCTGGATTGGTGGGCCGTCACCCGGCTTAGTGACGCGGCCAAAAGCCCTGGGCGACGCTTGGCCGCGGCCCTAATTGGCTGGGGTGGCGGGGCATCGGATGGCCCGTCCAATGAGGGCTTAGCGACCTTGGGATTCGAAAGCCCAGGGGAATAAGAGCACAGGCCCCAGCGGGCATGGCGAATAGAGGCGCCGGTTGGTTAAAGCGGCTGAATCGCCTGGTTCGGATCAATCGGCGTCAGATCGGAGGAGGGCGATAGCGCAGGCGAGCCGGCCCCATCCTGACCCATGCCCTGGCCGGGCGGGGCATCTGCCGATGATCCGGCGGCAGGTGCTATATTGCGCAACTGCTCAATGACTTCTTCGGCGACGGGGATTTGTTCGGTGGGCATCGTCAGGATCACGCCCGCTGCCAGAACAACAATC
>Ga0307967_1001530_pt1 | contig 14032 bp, 12 predicted proteins | sample OrgLakmetagen648_FD_201828 | JGI IMG/M metagenome (GOLD analysis project Ga0307967, IMG submission 201828) | Saline water microbial communities from Organic Lake, Antarctica - #648 | ecosystem: Environmental > Aquatic > Non-marine Saline and Alkaline > Saline | place: Antarctica: Organic Lake... | reverse complement strand
AACGCTTAACTGGAGGCAGGTCAGAGAATGTCAGAGACACGCTACGACGTGATCGGGATCGGCAATGCGCTGGTCGATGTGTTGGTATCCGTTGAGGACAGTTTCCTGGAAGCCGAAGAACTGCCCAAGGGCGGCATGATGCTGGTGGAGGCGGCAGAAAGTGACGCGCTCTACGCCAAGTTGGGCCAGGGCACGGAAAGCTCCGGCGGGTCCTGCGGCAATACCATGGCGGGCTTTGCGGCGCTGGGTGGCAAGGGTGCCTATATCGGCAAGGTGCGCGACGATGATTTCGGACGCGTCTTCCGCCATGATCTGGATGCGCTTGGCGTCAGTTTTGAGACCACCCCTGCGGGCGATGCGGCGCCGACAGGTCGGTGTTTGGTGCTGGTTTCCCCCGATGCGCAGCGCACCATGGTCACCTGCCTGGGGGCCGCGAGCGATTTAACCCCCGCCGACATCGACCCCAAGGCGATTGGGGCTGCACGGGTTTTATATCTGGAAGGCTATTTATTCGATCGGGACGATGCCAAGAAGGCCTTTGCCCAGGCCGGCGATCTGGCCCATGCGGCGGGGCGCGAAGTGGCCCTGACCCTATCCGACGGGTTCTGCGTCGATCGCCACCGGGAGCATTTCCGAAGCCTGGTGGAAGAGCATATCGACATCCTGTTCGCCAATGAGGCGGAGATCAAAAGCCTTTACGAAGTCGATAGCTTCGACGAAGCCCTGCAGCATGTGCGCAAGCACTGCAAGATCGCCTGCCTGACGCGCTCCGAAAAAGGCTCGGTCGTGTTGTCCGGCGATGATGTGCATGTCGTCGATGCCGTGCCGGTCGACACGGTCGTCGACACGACCGGGGCGGGCGACCAATACGCCGCCGGCTTCCTGTTCGGCTACACCCAAGGCTATGATCTTTATAAATCTGGTCGGATCGGCGCGATCGCGGCGGGCGAAGTGATTAGCCATTACGGCGCGCGTCCCGAAGTTGATCTAAAGGCGCTGGTCGCCGAAAAACTGAGCCAATAAAGCGATGCGGATCGGCATTCTGGAGGCCGGACGGCCCGCCCCGCCCCTGATGGAAAAGCATGGTGACTACCGCGCCATGTTCCGCGATCTTCTGGCCCGTCCGATGAGGCAGGCCACCTTCATCGACTACGCCGCCATCGATGGCCATCTGCCGCGCTCGTTGGATGAGGCGGACGGATGGCTGGTGACCGGCAGCGCCTTTAGCGTCTATGACACAGACCCCTGGATCGGTGCCTTAAAGAAATGCGTGCGCGAGGCGATTGATCGCGGCCAGCCGGTGTTCGGCATCTGCTTCGGCCATCAATTGATCGCGGAAATCATGGGCGGCAAGGTTGAAAAGGCGCAGGCCGGATGGGGCATCGGCGTGCATCGTTATGAGATTGGTGAGGTCGCCGATTGGATGACGGATGCCAAGCTAGGCGCGCAATTCGCCACCTTGGTATCACACCAGGATCAGGTGACGGTGCCGCCACCGGGGGCGAAGCTGTTGGCCGCAAGCGCCTTTTGCCCCTATGCGATGCTGGAAATTCTGCCCAACGTCGCCAGCTTGCAAAGCCATCCGGAAATGCCATCTGCCTATTGCCACGATCTTTATGATAGCCGACGCGACCGGATCGGTGACGCGAAGGTTGATGACGCCTTGGCCAGCCTGGAAGAGCCCATCCATGCGGAGCGCGTGGCAGACTGGATCGCCGGTTTTTTCCAAAAGAATTTACCGACTACACCCTCGCCCTGATGACAATCAGGGTCCAGGGTGGGCGGCAGGGTCCAGGGTGGGCGGCAGGGTCCAGGGCGGGCGGCAGGGCGCTTCGTCCAGGGAGGCACCGGTCGCACTGGGTGCTGACTTTCGTCAGCACTTGGGCGAGGGGGGGGAGGTGGCTTCAGGCATATCTTTGCTGCCCGACCTGCGCGGCGGCGCAGGCGGGTTAGACCATCAGATCCTTCACCGTCTTTGGCAGCGCGAAGCTGGCGACGTGAAGTTCCGGCGTATAATAGCGCGTCGTGATGCCAGACGCCTGATAGCGCTGCTCAATCACCTCAACCGCCTGCGCGCGATGGCCCGCGTCATCGCTGGCCCAGCCAAAGGCCATGTCGCCGCCTTGATAGGTGGGGATGGCGGCGCGATAAAAATGGACATCGGCAAAGCTTTCGCCGAGGCGGCGGTAGCTGTTGGTGACCTCGTCCGGCTGCACGAAAGGTACGCCGTTTTGCGTCACCACAATGCCGCCTGGCTTTAGGCAGCGCTTGCAGTCGGCGTAGAATTCCGCCGTGAACAACACCTCCCCCGGGCCGATGGGGTCGGTGGAATCGACGATGATAACGTCGAAGCGCTTGTCGGTTTGTCGAACGAACTCGCAGCCGTCAGCGATGATCAACTCAAGCCTGGGATCATCGAACGCCCCGTTGGAGAGGCTTGGCAGATGCTGCTTGGAAAATTCGACCACATCCGGGTCGATTTCCACCATCACGGGCCGGACGGCCTGATGTTTCAGCACTTCGCGCGCCATGCCGCCATCGCCGCCGCCGACGATCAACACGTCCTCAGCAGCGCCGTGCGCCATGATCGGCACATGGGTCAGCATTTCGTGGTAGACGAATTCGTCGCCTTCGGTGGTTTGCACCACACCATCCAGGCAGAGCACGCGGCCAAAGCGCGCATTCTCAAAGACGATCAGGTCCTGCAGCCCGTCACCGGACTGGTACAGGACCCGATCAATCTTCAAACCTTGGCGGTATTCGGGATGCAGCGCCTCGTCGAACCAATCGCTCATCGCTACCTAATGCCCCACTAAACGTCAGGACGGCCCAACGCGACCGCGCCGCAGATCGTTGAGTTCAACCCGCCCGGCGCTAAAGCCGTCGCGCAGAACGTCAATCGCCTCATGCGGTTTCGCGTCACCGCACATAAAGATATCCAGCGCGGCGTAGCCGACTTCCGGCCATGTGTGGATCGAAATGTGACTTTCGGCCAAGACAGCGACCCCGGACACGCCCTCGGGCGAGAAGCGGTGCAGGTGGAAGTGCAAAAGCGTAGCGCCCGCCACTTCGATGCAGCGTTTCAGAACCGTTTCGATATGGTCGATATTGTCGAGGCCCGTGGCCTCCCACAAATCAACGATCAAGTGGGTTCCAGCGAAGGTTTCGCCGTCGCGCTTGATGAAATGGTCCAGGCGATTCTCGTCCAACACCTTGAACGGGATCACATTGGTTTCGGGGGTTTCGGTTACGCTCTCGTCCTTATGGGCGTCGCTTTGGAACCAGTCCGCTGCCGTCCCCAGATCGGAAAGAGCGATGTCGTCTCTCGGCATCGCATCCTCCATCCAGTAGATGACACGCAAGTCGTCACGTGATGCGCGGCTTATGGGGCCAAACACCCCGCCGACGCAATCAGAAAATCAGCGTTTTTCTATGATATTTCAAAGCTGTTGCTAGTGTGTCACGGCTTCGGTTAGGAACCAACTTGGGCACGCGCCAAATCAATGATTCGCACCGTCTCATCCCACAGGTCGAACGCCGTCAAATCCGCCGGATCGGCCCAGATGACATCGACGGCATCATCGCCGGCGCGCGCTTCGCCCGACACCCAACGGGCCGTGAAATCGATCAAGGTGTAGTGATAGGCGGGCGGGCCGTCGGGGTTTTCCGCGTCGGGGGTGATGCTGTCGATCACCTCCAACAGGCGCAGGTCCGCAATCTCAACCCCGGTCTCTTCGCGCACTTCACGCTGCGCGGTCTCGCGGATGGTCTCGCCCAAATCCTGCTTACCACCCGGCAGCGACCATTGCCCCATACGCGGCGGGCGCCCGCGTTTAATCAATAAAGCACGCGGACCAGCCGGGGTCTGCTTCAAGACCACGACGCCAACGCCGATAAGCGGGCGGTCGGTCATCTTGTCAATGCTCCCTCAAACCCAAACGGGACGCCGAGGGGGTGCCCCGGCGTCCCGTCTGATCAAGTCCAAACCGCACATGATGCGGCTGAAAGACTTAGTACATATGCTGGCCGCCGTTGATGGACAGCGTCGAGCCGGTAACGAAACCGCCATCGTCGCTGACCAGGAACAGAACGCCGCGCGCGATTTCGCTGGCCTCGCCCAGGCGACCGACCGGGATGCGCTGCTTGATCTTTTCCAGCACATCTTCCGGCACGGCGCGGACCATGTCGGTGTTGATATAGCCCGGCGCAATCGCATTGACCGTGATGCCGGCGCGGGCCCCTTCCTGGGCCAAGGCCTTGGTAAAGCCGTGGATACCCGATTTGGCCGCCGCGTAGTTGACCTGACCGTACTGACCGGCCTGACCGTTGATCGAGCCGATATTGACGATCCGCCCGAACTTGCGGCTGCGCATACCGTCGATCACCGCCCGGCTGCAATTGAAGCAAGAGCCGAGGTTGGTATCGATCACCGCCTGCCACTGATCCGGCGTCATCTTATGCATCGTGCCGTCGCGCGTGATGCCGGCGTTGTTGACCAGCACATCGACGGGGCCAAGATCGGCTTCGATCTTTTTCACCGCTTCCGCGACCGCGTCAAAGTCTGAGACGTCAAACTTGTAGGCGGCGATGCCGGTTTCGTCGGTAAACTTCTTTGCGGCTTCGTCATTGCCGGCATAGTTGGCGGCAACGGTATAGCCTGCGTCTCTTAAACCGGTTGCGATCGCCGACCCAATGCCGCGCGTACCGCCGGTTACCAATGCTACTCTGCCCATGGAATTCCCTCCTAGTTCTTGTTTAGCCGACCAGGGATTTGCTTCCCTGTGCCAGATTTATGGCGCCGGCGCGCTTAACGCCGACGTCGCGCGTCTCGTAACCACGCTGTAATCGCCACCGACGATTGCGTCGCCTGATGTGATTGAACCAAATAAATGGGCCCGCCTCAACGCAAAGCGCGCGGGCAGGTCCAATCTAATCAGCGATCGGCGGCCCAGCTGCCCCGTGCGGCGGCCTCAACGGTGGCGATTTCGTCCGCCGGGACACCGTCCGGGCGCCCGATTTCCAACGCATCATAGTGGAATAGATAAAGCCGCGCCGCGAAATCGTTGATGGGCAGCGAGCTTTCGCCGAAACGCTCCCCCTTGCCGTCGGTCGACACCACAACGCCGTCGCCCCAATCCTGACCGCTGTCATTGTTGGGATTGAAGAAATAGACGCGCATATCGCCGGCTTGGTCGACTGCAACCCGATAGATCGCAATCGCATGCCACCCCACATAGCGGGCTGCCGAATCAGTCACGGCCACACCGGCGGGTTGCGGATGGATCACCGGCTGGTTGCCGTTATAAAGCGGGTGATAGACCGCGTAGAACCGGCGCACGAAGTCACCGAATTCCGACAGCTTGCCGGTCGCGATATCAACCGCCAGCGCGCAGCCGCTGCCGACCCACCAGCCATGCATTTCCGGATTGACCCATTCGTGGGCGTCGCGGCTTTTCTCGATGCACCGCTCGGCACAGCGCCGTCCCATTTCGGCATAGATCCGATCCAGATGGGGCACGGTGACGATGGAAACTGTATCGACATCGCCCGGCGGCGTCAGTGCCAAGCCGGCGGCATGTTCCTGGGAATGGATCGCTTGGCCTTCAAAGGTCATGATCACATTGTCGTCCCGCGCAGCCCAGGCAACGATCTGCAGCAGATAATCCGGATCGCTAAAGGCCCACATCGACAGCGCGCGCGCCGCCTGGCAGGTCGGGTTATTCCCCTGCCCGACGCCCAACGGTAGGCCCAGCATCGATAGCACGCCAGCCAGCAGCATATCTTCGGGCGCCACGGACGCCCCGAAGCGCTGGCGCAAGCGTTCTGCCGGCGCGGAGGCCAGCTTCAAGCCGATCTGCCGCCACAGGCCCGGCGCGACGGAGGGGGTATACATAACGCCCCGATCCAACATCAGCGCCAAACCATAGACCGCCTGGCATGTTTCGGGATGAACGGCGCGATCGACCAGCGCGCGCACCAAATCCTGATAGCAGCGATAGGCATCCATGCCGGTCGCCGACAGGCCTAGGGCCTGGGAGATGAAATCCGTCTGGCTGTAATCCAGCGCAAAGCGCATGAAGCCTGCGTGATAGGCTGAAACCAGCCCCGTATCATGCATGGAACGCGCGAGGCCACCGGCTTCCTTCGCCAATGCGCTGTCGTCCATTGCCTCCAACCGCTCGCGATAAAGCACCAAGCCCGGATCGTCTTTCGATGCCGCCGTCGGCGCGAAAACCGCGCTGACCAGACGGTCGGCGCCCCAGCCGGATTCGCCACCAGAACTTCCGTTTTCACTAAGCCAGACCGCGATTTGGGCGATCATCGACTTGATCTCATCAACGACGATCGGGCGCTGGGCCAGAAGCCGCCAGATTTCGGAGATCATCTGGTCCAGGATTTCGCCGTGGTCGACATGACCGACAACGAATTCAAATAGATGGGTTAAGACCGCGCCCATATTGCCGGCGCGGCTGCGCTGGGCCTCGTCCGGGCCGCCCATCAGCAGGTCCAGATTAAGGCCGACGGTCTGGGCTAAGAAATTTTGGGCCTGTTCGGCCGACAGCGTGCGATGCAGGTAATCGCCGCGCGATACGGCCACCATGCGCAGATGGCTAATGGCTTCCAGCGTGGCCGTCGCGGGGTCCGCCAACTTCAGCGTCCGCGCGGCAATCGCCGCATGAAGAATTTCGGGCTGCGCCCAATCGGTATTAAAGAATATGCCCGCATCCTCAATCGTTTGAATGCGTTTATAGACGCGCTCTACGCCGCCCGGCTGCGACATAATCCGGCGCGCCAAGTCAAGAACGGCGCCGCTGCGCTGACCCTTGGCGAAAGGCCTGGTCTTATCCAGCCGATCAATCGCGTGGTCGAGCTTATCGACCAAGGCATCAAGGCGTGCCGTGTCTGGCGCATTGTCTGGCCCAGTGTCTGGCCCAGTGTCTGGCCCAGGCGCCGCTTCTTGGGAAGGTGCCGCCTCTTGAGACGTTGCTTCTGACATGGACGTTCCTTGATCGATGTCCGGATTTTCCGGCCGCGTTGTCATACTCGTCACTCTGCCCCCTTTGGGCTGTCTTTTCAGCCTTATCAAGACTGGTGCGATAAAGGCCGGACGGGCCGACTAAGAATCGATCCGTCCGGCCAATATCACCCGATTCGGGCGAATATCACCCGATTCGTGGGCTCGCGTCTTAGATGTAGAAGTCCAGTTCTTCCTGGTTCTTCAACACTTCGCGCATGCGCTCGGCATTGTCGCCGAAGAAATAGACCAGACCCCAGTGGGTTCCGAAGGCATTACGCTTGGTCACTTTGTTCTCAAGCGGCTGTGCCAATTCGTGGAACTCGAAATAGGGATCGTTTTCGGTCTCTTCCGGGATCTGCAGATTGCTGATCACGCGGCGACGGGGATAGACGCCGAAAGTGCCGGCATGGCCCTTCGCGTCCTTCACCGGCGTCGGGAAGAAGCTATCGACCTCTTCCTTGGGCGCCTTCGGATCGAACATCACCATCATCGCCTGATAGGCGTTGAAGCCGTAGGCACGCTCAATCAGCTCGAAGGCGTTAAAGCCGGGCGGACGATAGGCGACTTCACCGAAGTACATCTTGCCGTCGGAGGTCACGAAATATTCCGGATGCAGGAACCCGAAATCGACTTCGAAGGTATCGATCAGCTTCTGCACTTCTTCCTCGACGCGTCCCCGCCATTTTTCAAGCTCTGGCGAGGCCGGCACGAAGACGGAATAACCGAGATGGACATATTCCGAGATGTTTAGGAACTGGATCTTGCCGTCCTTCACAAAGGCTTCGACGCCGAATTCCCAACCGTCCAAGTGGCTTTCCAGCAGGCAGGGGAATTCGTTATCCGGAATGTTGTCGACATCTTCCGGCGTGCGAATGACGCGGTGGCCTAAGCAACCGGCCTTATCGAAGGCCTTCAGGTGAATCGGATCATTCACGTCGCCGTCCAGCTTCAGCAGCGCGGAATTGACGCGCTTCAGGAACTTGATGACGTCGGTCTTATCGTCGGCTTCCTCGAAGATGCCAACGCGAATGCCGCCCAGCTGTGCCCGGCGCTTCATCATGCCCTTATCGCGGAACAAGAAAGCCTGGTTCATCAGCTTCGGATTATCCATGACGACCGCGTTGACCGCGCCCGCCCATTCAACCGTTTCCTCGAACAGCGGAACAGCGGCGTCGACGCCCATTTCCTTCAGGCGTTGGCCCAGTTCGACGGAGCGCTCATTGAGGCGCTCGAAATTCCACTCAAGGAACGGGATGTTGTTATCGTCTGCATACTGCTTGGCCCACTCGGGTGCCACAACGACGTAGCGACGATCGAAGCGTTCTGCTGCCTCAATGGCGTTCAAGCTCCAGCCCAATAGTGCGATATGCCCTTTATTCGGGTCCTTATCCGTCATACGGATACCCCTCCTTTTTCCAGTGTTTCAAAATTTTGGCCGTTAATGCGTTTAACGACGCTCGGCTCACGCTTGGGTGCGCCGCTGAGCCGTAAAATGATGATTTTCTCCAGGTTTTCAAGCATTGATTCTAAATCAACTAATCACAACAAAAAGTCTAAACAAAATAAAGTAAGTTCAAAAATAAAAAAACTATTTAACAAAATATATAAAGGGGAAGTTTTTCCATTTATACAGATAACATATAGGGCCAATCCTCAGGCGATGAAGACTTTATATTTACTAATTTTTATTATTTATTTCTGATTTTGAGGTAGCCCGCGCCTGTCGCAGATTAACCAAGGCCAGCCCACAAAAAATCACCAACACCGCCGCCCACACGTAGGCGGAGTGCCGTTCATCAAAAATCGCCATTCCCCAGGCAATCCCGGTGGCGGTGACGATATAGCCGACCATACTGACCGCGACCGGGCCGGCCATGCGCACAACTTCAAAATAAAGAAAATAGGCGATAGAGGAGACCGCCATCGCGATCAGAACGCTCCACGTGCCCAAACTCTGGCCATCGAACCCTGGGGTGAAGTCGGGCATGAATCCCTGGTCGGCGATCAGGGCCACCGGCCACAGCACGATGCCGATGACGATCAGCATACCGCCCGCCAGCGGGAAGGAGGTGGCGTTCGCTGGGCGAAATTTTGCCGCCGCGACACTTGAAAAGGCATAGAGAAGCGGCGTGATCAATCCGATTAAAAACCAATAGGCATCATCCGGGTTCGGCAGGCTGGCATCCGGCAGCACGATCAGCAAGACGCCCGAAAATCCGATCAAGATGCCAAGGCAGCGCAGGCGATCGAACTTCTCCAACCCCAGCCCCAAACTCATCAAATAGCTGAAAAGCGGCACCATCGAGAGCCCGATCGTCAGCACACCGGCGGGCAAATAGCGCAAGCTGTTGACCAAATTGATGCTGGGCAAGGCGGTGCCGATCAGCCCGACCAGCAGATAATAGCGCCAATGCGCGGAATCGAACCGGATGCGATAACCCCGCACCAGACAGGCCAGCCCCACAATCGCCGCCGCGCCCGACATCTGCCAGGCGCTAAAGCCGATCGGGTCGACCCCATGCTGCCCGCTAAGCTTCGCAATGGAGCTGTTAAGTCCCCAGATCACGCCAAGAAATAGCAGCAACCCGGCAGGTAAAAGCCGGGGGGTCGACAAAGGCGCCGTCGGTGCAGAGGGCGAGGGTGAGGATTGCGGCGTTTGGCCGGACATAAAGGCGCTCCTAAACGGCGGGGGCGGGGTTTGAAGGGCGAAGGCGGTGCACGGGGCACTTTCCCAGCGCCCGCTTATGCATTATTTACGACCCATGTTCTTTCGCCGATCATTCACCGATCAAAAACCGCCGCAATCGCGCTCACCGGGCGGCTCCGATGGTCTGCCCGCCAGCCTGCCGGGTCTGCGCGGGGCGTCGGCCAGCGGTGTGGAAGTCACGCGGATGATCACGCTTGGCGGCCGCGATGTCGAGGTTATCCTGCGCCGCCATGCCAAAGCGCGGCGGATCAGCCTGCGCGTCGACACGCGGCGTGACGCCGCCGTGCTAACCCTGCCGCCGCGCACGGCGGAGCGCGAAGCCATCGCCTTCCTGATGAAACATGGCGATTGGATCACCGATCAAATTGACGCCCTGCCGGCGCGCATCCATTTCGAGGCCGGCGCAGAAATCCCCTTCCTGGGGCGGGATCGTCTGCTGGTCCACACGCCCGAAATGCGCGGCACGGTGCGCCTTGATCCACTGGATGAAAGCCAATTGCAGGTCGCGGGCGCCGCGGAGCATTTTGCGCGTCGCGTCACCGATTTCATGAAGCGCGAAGCCCGGGCTGCGATCAAACCCCTGGTCGCCGACAAGGCCGCACGGATCGGTCGGCAGGCGGGCCGGATCATCCTGCGCGATCAACGCACGCGCTGGGGCAGTTGCACGTCCAGCGGCGATTTAAACTTCTCCTGGCGGTTGATCTATTGCCCGCCCGATGTGCTGGATTACGTCGTCGCCCATGAAGTCGCGCATCTGCGGCACATGGATCACTCCCCCGCCTTTTGGGCCACCGTCGCCGAAATCGCCCCCACGCCAAAGCAAACCCGCGCTTGGCTGCGTCACAACGGCCATCGCCTTCATCGCATCGGCTGACCGCTCCTTTTGCCGAGCACCCTTTTTTGCCGAGCCCCCTTTTTGCTGAGAAAGCACAGCGATCATGAGCCGTCAGTCCACCGGCATGCTTGGCCTCATCACCGCGCTCGTCGCGTTGGGTGTGCTGTCGATGGCGCTTTATGTGCCCTCCCTTCCGGCGATCCGGGATGAATTCGGCGTCACGACCGACGCGGTTCAACGCACGCTGACGGTCTTCTTAGGCGGCTTCGCGGTGGCCCAACTGATCATCGGGCCGTTAAGCGATAGCCTGGGGCGCCGACCGGTTCTGCTAGGGGGCCTCGTCGCCTATGCGGCGGCCAGCCTGCTGTGCGCGCTGGCGCCCGATATCACGTGGCTGACCGTCGCGCGCTTTCTGCAAGGCTTCGCCGCCTGCGTCGGCCCGGTTGTCGGGCGTGCAGTTGTGCGCGATCTATTTGAAGGGGAGGCTGCGTCCCGCGCCTTTTCCCTGGTTGGCACCGCCCTAGCCATCGTGCCCGCGCTGGCCCCGATCCTGGGCGGGGTGATCCAGGCCAATTTGGGCTGGGAAGCCGCCTTCCTAACCCTTGGCGCGATCGGCATCGCCTTGGGCGGGGTCAGCCTGCTGCGGCTTCGCGAAACCTTGGGCGAGCCGCTGATAGGCGCGATGGCACCGCGCCGTCTGGCGGGGATTTATGCCAACCTCTTTCGCAACGGGCCCTTCATGGGCCATGCGATGGCGGGCGGTTTTACCTTCGGCGGGTTTTTCGCCTATTTCTCCGACGCGCCGTTCCTGTTCATCGATGTGCTTGGCATCGCGCCCGATATCTTCGGGCTGTTGATGATCTTCACGGTCACCGGCTATGCCAGCGGGTCATTTCTATCGGGGCGCTTGGTGCGCCGATTGACGCCCCGGCGTTTAATCCTGATCGGGACGGGATTGTCGGTGACGGCGTCCCTGCTGTTGTTGATCCTGTCTGATCAGTTGAGCTTGGGGCGCGTGATCGGCCCGATGACGCTTTACACCTTCGGCTTTGGCCTGGCCTTACCGGCAAGTCTGGCCGGGGCGCTGGCCCCTTTCCCCAGGGCGGCCGGCAGTGCGTCGGCCCTGCTGGGCTTTATCCAAATGGCCGCAGGCGGTGTCGCCAGCCTGGCGGTGCAGCCGCTTTATGACGGGACGGCAAGCTCACTTGGCCTTGTCGTTTTGGGGATGAGTGGGGCTGCCTTCTTAGGCCACGCCATTCTTACCCGCCCCTCAAAAGGCACACCCGCCAAAGGCACGCCGGCGGGGGCAAGCCCATGAACCGCCCCGATCCCGCCGGCGGGACCGTCACCGCGCTATTGGTTGTGCTTGTAGCCCTTGGGCCGATATCGACCGATCTTTATCTCCCCTCCCTGCCCGCCATGGGCCGGGCGTTCGATGCGGATGTGCCGACCATCCAATTAACGCTGTCGGTCTATATGGTCGCGTTTGCGTTGGGCCAATTAATCTATGGACCGTTGAGCGACCGGTTCGGGCGCCGGGCGCCGTTGCTTTGGGGGACGGGGCTTTATTTCGCGGCCTCCCTGCTATGCATTCTGGCTCCCAGCATCGAATGGCTGATCGCCGGGCGGCTGTTGCAAGGGATCGGCGGGTGCGCGGGCCAAGTCATCGCACGCGCGGTCGTGCGCGATGTGCATGGGCGCGCCGATGCGGGCCGGGTCTTGGCCAAGATCGCAGCCGCGATGGGCATCGCACCGGCAATCGGCCCGGCAATCGGGGGGATGCTGACCGATGCCTTCGGCTGGGCCGCCTGTTTTTGGGCGCTAAGCATGGCGGGTGGGTTTGCGCTATTGGGCACGGCGCTGCTGCTGCGCGAGACCAATCACACCCGCGCCAATCAGGCCCTGGGCCCGCGCGCGCTGGCTAAAACCTTCGCAGGCCTGTTGCGCCACCGGCAATTCACCGGTTTCGCGCTGGCGGCGACGGCTAGCTATTCCGGGCTGTTTGCCTGGATATCGGGGTCCAGCTTCGTCTTCATTGAGGTCTTTGGCCTAGCCCCGGATGTTTATGGCTATTGCTTCGCCAGCATCGTGGTCGGCTTCATGATCGGCGCCCAGATCGCAAGCCGCCTGAGCGTAGGGCCGGTGCGCGCGGTCGCGATAGGCGCCACCCTCAACCTGATCGGGGGGGCTGCCATGCTGATCGCGGTGGCCGGCGGCTTTGCCACCATCGCCACCGTTCTGGCCCCGATGATCCTTTACATGGTGGGCATGGGCATCGTCCTGCCAAGCGCCCAGGCCGGCGCCATCGGCCCCTTCCCCCGACAAGCGGGTGCTGCCTCATCGCTGGTCGGCACCGCGCAGTATGGCTTGGCGGCCTTCACCGGCTTGGCCGTGGGGCATGGCTTTGATTTATCCGCCCTGCCAATGGCGCTTGGGGTGGGGTTAAGTGGGGCGGCGGCGGTGATCGTGTATCTGTGGCTAATCCGCGGGGCCCCTGATCCGGCGGAAGAAGGCCCGGAAGACCTGCCCAAGGAACCGAAGGTCTAACGCGCCCTATCCCTGCCCCGCCCTAGCCCTGCCCCGCCAAGGGGTGCTTTTCCGCCACAAGACGCTTTAGACGCTCGTCCAGCACATGGGTGTAGATTTGGGTGGTGGAAATATCCGCATGCCCCAGCATCTTCTGCACCGCACGCAAATCCGCGCCATGCGCCAGCAGATGGCTGGCAAAGGCATGGCGCAGCACATGCGGGCTGACCTTTTTGGGATCAAGCCCCGCCTCAAGCGCCAATTGCTTCAGCATCTGGCCAAAGCGTTGGCGGGTTAAGTGCCCTTCCTTCGACCGGCTTGGAAACAGATAAGGAGACGAGCGCCCGGCCCGCAGGAAGGCCGCCCGCTGATCGCGATAATCGGCGAGGCGCGCGCGGGCCGGGTCGCTTAGGGGCACCAGGCGCTCTTTACCCCCCTTGCCGCGCACCAGGATAAAGGGCTCGTCCCGCCGCACGGCGGCCAGCGGCAAGGTCACCAACTCGCTGACCCGCAATCCAGTGGCGTAGAGGAGTTCTACCAAACAGGCGAGGCGCACCCCCTCAACCCCGGCAACCGCGTGCGCGGCGGCCAGCAGGCGATCGACCTCCCCCTCCCCCATGATTTTGGGCAAGGGGCGACCCCGCTTTGGACCATCGATGGTCAGCGTCGGGTCGTCGCCGCGCACCCCTTCGGCAAACAAAAATCGATGGAATTGCCGCAGGGCCGACAAGCGACGGGCCGCCGTCGCCGCCTTCGCCCCACTTTTCGCGATGTGGGACAGATAATCGGAGATATCGCGGGCCGTTGCCTTTTCCGGCGCGCGACCCTGCTGGGATAAAAAGGCGGAATAATCCAACAAATCGCGCTGATAGGCGACCCGCGTATTTTGTGCGACACCGCGTTCGGCCACCAGCATTTCAAGGAAGGGATCGAGATATCGGCTCAT
>Ga0307967_1001525_pt1 | contig 14059 bp, 9 predicted proteins | sample OrgLakmetagen648_FD_201828 | JGI IMG/M metagenome (GOLD analysis project Ga0307967, IMG submission 201828) | Saline water microbial communities from Organic Lake, Antarctica - #648 | ecosystem: Environmental > Aquatic > Non-marine Saline and Alkaline > Saline | place: Antarctica: Organic Lake... | reverse complement strand
ATTCATCCCAAAATCGACAAAACCTGACACCCGGTTTATTAAATGAGCATTATTATTTTTATTAGTTACTAGTGTGCTGTTTGCAATCTCTATTTGTTAATATGCAAATTTAACAAAAAAACATAATCAAATATTTTAACCTCAAATAGTGAAATCGCCAATTTACCTTCTCTCACTTTCAAGTTTTTTTTACTATAATTGCTAAAAATTTCGAGCTGTTTTGTAACAAAAAACTAACAAAGCAGTCAATAAATAAAAACAAAAAGCTTTGGAAACGATTTTAGAGGTCAATAATTTAACCAAAAAATATGGAGCCTTAAAGGCCGTAAATTCCCTTTCTTTTTCGATAGAAAAGGGAAATGTTTACGGAATATTGGGGCCAAATGGAAGCGGAAAATCCACGACTCTGGGCATTCTGTTGAATGTGGTCAATAAAACCGCTGGTGATTTTAGTTGGTTTGGTGGAAAAATCCCTAATCATGAGGCCTTGCAGCGCGTGGGTGCGATTATTGAACACCCAAATTTTTATCCTTATATGACCGCTGCCCAGAATTTAAAGCTCGTGAGCAAAATCAAAAATTGTTCTGCCGCTAAAATTGATGAAAAACTCAATATCGTGGGGATGGGCGAATGGAAACAAACGCAATTTAAGCGCTATTCCCTGGGAATGAAACAGCGCTTGGCAATTGCCTCTGCCCTGCTCAACGATCCGGAAATTTTGATCCTCGATGAGCCCACTAACGGTCTCGACCCACAGGGAATCCACGAAATCAGGAAAATAATCCGCGATATTGCAAAAGGTGGCACCACGATTTTATTGGCGTCGCACTTGCTCGATGAAGTAGAAAAGGTGTGTTCACATTGTTTAATTATCAGAAAAGGTGAAAAACTCTATTCAGGACCTGCTGATGAGGTGAACAGCAACTTTGGTTATTTTGAACTGCAATCGGAAAACCAGGCAGAACTTCTCAAAATTTTAGAACAGCATCCCGTTATTGAAAAGGTGAAAAACGAAGAGGAAGACAAACTCGTCAAAGCCTTTCTAAAAGAAGATTTTGAGGCTGAGAGTTTAAACCGCGAACTCGCTGAAAAAGGGATTTACCTCTCGCACCTCGCCAAAAGAAAAGAAACCTTAGAAGAGCAATTTTTAAACCTAACCAAGCAATCTTAAGTTATGACACGACTGCTCAGCATTGAAATCCAAAAAATTTATCACAACCGCAGCGCGCGGATTTTATCTTTAATTTATTTTATACTGTTGATCCCTGTGCTGTTGATATTCAGGAGCATTTTTGAATCGACTATTGGTAATGGCGTCAATCTAGAGGATTTTGGAATTTTTAATTTTCCATATATTTGGCATTTCAGCACCTATTTTATTCAGTTTTTAAAAATATTTTTAGCCGTGGTCATCGTTTCCCTGATCAGCTCAGAATATAGCAACCGCACGCTAAAGCAAAATTTAATTGATGGCTTGAGCAAAAAGGAGTTTGTGGCGTCAAAAGTGATTGCCGTCCTTTTATTTTCAGCGATTTCAACGCTCATTGTTTTTATCACTACTTTGATTTTGGGTCTCATATATTCTGATTTCACAGAACCCTCAATTATCTTTTCAGATTTAGATTATTTATTGGCTTACTTCGTTCGCTTAACCGGATTTTTTAGTCTTTGTCTTTTCCTCGGTTTTTTATTAAAACGTTCGGCTTTTGCATTGGGAACTTTGTTGGTTTATTACATTGTGGAAAAACTTCTGGTTTTTGGACTTTTTTACCTTTCAAAGACAGGCGGGGCCGACGTTACTTATGATGGTATCGCCCAGTATTTTCCCCTTGGCTCAATGGAGTCGCTGATTGTCGAACCCATGACCAGGCTTAAAGCTGTAAGCACGGCTGGCCAGCAACTCGGTGCTGATTTTTCTGAAAAACTATATGCCGTGCAATATGATCAAATTGCGCTCGTGATCGTTTATTCGGCGGTTTTTGTTTGGGCGTCTTATGCTTTGTTGAAAAAGCGCGATTTGTGATATTTTTTGATATATTTGAGGAAAGCCGTTAAAGCCCATGCGTTTTCAAGTTTTCCTCATTTTTTTATTTTTTCCATTTGTCATTTTTGCACAAGGTGAAGCCAATACGTGGTATTTTGGAAACAACGCGGGTTTGGATTTTAACACCTCGCCGCCCAGTGTTTTAGCAAATGGCCAGCTGAACACCAATGAGGGTTGCTCTACAATTTCAGGTGCAAATGGCAATTTGCTCTTTTATACAGATGGCAGAACAGTCTGGAACGGCGATCACCAAATCATGGACAATGGTGATTATTTTAATGACACCGGACTTCTGGGCGATCCCTCAAGCACTTCCAGCGGCCTGATCGTTCCTTATCCCGGGAATCCAGACCTTTATTATATTTTTACCGTCGATGAACCGCACCACGACAACGCGGCGGCCTTCCCAGATCAAGGGCCCGCTAGTCAAAACGGCACGCCCACGGCCGATGGAAATTATACCGACGTCCCAGCGCACTCCGTGCCGCAAGATGATGATGGATTCAATAATGGATTGACTTATTCAATTGTGGACATGAGCTTAAATAACGGTCTTGGCAATGTTATGCCCGCCGATAAAAACACTGAGCTCCAAACCTATAATCTAAATAACCAAGATGAAATCCGCTATAAATGTTCCGAAAAAATCACGGCGGTAAAAGGTGCTGATTGCAGCGCAATCTGGATAATAACCCATTTTGTAAATAGGTTTTATGCCTTTAAAATTGATGAAAATGGACTGGACACGCAACCGGTGGTTTCCACAGTTGGCCCCACAATATCAACAGATGATTACCGCCGGGCGGCCATTGGTTATTTGAAAGCCTCCCCAGATGGCAGCAAACTTTTGATCGCCCATAATACCCGCAGTTATAATCAAATTGGCACTTCGGATACAGAGAACGGTGGGGTTTGGCTTTATGATTTTGACCGCTTCACCGGTGAAGTTTCAAATAATCAAAAACTTGTGGATGGCATCAATTCATATGGTGTTGAATTTTCGACAGATGTTTCAAAAGCTTATGCGAGCATAACTCAAAACGAAAATTTTGAATTGTTGCAATGGAATTTAGAAAGCCCTGATATTCCAAATTCAGTCACTGAAATCCAAGGAACTACCGGCAGAGCAGCTACAGCCTTGCAGTTAGCGCCAGATGGTAAAATTTATACACCGAGACTGGGAAGTAGTACGCTTTCAGTCATTAATAATCCCAATGCAGCCGGAAACGCCTGCAATTATTCTGAATCCACTTCAAATGGAGCCATTGGAACGGGCAATATTGTAAATTTTGGCCTCCCGCCATTCATTCAATCTTTCTTTGCTGATCGCGTAAATATTGTCAATGATTCTGAAAATATTGAAACAGAATTAAAACTTTGCGATGGTGAAAATTTTACGTTAGGAACCCCAGATTTCGATGGCGCGAGCTACACTTGGGTGCGCAATGGAGATACCTTAGAAAACGAAACTTCAAATAACCTGACCATTTCCCAGCCTCAAAACATTCAATTACCTTATCAGGAAAGTTATTTATTTTTTGTTGAACGCAATGACGGTACTTGCCCCGATAAAGGATTTGCCAATGTCACTTATTATCCTTTTCCTGAAACAAAAAAGGACACGCTGTTCAATTGTTTTAGTTCTGATGGTGAAGGTGGTTCCTTTTTTCAATTGGAAAATGCAGATTTGGTCAATAATAGTATTGACGATGAACCATATTCTTTCAAATATTACCGCACTTCTTCAGATGCCCAAAATGAAATCAATCCCATTGAAAATATCAACAGTTTTGAACCAATTTCAAATCAAACAAACTTGACGGTGAAAATCACTGGGATTGAATCAGGCTGTTCCAGCTTTGCTGAGCTTACGTTAGAATCTGGCGATATTGACCTGGACCCGGTTACACTAGAAATTTGTAATGCCAGTGACATTGGCGACGGGGTTTTTGACCTTACACGCGCAACCGATCAATTGAATTTCACAAATACTTATAATGTGAGCTTCTATGAGGAAAGGGAAGATGCCATTCTTCAACAATTTGCGATCGCTAATGAAAGTAATTATGAAAATCGCGATCTCAATGAGCAAACAGTATTTGCCCTGGTTGAAAATGCAGGTGACTGCATGGGCATCGTTCCTGTTTATTTGGTTGTAAACGAACTTATTCCCCTTCAGCCTGATAAAACGATCCCAATTTGTGTTGCTGATTTCAATACCCCAATTCGTCTCAATAGCGGAGTTCCCAATGGAGTTTATGACGACTATACTTATGAATGGACCACCAGCGGAAAAACCACACAATCCATTCTGGTCTCCCAAATCGGGATTTACCAAGTCGAGGTTACTCAAAAAGCCACAGGATGCGTCAGTACGCGCACCATAAGCCTTCGAGGTTCTGGAGTCGCGACCTTTTCGCTGGAAACAACAGAATTTGATTTTGACCAGAACACTATTCGCATAAATGTCAGTCCAGAAAGTTTAGGGGATTATGTTTATGCCCTTGATGATGATTCAGGGACCAACTTTCAAACAGATCCCTTTTTCGACGGGGTATCTGCAGGAACACATGTGGTTTATGTCAAAGATTTAAACGGCTGCGGCATTACCCAAAAACAGGTAACCTTGGTTTCCTTTATGCGTTTTTTCACGCCAAACCAAGATGGGACCAACGATCGCTGGAGGCTAATTGGTTTCAAAGAACGTGATTTGAGCGCTATAGAAATCTATATTTTTGATCGCTATGGAAAATTATTAGAAAATTTTAACGGGGAATTTCGTGGCTGGGATGGTACCTTTAACGGAAAAAAAATGCCTTCTAATGAGTATTGGTATCGCGTTAAAGTAAAAAATGGACAGGTTTACCGCGGACATTTCACATTAAAACGCTAGAAATTTATAACCTAAAATTACAACAATACCTAATATGAAAGCCTTATTCCTTGTGTTCATCATCATTATTACTGCACCAAAAGCTTTCTGTCAAGATATTGACCTAAAATCTCAATTCAACGGTCGTTATGATTTTACAGCCATTGGAAATACCTTGAATTTGGAAGAAAATGAATCGGCCACAAGTTGTCAAATTCTAACACAATCTTCTGCGAGTCTCAATTTAAACGCAAGTCAAAACATTCAAGCGGCTTATCTCTATTGGGCAGGTTCCGGGCCTGGGGATTTTGATGTGGAATTAAATGGACAAGCAGTTTCAGCGCAACAAACATTTGGCTATACCCTGGATAGTTTTCGTGAATTTTTCGCCGCTTTTGCTGATGTCACTTCCCAAGTGAGCGATCAAGGTTCAGTAAATTATACCCTTTCAGAGTTAGACCTCACGGAAGATATCGGGCAATATTATTGCCAAACCGGGACAAATTTTGGCGGCTGGTCAATTATTGTGATTTATGAAGACCAAAGTTTACCACTTAATCAAGTGAGCGTTTACGATGGTTTGCAAGCAGTTTCCATAGACAATACTTCTGTAACTATAAATTTAGATAACTTAAATGTCATCGATAATGAAGGGGCGAAAATAGGTTTTCTGGCCTGGGAAGGCGATCAACAACTCGCGGTAAATGAGTCTTTGGTCATCAACGGGGGCACAATCAGCAACCCACCGTTGAACCCCAGTGATAATGCTTTCAATGGAACAAATTCATTTACCGGTTCAAGCAATCTCTATAATATGGACCTCGATGTTTATGATATTGAAAACAATATTGATCCCGGGGACGAATCGGCCACCATTGTTTTGAATTCTGGGAATGGGATTGTTTCCAGTGATTTTGTAATGGTCAATAATATCGTGACTGTCCTGAACAGTGAGCTTCCAGAACCCGAACCGGAAATCGAAATGGTTGAAAATTCTTGCGATCGTGACTCGATCACGATCGGTTATACCGTAAATAATTTCAACTCAACCGCTCCGCTTCCAGCTGAAAACCCCATTACTTTTCTCGCCAATAATTCACTATTGGGAAGTACGACCACTCAAGATGAAATTCCAATTGATGGAACGGAAAGTGGTCAGGCAACCTTTGCCCTTCCAACTTCCATCGACGATGGTTTTGTTTTGCAGATGCTCGTCAACACCTTGCCCAATGGCGATTTAGCGGTTAATGAAATCAATCCCGATAACAATTTCACACAGCAAAACGTAAACATCGAAATCTTGTCAATTGCAGACCCCTTGCAGGATTTGTCAACTTGTGATGATCCTTCAAACGACAGCAAGGCTATTTTCAATTTAAATGTGAATAAAGAATTGGCCATCGGAAATCAAGAAGATGTCGAGGTTCAATTTTTTCGGACTCAAAACGATGCCGAAAATGAAGACAATCCCATTTTAAATCCAGGGTCTTTTGAAAATGAAAACACCCCCCAGATAATTTATCTCAGATTGAGTGTTCCTGGAAATAATGACTGTGTTATTATCCGGCCATTTACAATTGATGTTTTCTACCAGCCATTAGAAACAGATTTGTCTGATTTATCTGAGTGTAAACCTTTAAGTTCCAACGTATCCATTCTATTTAATTTAGAAGAAAAAATATCTGAAATCCAGCAATCACAACCCAATACCGTGATTACTTTTTTTACCTCTGAAACCGGTGCCCTCAACAATCAAAACCCGATCGAAGAAACGCAGAATTATCAAGCCCCAAACTATCCCATAACCATCTGGGTGCGGATCTCAGCTGCTTCCGAAAACTCCTGCTTTGCGGTGAGCTCTTTTCAACTGAACGTCAATAATACCGAAGTACGAGTACTGGATTCCCTGCAGAATTGCGATGAAGGACTGGATCAAGCTTATTTTGACCTGACCCAAGTTGAAAGTCAGATTGATATTTCTGGAAATCAAATTCTCAAAGGTTATTTTACGTCCCTGGCCGATGCCGTTTCTAACGAACAAAATATTTTAATACCCAGTGATTTTCAAAGTAAAGATAATCCACAAAATATTTATGTGCGCGTGGGTTTAGAAGAAAACTGTGATGCTTATTATTCCTTCCTCATCGGGGTTGAAAATTGTCCACCCTTTATTCCCGAAGGTTTTTCGCCAAATGATGACGGCATCAACGACCGCTTTTTTATCTCAGGGCTGTTCGATATTTTTCCCGATTTTAGAATTAAGGTTTTCTCGCGTTATGGCAACATTATCTATGAAGGAAATAATGATATTGAATCTTGGGATGGCACCGCAAACCGCGGCTTGATGGGTAAAGGAAGTCAACTTCCCACTGGGACATATTATTATGTCCTCAATTTGAACGACCCCGATTATCAAATTTATAAAGGCTGGGTTTATTTGAATCGGTAAGGTTTTAAAGTTTGGATTTTGGGTTCTACCATTATCTTGCCTGCCTAGCCGGCAGGCAGGCCTATCGGCAGACAGGTTTATGTGGATAATATTTCCAATGTGACTTAGGACAAAAGGACGTAGGACTTAAGACTTTTTTTTAAAAAAATTGATATTCATCTTTCCATTTAATCTTGCCTTTGAAGGTTTGTATTTTTTGATCATAGGTTTTACTCCTGTTTTGTGTCTGTAATCCTGTACCCTCATTTTTTTTAAGATTCTGTAAGTTAGCGTTTTAAAAAATAGGGTCTATCATTATTTTGTCTGCCGGCCATAGGCAGGTCAAAAAGTCTTGTTTCTTAATATCCAAAGGCTAAACTCCACAACATTCGTGGTAGTACCGGATTTTGAATAAAACAAGGGGTCTTCTTTGCAGAAAACCCCTTGTTTTAAAGGTCTATGTTATTTGTAGTGGGTAAGTAAAAAGTTTTTAAAAGTTAAAAACAAAGGTTCCTTCCCCCCAAGCCCGCTTGGGGGAAGGTGGCATTCCGATTTCGAGTAGTCGAAATCGGGATGACGGAAGGGCTGTAACTATAAACAACCGCTGTTTTTTTCTTATTCCTCAACTATGGCTTTTTAACAATATAAACCAACTTAGTTTTTTGGTAGAAGGATTTACCCACTATATTCAACATAGACCATTAATTTGAAAACTACTTTATTAAAAAATAGCTCAAACTTCTTTTTCTTCTAAAAATGGATAGTCAATATAGCCTTTTTCACCGCCTTGGTAATAAGTATCTGGATCACCTTCATTCAAAGGTGCATTTTCAGCAAAACGTTTAGGCAAATCTGGATTGGCAATAAACAATTTACCATAAGCAACCATATCGGCTTTTTTATCACTGATAACCTTATTACCGGTTTTTTGATCAAAGCCATTGTTAATCATTAAATTTCCATCATAAAGTGGTCGAAAATGTTCAGCTATATTTCCAATTAGAAAATCGATATCAGAAATATCAGTAAATGGCTCGCTCATGTGCACGTAAGCCAAATTATAAGCATTGAGCTTTTTCACAATATATTCAAAAGTTGGGATTGTTTCCTCATCTGCTTCCATCCCGAACACACCGTGAAGGGAAGGATTTAAGCGAAGCCCAATGCGTCCCTCTGGCACTTCTTTTTTGACTTCTTCGAGAACGTCAAATAAAAATTTAGCACGTTTTTCTATTGTGCCTCCATAGTCATCGTCGCGTTTATTGGAAGAACGGTTGAAAAATTGATGAAATAAATAGCCATTCGACGAGTGAATTTCAACGCCGTCAAAACCAGCTTCAACTGCATTTTTAGCGGCTTGTTTAAACTCACCGATCGTTTGTTTTATTTCGCCCAGGCTCATTGCGTGAGGATCTACTGTATCTTTAAATCCGTCTGGCGTAAATGATTGAGAATTTGGGTTCACGGCGCTTGGTGCCCAAGGTTTTTCACCATTGTGAAAATCTGGGTGGGAAATCCGGCCCACGTGCCAAAGTTGGCAAAATATTTTCCCCCCTTCTTTATGTACAGAATCCGTTACTTTTTTCCAGCCTTCGATTTGAGCCAGGGAATGAATTCCAGCGGTGTTGACATAGCCAACAGCTTGTTTGGAAACCTGCGAGCCTTCAGAAATAATGAGGCCTGCCCCAGCCCGCTGGGTATAATATTTCACGTGCAGGTCGCTAGCAGCATTTTCTGCATCTTCAGCACGGCTTCGGGTCAAAGGTGCCATCACCATTCTATTTTTTAAAGAAACATCCCCTACTTTAATAGGTTTCAATAAAGCCTGATTTGATGTATTGTCCATAGTTGTTTAATTTGACATTTGTAGCTACAAATATCCGTCGGAAAAGACTACAAATTTCGTTAATAGCTATAATAAAAAACTATACCAAAAATTTTAAAATTGATGAAAACTATTATTTAGACATAGAATAAAACGACTGCTCCAACACCACTTCGTTATTCTACAGAAAAAAACCGCTCAAGACAATTTGCCTGAACGGTTTTTGAAGGTTAATTGGTGCAGCTAATTATTGTTCAACTTCTTCTAAAGCGAGTTCAATTGCCGTATCGCCAGATAGAATTTCAAAATCCTCATTTTGCATCATATTTGGCGGCAAACATGCAACAATAACTTGGGCAACATCTTTTCTGGAAATTTCCCCATATTTATTTAAACGCTTTTTCGCTGCGATTTTATTGGTTTTCTCACCATTGGTCAGCGCACCGGGTTTAACGATTGAATATTCTAAAAAACTGGCCTTCAAGTGATCATCTGCTGCTTTTTTTGCACGCAGGTAAAATTCTAGATCGCCACCTTGGTCAGGATTATCTGTGCCCATGGAACTCAACATCACAAACTTTCTAACACCAGCAGCCTTTGCTTGATCGATCAAATTGATGGCACCCTCTTGATCGACAGCTTTTGTTTTCTCATCACCAGTGTTACCACCAGATCCGGCTGCAAAAATAACGCGGTCGATGCCCTTGACGGCATCCCTCAAGTCGCCTTCGAGATCAGCCATTTTACACTTCACATCCATATTATCAAAATAGGCTTGCTGTTCTTCTTTTCTAATCATTGCCACAGGTTCAAATTGCGGATGATTTTTTAAAATTGCGACTATTTCACGTCCAGTAGTGCCGTTTGCACCGGCTATCAATACTTTTTCCATAATTTATTATTTTTACATAAAATTAAGGGAAAAATTAGAGCTTTTAATTTAAATAAAGTGAAATAACACACTTTTAACAGGAATGAAAAATTTCAGCCTTCAATTGAAAAAATTATTTTGAGGGGTTTTTCATAAATTCATCGGCTTTGTCAACCATTCCTTTATTTCCACAGAAAAAAGGAACACGCTGGTGTAAAGCTTCCGGTTTTATATCCATAATCCGTTCAAAACCATTGCTGGCCTTTCCCCCGGCTTGTTCTGTTATAAAAGCCATTGGGTTGCATTCATACAGTAAACGCAGTTTTCCATCAGGGCGATGTGCATTTTGGGGATAAATATAGATTCCGCCCTTTATCATATTTCGATGAATATCAGAGACCAAGCTTCCGATATAACGTGAAGTATAAGGCCGGTTTCCATCTTCAGCTTGACAATATTTGAGATAATCTTTTACGCCCTGCGGAAAATGGGCATAATTTCCTTCATTAATGGAATAGATATTTCCCGGCTCGGGATATTTCATATCTGGATGTGATAAATAGTAAGTCCCGATAGCTGGGTTTAACGTAAATCCGTTCACGCCAAAACCCGTTGTATAAACCAGCATTGTCGAAGTTCCATAAACAATATAACCTGCCGCAACTTGCTCGTTGCCCGGCTGCAGGAAATCCTCTTGAGTTACCGGCGTGCCCACTTTTGATTTTCGCCTGTAAATTGAAAAAATGGTCCCCACAGAAACATTGACATCAATATTTGAGCTGCCGTCCAAAGGGTCCATCAAAACCACATATTTATTTTTGTTGTCGTCTTTTTTTCCTTCGATGGTGATAAAATCATCGTTTTCCTCTGAAGCGATTCCGCAAACGATTTCGCGATTTGTCAAAGTTTGAATAAATTTTTCATTTGCATAAATATCCAGCTTTTGCTGCGCCTCACCCTGAATGTTATTTTCGCCCGCAGCCCCTATTATATCGACGAGTCCAGCTTTATTGACTTCGTGGTTGACGACTTTTGCCGCGAGGCGAATGGAATTCATCAATTTTGAAAGCTCGCCCGTGGAATAAGGGAAAGCTTGTTCATTTTCAATAATAAACTCACCGAGGGTTTGGTTGCGTTTAGCCATAATTTAGATTGGTTTGGTTGTCAAAAGTAATAAAAAAGCATCAATAAATTTTGGAATTACGAGGGATTCAAAGTTTTGTTTTGCTTTCGCGTAAACCTTCTTTGATGGATCAATTTCCTTAAACCTGATTTTTGCTTTTCAAATTTATGCCTTCACTAGGACCGCGCGGTAAAAACCATCATATCCGGTTTCACTTGGATATTCGGTTTGATCAAATTCCTTGTGAAAACCCTGTCCTTTTTCAGAGTTTAAAAAGGTATCGATTTGTTGTTCATTTTCCGAAGGCAAGATTGAGCAAGTGGCATAAACTAATTTACCACCAGATTTCAACATTCGCGAGTAGCTCTGCAATAATTCCTGTTGGGTTTCCTTAATAGTGTCAACGAAATCCGGTTGCATTTTCCATTTTGAATCGGGATTGCGCTTGAGTACTCCCAAACCGCTGCAAGGTGCGTCAATCAAAACCCGGTCGGCACTATTTTTTAATTTTTTGATAACTTTTGTGGAATCGATTTTACGCGTGTCAATATTATGCGCCTTTGCGCGTCTGGCCCGGCGTTTAAGTTCTTTCAATTTTCCACCAATGATATCGAGTGCAATTATCTGACCTTTATTTTCCATCAGTGAGGCGATGTGAAGCGTTTTCCCGCCGGCCCCGGCACAGGCATCAATAACCCGCATTCCAGGTTCAATATCAAGTGTTGGCGCCACAAGTTGAGATGAGGCGTCCTGAACCTCAAAATAACCTTTTTTAAAGGCATCGGTTTTAAAGACGTCAGCGCGTTTGTGCAACTGCACAGCATAAGGATATTTTTTAAGCGTATTGGCAATAATTTCTTCGTTGGATAATTCACGTTGCAGTTCTTCGGGTGAAACGTGCAATCGGTTTGCGCGCAAAACCACTTCGGCGGTTTTGTTCAAAGCCTTTAATTCACTTGTCCAGCGCTTTTCCCCAAGTTCTGCCTCACCAATTTCATCCATCCAATCAGGAATGGATTCCCTGATTTTGCGAGTGGACTGATAATGATCAAAACGCCCCTTGATCCGTCGCGTGGGTGTGTTTTCAAGCTCATCCCAGTCGGGCAGTTCTATGCCGCGCAAAGTTGCCCAGACCGCAAACATCCTGAAATAATCTTTTGGTTCAAAAGGCTCTTTCACCTCAGCAATGGCAGCATAAAGGCGTTTCCAACGCACCATATCATAAGAAGTTTCAGCAATAAAACCCCGGTCTCGCGAACCCCAGCGTTTGTCTTTTTTTAAGGTTTTGGAAATGGCTTTATCGGCATACTTATTGCCGTTAAATATGGCAGTGAGCGTATCCACTACCGCGAAGACAAGATTTCGGTGTAAACGCATAAAAGATTTTTTTTAACAGCCGCGAAGGTAAACTTTTAATTTTAGGAAAAACCACTTTTAGCCAATCCTTGATTTATGAAAAAAATTTTACTCCTTTTTGGAATTATTTTGGTGTTTTCCTGTGTCAATATTACGCAAAACAAAGACTATAAACACCGTTTCACTTCAGCCAAAATTGAACCTATACTCGAAAAATCCATCAGCATCCGGGCTTTGAAGGTTACCCCCGATCATATTTTCTTTGCCGGTTCTGAAGGAAAATTCGGCTATCTCAACAGCGCAGATCATTCCCTGGCCTATATGGGTCAAATTGAGTACCGCGGCACAAACCCTGAATTTCGCGCGGTAGCGATGAACGAAACTTGCGCTTTTATTTTGAGCGCCGGGAATCCCGGACTTCTTTATCGCGTCAATTATTTTGGGAAACGCGAATTGCTTTATAGAGAGCTCGGTAAAAATGTTTTTTATGATGCAATGGCTTTTTGGAACGATCAAGAAGGCCTTGCCATTGGCGATCCCACTTCAAAGTGTATGTCTGTGCTCATCACCCGGGATGGCGGCGATTCGTGGAATAAAATCCCCTGTGATAAATTGCCAAAATCAAAAGAAGGTGAAGCTGCTTTTGCCGCGAGCAATACTAATATTTCCATCGATGGCAAAAATGCCTGGTTTATTTCAGGCGGAAAACACGCCCGCATTTACCACTCCCCAGATATGGGCAAAACCTGGGAGGCCAAAAAACTTCCTGTCATACAGGGAAAACAATCAACCGGCCCTTACTCTTTGGATTTTTATAATGAATCCCTGGGCTTTATGATTGGAGGTGATTATACTGAACCAAAAAAAAATAAAGCTAATAAAGCCACTTCGTCTGATGGTGGGAAAACTTGGAATTTAACCGCCACAAACGAGCAACCCGGCTATAAAAGTTGTGTGAAATTTGTTCCCAATAGCAATGGGGAAGAACTTGTAGTTATGGGCTTCACCGGAATCAGTTATTCTTCAGACAGCGGAAATTCCTGGACAAAATTGAGTGATGAAGGGTTTTATACCTTTGAATTTATGAATGATTACACCGCCATCGCCGCTGGAAAAAATAAAATATCCAAAATAACTTTTAAAGAAAAAATGGATAATAAAGAGCAATAAACTAAGTATAGTGGGTTTTCAATGTTTTTTGTCCATTAAAAAAATCAATCTTTTTCTAATTTTTTGGGTTATAGTTTAAACCAGGTATTTCATTTTGACCCCGAACCCTAAAGCCCGCCTGTCTGACCGGCAGGGGTGGATAAAAAACCAAAAATTCAAGAACCTTACTTCTCTCAATTAAATATTATGCTTTAAAACTTCTACTTATAAAAACTTCTGTTTTCAACTACCCTCAAAAAATCATCACATTTTACCCTGAGCCTGTCGAAGGGCATCGCATCAACACATCATCGCATCAACACATTAACACATTAACACATCAACAAATCAGCAAATCAACACATTAGCACATCAACTCAAATACCAGTAT
>Ga0307967_1001517_pt1 | contig 14092 bp, 16 predicted proteins | sample OrgLakmetagen648_FD_201828 | JGI IMG/M metagenome (GOLD analysis project Ga0307967, IMG submission 201828) | Saline water microbial communities from Organic Lake, Antarctica - #648 | ecosystem: Environmental > Aquatic > Non-marine Saline and Alkaline > Saline | place: Antarctica: Organic Lake... | reverse complement strand
GTGCCTGTCTCTCTGTCTGTGTGTGTGTGTGTGTGTGTGTGTGTGTGTGTGTGTGTGTGTGTGTGTGTGTGTGTGTGTGTGTGTGTGTGTGTGTGTGTTTGTGTGTGCATGTGTGTGTTTGTGTGTGTGTGTGTGTGTGCGCGCATGTACCTATGTATGTGTGTGTGTACGTGTGCGTGTGTGTGTGTGTGTGTGTGTGTGTGTGTAGTAATCTCACTTTCTGTGATTTGACGAAGACAAAATGTCAACTTTAGTTTGTCTTGGTATTACGACAGCATTTAATGAATTAAATATGCATGCTGCGCGAAGATAGAGTTACATTTGGTTACAAAAATTTGAGGTGTTTTGGGGCGACCTGTTGTTGCATGGCCAGATGGCTGGCAATATGTCTGTGATAAATGTCTGTGATTTCTCGCAATGACCCAGGGCGAAATTGAGCAGCACGATGAAGCCGAGCAGATACTTGTTAAGTGGAGCAGGGCGAAGCAACGAGAGGACGCCAATTGGCAGGCAGCCGAGCAGGAGGCATCAGGTCCGCGGTCTGTGCTTGCAACTGAGGATTGGGCAACCTGTCCAGCTAGCAGGCTGTGCCATACATTTGCCAAGCTAGAAACCTGCACCACCTCCTGATTTATGCTAAGCAAAGCCATCGTGCTTGCCAATGTGCTTGCAGGAGGCTTGGGGGCAGCAGGCTTCAGGGGCTCAAGGTAGATGATTGTCGCCCAATGGGCAACGTGCAAGCATCATGAATAAGCCCACAAAGCACAAACAACATCAAGACCACATGCATTAGTTACGCGCACACACACTGCAACGTTGTAGAGTTGCAAGTGTGCAGAGTGCGCAAAGAGGCCACTAGGATGGGGTGCAAGTCCCCCCGTTCCTTACATAGGAATAGGAAGGTGCCAAAGTGGACACATACACACACACATAGACACATATACACAGACATATACACACACACATACACACACATACGCACACATACACACACACATAGACACACACATAGACACACACACACACACACAGACAGACACACACATACACACACATACACGCGCAAGTGGACACATATACCCACACATAGACACACACACAGACACATACACGCACATACACACACATACACGCGCACACTCACAGACACGCACACATACATGCGTACACACAGACGCGCACACACACACACTCACGTACACACACGCACATGCACAACACACTGTATGCTCACCTAATATGCTTTGCAATACATGCACCTCTCAATGTAGTTTCATCTGCATGCCTGATAGCCTCCTGCATGGTCTGTTCCGGCAGAGCCTCCTCCCCTCGTGCTCCCCAACATCCTCCCACGCACGCACGCTGTTGCCACTGCACAGGAACAGCAATTCCTTCAACCACCCCACCGAGCTTTTTGGCCCAAAGCCCCCCAGCAGCAACCTCCCAGGCTCTTCAATTGGGGCCCGAAAGGCACGGAGAAGCAGCTACAGCATTGGCTATGGCTCTGCTGCAGGAGCACCATTCTTCAATCCTTTGATAGGTATGATGCCAATTTTTGTGCGTGGGATTGCCCAGTTCAAAGCAAGCTCAAGAATGCTCTTGTGCTTGATCCTTGGCACGGACACACACGCACATGCAAGCAATACACATCTGGGCCCGCGCACCCACTCTTATACACACAGCACACAAATCTGGGCCTGCATACACACACCACACACACACACACACACACAACATACCCTTTTTCTGGCAGGGAGCCCCTTGACAGCCGCGCAAATATCTGGACGAGTGGAAGAGTCAGCTGGGGCAGTGGATGCACCGGTCACAAGCGAGGGTGCCCCTCCGCCCGCACCTCTTCCTCCTCCCACCAACTACCGCCGGCCAGTGCGAAGAAATGCCACCGTTGCAAACCTAGGCATCAGTGAGTAGGGCAGACATTTACAGCACAGAATCACCCACCCAAACACACACATTGCTTTACAAACACACAGGTCTGGGACTGCAAACACTCACATACATACACGCACGCACATACACGCACATGTGCACCAGGTGGTGTCAACAACAGCAACAGCCCCTCAGCCTTCAGCAAGCCTTCCACGCTGGGCAGCCTGTTCAGCAAAGGGGGGGGCGGCCAAGGGCAGCCAGAGCCCTCCGCACCCTCCTTTATGAAGCAGTCCTCCACAATGGGGTTGTTCAGCAAGGGGAGTAGCCAAGGCCTGCCGGAGCATGCCACCCCCTCCTTTATGAAGCAATCCTCCACGATAGGGTTGTTCAGCAAGGGGGGTAGCCAAGGTCAGCCTGACCCTGCCACCCCCTCCTTTATGAAGCAGTCCTCCACGATGGGGCTGTTCAGCAAGGGAGGGGGAACTGGGCAGGGCCAGACTTCGGAGCTGCCCTCCCCAAAAGGATCCACCAAGAAGCAAACCACCACATTGAGCCTACTGACCAAGGGCAGCTCCTTCACCAATGAGAAAATGCCGGTCTCGCCTCGCACCCCCTCTTCAAGCACAAAAATAGAGGGGGAGACAGTGGGGGGGGCAAGGGAAGGCCTGGGAGATAGGCTCAAGCGCATCGTGCAGCTGTCGAAGCCCAAGGGCAACCTGTCAAGCAGCACTGTGAGTGTGTGTACGTGTAACTGGAGCTGTTTGGGTGTGTACGTGCTGGGGCTGTGGGAATGGGGTACTGTTGTGTGTGCTTTGATTCATCTGTGTATCCCCTGAAATAAGGTTGCTTGTCCTAAAATGATACTCGCGACCCATGGCCTGATATTTAGGGAACACACTTATATTCACACGCACACACACACAAACACACACACACACGTACACACACACGCGCACACACGCACGCTGTCAAAAGCACACGCACTCGAACACACACAATCACAAACACACACGCACACCCGCGCACGCGCGCGCACACACACACACACACACACACACACACACACACACACACACTCACTCACACCAGCTCACACCGCCATCCTTTTTGTTACGCTGTACGCGTAACCTGCCAGCCCCAGCAACCAGGCGTATATTCTCATACATACACTCATACGTACACTCATACATACACACATACACACACACCAGCTCACACTTGGCAACACCTTTTGCCACGCCCTACGTGCAGCCTGCCAGCCCCATCAACCAGAGCCACCTCGCCTCAGCTATGGATTGGGACGAGATGGAGGATGCTATCTGCTCTTCTTCTGACTTCCACACTGGGAAAGGCAAAGGCAAGTGGTGTTTAGCGCCAGCAAGTCTGTAGGATGTCATCTCTACACCCCAGCAACCGCGCATGCCTGCATGTAAACACGCAGATACACGCACGTGCACATTCATGTCAACGTGTTTATACACAAATGCACATGAGCGGCAAGACGCGCACACACAAATGCACACACGCACGCGCACAAGCACACGCGTGCACATGCAAACACATACAAAAGTATACACACATGCGCATGCGTGTGCACACATACACGCACACGCACACGCACATGCACACACACACACACGCACACGCACACACACGCATACACACACACGATTGCAGGAAAGGCAAGAACCATTAACCCGTCTTTTATGCTCACGGAAGTCTTTTAGATGTTTAGGAGGACACACGTAATGCTGAATGCATGTGCTGCACCAAGCAAGCTAAAATAAAAGTGCATGCCTGCAGCACCATACTCTGAGGAAGGTGACACGCCGCTGTCTGACTTTACCGAATGATGGTCAACTGGCAAGTTGGACAAGTCAATCCTTCTTTACTTTTGGGGGTTTGAGAATGCTCAAGGTTCTGATTAATGGTTAGGGCTTAGACCTCAGAATTAGGGTAAGGGTTTAGGTTAGGCCTCAGTTAGTGCCTTACATGCCAAGCAAGGCTCTTGTCAGTGACCAGTATGCTGCTGCTGCTGCTGCTGCTGCTGCTGCTGCACCTTGTGTGCTAAAGGAGTCTGTGAGTACAGCAAAGCACCGGCAGAGCGCAAACTGCTGCTGTCCTTTGAGCACAGGAGTCAGGTTGGCTGAAGCCGTAACAACATGAAAACAGTGTGATCACTGAGTCTTCCGGCAGGGACGCCTCCAAAGGGATGCTCACCGCATGTGTGCATAGAGTTCTAACCAACCCACACACAAGCATGCCTCAAGTACACCGCCTGCACACTGTCCTGGTTCCTTGCAGCCGACACGAGCGTTCATGAGCCGAGTAAGGTGTCGAAGAGCCGCCTCTCCCGCCCACGCTTCGCGCAAAGCAGTGACGAGGGGGATCGAGGATCCGAGGACCTGGAAGGTGAGTGTGAGCTCAGCAGCTGAAGATGAAGGAATCGAGAAGTGTGAGGGCAGGGGCTTGGGGTCAAAGTTGGGCAGATGGCAGTTGGGCTGATGGCAAAGTTGTTATGGCAGATGTGGTGACAAAGTTGGGCTGGTGGCATTTGGGCTGATGGCAGCAGCCTTTCCTGCATCAGTGCTGCTGGACGCTCAGCAGCTGGGCATGCCTGGGACCTGCTCACATTTTACACCTGTAGGGCTGGCCAGAATTGTATGTTTCTATGCACATGGTGCTTGGTAACGTTATGGCAATAAAGGGTTATTGACGGTAGTCAAGGTTTGTGGTGTGTTTTGTGGTGTGTGTGTCAGTTTGTTTCCGGTTTCATGCTGCACTCATAAACCCCATGCACAGCCGGCCCTACTTGACCCTACAAATGTGGTAATGACATGGTGAAGGAGGTTGCGGCATGACAGCCCAAGAGGATGAAATGATAACAAGAGAGCAAGTTTCAAAATGCAATTAAGGCTTGTGCGCGCACGGAGGAGCAAAGCTGAGGGTGCGCAGTTGTGGAGTGGTGATGTAGCAACATGCGTAAGGTTAGCCAGAACCATGTATATACGGTGCATACACGGTATTTTTGGCAGGGAGATCACCAAATAAACGGTCATACACGGTGTATATGTACGGTTCTAGCCAACCCTAAACATGTTTGTTTTTGTGGTGTGCTGAGGGTGTGAGTCCTGGGCCGCTGCCCCCTTCAAATGGCCTCTTAACGTGCAACAAGAGGTGCAGACTCAGCACCTCTACACACACTCACACACGTACGTTTTGCGCACCCTGCCTGTGCATGATCTGTGGTAGATGGAAAGAGCAATAACGAATCGCTTTCACATGCGTGGTCCAGTACGTGTGTGAAGCGCATCACCCTCAGCTGCCGAGCACTACAAGCATCAAAGCAGTGGTGCACAAGCATCTGCATTGGATGTGTCACACTCAGCTGCCGTGCGCTGTGTGCTTGCAGCGCAACAAGGAGGCAGAGAGGAGGAAGAGGAGGAGGAGGAGGCAGAAGAGGGAGGAGAAGATGAGGAGTGGGAGGAGGCTGGAGTGGAGGGGTGGAAGCAAGGCAGGAACAAGAAGCGTGCGCCACGGCCATCGCCTGAAGAAATGCAGGTACGTGTGAGTGGGTGGGTGGGTGTGGGTGTGGATTTGTAGGGGGGGGGGGCGTGTGGGGGGAGGCGCAGGCGTGGATGGAGAGTCTGTATGAAAGGTTATGTATGCGATTTGTGTCTGGATAGGGGGGCTGGCTGTGTGTGAGCCAAATTTTTTGCGGTTACAAGCAGGTGTGAGAGGCCTCATTGCTTGTCATCCCCAACTGATTATGAATGCTGCTCACGCTATCACCACCAGTTGGGTGCCATTTGCACACACGCACACACACATGCACACACACACACACATGCACACACACACATGCACACACACATGCACATTTGCCTGCAGCTCATGGGAGCGCAGCGCTCCGCGTCCTTCAAACGCAGCTTGCACAAAGGCGTGGGTGCATACGTGCGCCCACTGACCACCCTGCCCCCTTTTGTGCCCCGCCTGCTGAAGCAAGACATTGCCAACAACGAGGCCAAGTACAGCGCCTTTGACAAGGTGCATATGTGTATATGTGTGTGTGTGTGTGGTTTTGTGTGAGCGTTGCGTGCAGGTGTCTGTGAGGGGGTACAGGTTGCCCCCCACGTACAGGAGCACACTTGTCATAAGGAGTGTGTGTGCGTGCATGCGTGTGTGTGTGTGCGCGTATACAGAGTGTGTGTGCGCGCGTGTGTGTGTCAATGGAGGGAGGCAGAGGGCAGGGCCCAGGTGGATTCAATCAGTCCTGGTGCGTGGGAAATGGCTGGCACTGTAAGAGCACCACCATGATGTGTGTGTGTGTGTGTGTGTGCATGTCACTGGATGACCTGGCTCTGGATGTCATTTCAACGGCTGCTCCTTCATGCTCATGTCGTATGTTGTAAGCCGTGCATGTGGAGTCTGTGTCCATGTGCACGTGACGCAGCAACTGCTTGCAGCGCAGTGAGCGTGTCGTAGCAGCCTTACGCACCCACCAGGCCACACGAATGGCTTTCTATGCAGGGACAATGCATGCGTGCTCATATCATGATGTAAGCGCACTGGCACGATGCATCACGCATACGCAGCAAGTGTAAGTAGTATTGGCATGCGTATTTGTGAGTTGTCTGTGCGTATGCGGCGTCTCTGTGCGAACTGGGTTATGCGTTGATTATGGCATACAAATGTGCATTTTGATGTAATTTATTCCTGACATGTGTGTATGAGGGGGGGGTGGAGCGAAGGGCACGGCATGTTGCACACAAGACAAAAGTTTAAGAATGTAATTTATTCCTGACATGCGTGTATCTGTGTGTGTGTGTTTGCAGGTCGGGGTGCAGGAGCTGACTGCAGCCAGCCGGACTCTGGAGCCCAGCATAACCGATTTCCAGGGCGCAATCATGATCGCAGACGTGAAGGGTTTCACGCAGCTCACGGAGATCTTGTCCAAAACAGGTGTGTGAGAGCTGGCCTTGTAAACAGCGCATGCAATCTGCTCGCCCTGCAGACTGGCCTAGTAGCAGGCTGGGTGCATATGTTGTTGGCTGTGCAGCACAAGTTCACACTCACAGCCTATCAGCTACCTATCTTTTGCTGCCTACTGATGAAGCATTTCGTTGTGCTGCGTTGCTGCATGTGTGATGTGAACTGGCGGGCATGGAGCAGGTCACTGTGTGTGACTGCACGCGGCCAAGCGGTACAAGTTTTGTGTGTGCCGTGCTCATCAAAAGGATGAGTGCTCCAACCTTTTGGCAGGGTAAACCAGCAGCACCAACTTGCGTGCGCACGTGTGTGTATGTGTGTGAGTGCGTTCATGTGCACCCTTGCACGTGCAGGCACCAGCGGTGTGGAGCTCCTCACAAACTGCATGAACAACTACTTCACGCGCGTCATGAACATGATCCTCGCATTTGATGGGGACGTGGTCAAGTTTGCGGGAGACTCCATGATTGTGACCTTTGCCCCGAGTGAACAAGAGGTAAGGTTTTCTGAGGTGTGCGTGTGTGTGTGAATTTGGGTGTGTGCAGCAATTGTATCCTATTCATTGCGTGCAGGGTACAAAAATCTAGGAGATTCTTGCTCCAGCGCTGATGAGCTCACACACACACTCACACACACACAGACACACACGCACATACACACACAAACACACAACACACACGCACACACAAACACGCACACACACATGTACACGTACACACACACAAAACTACATCAACAGGCTGCAGCTAGCAACGACGGTGGTCTGCATGCAGCCACTTCCCGTTCCATGCAGTGCGCGCACGTGCTGGCCACGCGGTTTGGGCACATGCGTATGAAGATGAATGGACAGGTGGGGCGCAAGTGTTTGTGCCCGATTGATTGATTGACTTGGGATGGGCTTAGGGTGTGTGGATATCAGCTCTGAGGTGAATGTACAAATGGACAATGGGTAAAGTGTAGGATTGGCCAGAACTGTAGTTATACACCGTGCATGACCGTATATTTGGTGATTTCCCTGCCAAAAATATCTTATATAGGTACACCGTATAATAATATAATTATGGCCAACCCTATTAAGGTATGGTTGGACGCGGGATGATTCGGGTGTGAGGCATCTGTCAGCTTTGCCCAGAATGAGCAAGCATGAGGTGGCGACGAGTCGAGCATGAGAAGCACATACACATGCGCACACATGTCGCACAGGCTGCCAATGACTAATAACCTCACACCTGTTCACAGAAGCTGGGTACAATCTCTCGCGCACGCAATGACATACAGGTGTGCACGCACGTGCACACACACACACTCAAACACACACACTCAAACACAGGTGGAGCCCATCCAGAACACTCTGTCTGACCGAGTGGTGGATGCCTGTGGTCCCAACGGACAACAGCAGCAGCAGCGGCAGCAGCAGCAGCAGCAGCAACAGGAGGGGGATCTCTTGCGCCGGACCAGTAATTCTGCAAGCCTGGCAGCCCCAAATACCACAAACACAAGCACCGCCAGCACCATCATCAACAGCAACCAAAATAACAGCGTGGTGAGTAGCGGCTCCTATTTAGTGCGACTGTTTGCATTCTGGTCCTTAAACTCATTGACGGTCCCTGTAAATTGATGGCCATTATGATGCGTGCGTATACACTCCCACGCATAAACTCGTGTGGGTGTGCAAACTAAGCGATGCGCTCTGGACCTCATGTATGTATGCAGTCAGCTTTTGCCCTTCATCACACACACCTTGTACTGTACTGTACCGTACTGTAGATGGTGTACCATCGCGTGCCGCAAACGGTTCTGACCCCCTCACAGGATCTTATGAACAGTCTAATTATTAGCTTTAATGGCCTTGCGCAACTTGCAAGAATGCAAGACAACCGGTATTTAGGCATCTCAAGTTCAGATCCTGGTGGAAACCTGCTTTTTCACTTCAAATTGTCATTGCCTTGATGAAGCATTTGCCTTTGAACACGCATGTGAAGAGGCCTTTTCGCTTGTCAAGAGAAGGCCAAAGAGGGGGCAAAAAGACCCTGCACAGACTCGCAGTGGGTTACATAACTACCCGCTCGCCTAGCTCGCGTTGGAGTACAACGATGGGGTTAATGATGGGTCGAAACAAAAACACGCGTTGCTTGCTGCATGGTGAGCTGAACGATGGGAGCACATGCACACTCACACACACACGCACCAACACGCGTAGACTTATATACTCTCATACATGTGCAACACAGTCAGCGGACCCCTCCCCCAACAAAGTAGGAGGAGCAGCAACACTCAACCTCCAGCGGCATGGGATGTGGAATAGGGCACAGGTGAGACTATGTGTGTGTACATGTGTGAATATTTGTATATTTGTAATTTGTGTGTGTGTGTGTGTGTGTGTGCGTGTGTGTGTGTGTGTGGATGCGTGTGTATGTGTGCATCCGTGTGGGTATGTGTGTGTGTGCATGCGTGTGTGTGGATGCGTGTGTATGTGTGCATGAGTGTGTATGTGTGTGTGTGCATTCGCATGTGCGTATGTGTATGTAAGCAAGATTGGGTGCGTGTTGGAACAAATTCAAGCTTCAATGAAGCAAAAAAAAAGCTCCATTCAGGACATGCTACATGGTATGCTTGCACGCGCGCACAAACACACAAAACACACACTCAAATATGTGTGAGTGTACGCATGCTCATGCACCCCCTTACGAGTCTTTGAGCACTCCAGCATCTGTTTGCTCGCTCTATCATGTTCCACAGCTCATGACGCAAACACACACAAACACACACAAACACACAAACACACACACGTACACACATACACACACACACCAGCAGCAGCAGCATGGCGCGTCCTCAGAGCACAACAGCAGCAACAGCCTTGTGCCCCGCCACGCCTTTAGCACAAGTGGGGCCCCTCCTTCCCACCACGACAAGACCGCAGCTGCGTCCGTCTCCTCTTACCCCAAGAACTCACAGTCCTCATACACAAAGAGCTCCGCTACCTCACTCGGCAAGGCCTCATCCTTGTCTTCCCATGGGAGGTCAATGACGCCCGTGGTGTCCGCGAGCACACTGCCCGACCCTGCACCGCCTAACACAGCATCAAAGGCGTCCCCCCTGCAACCCTCTGCAGCAGCAGCAGCAGCAGCAGCTCCGACAGCAGAACCCAACGCTGCCCTACAGCAGCAGCAGCAAGTCCAGCAGCAGCAGCAGCAGCAGCAAGAGCAGAAGCAGGAGCAGCAGCAACAAGTTCAACAGCAGCAGCCGGATTTTCTTCATGCAGAGGCCCCTGCTGGTGTGGAAGAGCCTGCTGGTATGCAGCAGCCCTCCCCTCTGCCTCCGCACCCCGCTTCTCTTCAGGACAGCGCAGTAGGCCACCTGCAGAGTGGCAGTGGCATGCAGGTCCGTGTGTGTGACTATGTGTGTGTGTCTGTGTGTGTGTCTGTGCGGGTGTGTGTATGTGTCCGAAAATGTGTTCGTGTGCGTGCGTGTGTGTGTACGAGCATGTGTATGAAGGGGTATGGCTGTCGTACGTGTGCGGGGAGGACAGTCGGTGACAGGATTGCTTATGCATTCATTGGAGTGACAGGATCATTATGCATTCATTAGATATCACATGCATTGTTTAGGTTAACCAGAACCGTATATATGCTCCGTATATGACCGTATATTTGGTGTGTCCCTGCCAAAAATACCGTATATACACCGTATATATATGGTTCTGGCTAACCCTACGCATTGTGCTAAACATTTTCCCGTCATTTCCCTTCACCTGCATGTCATCACACAGCACACACGTGGCACACACGTCGCCTCTTCTGCATTTCCCACGCAAACTCACGCGCACAAACACACACAAACACACGCACACAAACACACACAAACACACGCACACAAACACACACACACACACACAAGCACACACTTACACATATGCACGCATGGACACAAACACACACATACGCATATGCACGCATGGACACAAGCACACACATACACATATGCACGCATGGACACAAACACACACGCACACACGTCGCCTCTTCTGCATTTCCCACGCAAACTCATGCGCACAAACACACACAAACACACACACACACAAGCACACACATACACATATGCACGCATGGACACAAACACACACAGGCACACACGTCGCCTCTTCTGCATTTCCCACGCAAACACACGCGCACAAGCACACACACCTGCTCACGCGCACACACAAACACACACACATACACATATGCACGCATGGACACACATACACACGCACACACACACAAGCACACACAGGACCCAGTAGATCCCAGTGTTGGCGGCCAGGCTTCGCGTCTGGGAGCGCACAGTGGCAGCGGATCCCAGGAACCGTATGCCCTCACTGGTCAGCACACCGGTCTAAGTACAGGTGCGGCTACGTGACTAAGTATGGGTGTGGCTACAAACTAAGATGTAGCTGAGAAGGGCTGACTTTGCCCCTGCGTGTTTTGGCTGGGACTACTGTGTGGTGGCCGCGTGATGCAGGTTGTTAGGGCTGTATGTGATTTGTGTGTGGCCGCGTGATGCAGGTTGTTAGGGCTGTATGTGATTCGTATGTGGCCGCGTGATGCAGGTTGTTAGGGCTGTATGTGATTCGTGTGTGGCCGCGTGATGCAGGTTGTTAGGGCTGTATGTGATTCGTTGCAGCCGCTTGGTCAGGAGGAGTGATTCGTGCGCTGTGGGTCTGGGAGTACAGCACATCCGCACCAGAGTGTGATGCTGCAGGAGAGGGTGACAAAACTGTGGCCTGTAGTTGGCTGTTCGGTGAGGGTGACAAAAACTGTGGCCTGTATTTGGCTGTTCGGTGAGAGCGTGAGGCCGACGAACAGAGCGCTGTGTGTTGCAGGTTGGTCGCGTCGCGCGCGTGTGCAATAGCAATCGTGGTATTCCTCACGATTGAATGCTGTGGCTAAGTTGAACATGCTTTTTGTGGCCGTGTGATGCCCATATGTGTTTCTTGCATGTGTGTGTGTGCATGTGTGTGTGTTAGCATGCTTGCTTGTGCTCGTGCTTGAATGGGAGCGCTGACTCTTGAATAGGCTGAAGCAGGGACGTGCTCCTGAGCGCAGCAGTTGCTTGGCAGTGTTCAGTATCAGCAGACACTTGGCCCTGTGTTTAAACACACTGCCTAACCTAGTTTCTTATTTTTCCAGAGGGGGTTATCTGAGGCCAAAATGGGTATGTTTTTTGCATGCTCCTAAAGTACGGCTCCCCTAACTTGCTGGTTTCAAGCTCAGCCCTGATATGCAGCTGAGCTTAATTCAATGCAGCTGAGCTTAAAACTAGCAAGTTGGGGGAGCCATACCTGATCGACCGCGGCGTGAAACCTACTTTTTGAGAAGCCATATGCTGTATCTGACCAGCCAGCGCACTAAACTGTGATTTTTGGTGTTGTGAAATCCTTATAATAAATTAAGATCATTGCAAAAACAATGGAGCAAAAACACCAAGTGGTTGGCGAGATATGCAAATTAATGCGTCATTCCACATGCAAGGCACCAATCTAGGGTGGAGATGCACAACGTGTGCATTTAGTCCTGTCATTTGTTACGCAGGGCGACTTATCTAGATCTGAGCACGTGCTCTGGTAGCTTATAATTTCAGCATCAGTGTGAAGCTAGATTGGGTCCAATTTGATGAGCGAATGTGTAAGTGGTTGCCTCTTTAATGCAGAAACGAGCATGTTTTGACTTTTGCTCAGATAACCCCTCTGTTATTTTCCAACACGTTCAACAACACAAACACACATACACACACGCACACACTCACACACACACACATGCGCATACTTCTTCATTTGCAAATTTGGGAGGTGGGGTTATCAGACAGGTCCCTTGTACATATATCCTTGACACTTTTGCGCTCGCATGCTCACATACGCACAATATTAAACACTCCCACAGCCTCACATGGCAGGGGAGTTTGCGGAGCCTCTTGCATATGTGGGTGGTGGTGGCATGACAAGGCAGCTCAAACACACTTACACACACGCATGCTCATGCATGCACGCACGTGTGCACGCAAGTACACTCACACGCACACGCACACACGCACATGACCCTTGTACATAAACAGGGTCGAGGGGGTCAGCAGAGCTGATGGAGCCCTCCACAGCGGGTGGCAATGTAAGCAACAAGTCACAACCCACGCAGGCTCAGCTAGACAGCTCCCCCCAGCAGCACCATGGCAAGAGCTGGTTCAGCAAGCTCACTGGTGCGTGGGCACATGTGTGTGTGTGTGCGTGTGTGTGTGTGTGCGTGTGTGTGAGTGTGTGTGCGTAAGCACGTGTGTGTGTGTGTGTGTGTGCGTAAGCACGTGTGTGTGTGTGTGTGTGCGTGCGTGTGTCTGTGTGACTGAGATAGTGTGTGCGTGTTTATATGTATGTGGTTGTGTTTGCTTTTGAGCTCAAGAGAGCCGGCATGTTTGTGGGTGTGTGATTGTGTGGAGGGAGGGCGTGTGTGTGTGGGGCTACAGGTGTGGGCCAACTTTGTCACTGGCTATAATCAAGATGGGATTGTTAGGATTGGAATGATGGCTTGTCAAGTAATCAATTCCTGCCCGATGCAAATGTCAGATCAGGAGTATAAACTCATCCCTTGACAACCTGTATGTGACATACGCGCACGTGGCTCGCCTATGCGTGTGTGGAATACAAAAGATCAGACACCTAGAATTGACACACACACGCGCACACGCACACACACACTTACACACATGTGCGTTTCTTCTGATCCATTACAGGCGGCAAGAAGGGGAGGATCAGTACTGATGGGGGAGCAGGGGCTGCTGCAGGCAGGCAGCCTCAGAAGGCAAGGACTCAGCCAAAGCTGGTACGTGGAAATACGTCTGTGTATTGTGTACGTGCGTGTGTGTATTGTGTACATGTGTGTATTGTGGACGTGTGTGTGTAATTGTGTACGTGTGTGGGTGTATTGTGGACGTGCGTGGGTGTATTGTGTACGTGCGTGGGTGTATTGTGTACGTGCGTGGGTGTATTGTGTACGTGCTGGATGTGTTGTGTACGTGCGTGGGTGTATTGTGTACGTGCGTGGGTGCTGCTTTTGGTGTTGGAGCAGCGAATGTGAGTGCGTTTGTGTAAGGGTGGTGTGAGAATGCAGTGCGAGATTGCAGTGTGGGAATGCCTCTGGCGGGTAGCAGCAGAGGGCAAGGACTTTGACAGGAGGGGGATGTATGTGTG
>Ga0307967_1001516_pt1 | contig 14092 bp, 13 predicted proteins | sample OrgLakmetagen648_FD_201828 | JGI IMG/M metagenome (GOLD analysis project Ga0307967, IMG submission 201828) | Saline water microbial communities from Organic Lake, Antarctica - #648 | ecosystem: Environmental > Aquatic > Non-marine Saline and Alkaline > Saline | place: Antarctica: Organic Lake... | reverse complement strand
TCGCTTCAGCCTGCGGAGCAAAAAGAAGGTGCAGGGTCAGTGGCAGTTGTATTGCCTAGTGCACAACATTGAGAAGCTGGCGAACTATGGGCAGTTAGCGGCATGAAACCGGAACCGGGGCTAGGATATGGCCAGATATAGGCCACAGACGGCCATGTGTAGAGTGTTCAGCGCCGGATATCGATAATGCTGTGGTGTGGCCGTCAAATGATCAAACTTGCGGCAGTTGATCACAGGGTTTGAAAAAACAACAAAGTGGCTGCGGGTTGGGCTTTGAAAAGGGTTTTTCTACAGCCTCGTTAGCTGGAATTTGATTACAACAGGTCACACTTTTTTGCATGCTTTACCATAAATATATCGGAGATGTTCTATGTTTGAAAAAATCCCTAAATTGTTGTTTAGATTTATTTGGCTCGTTGTTCTAGCGAACCTGCTAGCGTATTTAATATTCAACATATTCATAATCTAAACGCTTTAAATACATATAAAAACTTAAATTATACAAGGATAGAAATCATGAAAAATATTATAAAAATGTATGTGATGATGTTTTTTTTGTCAGCAGAGGCGCATTCCGAAACACTTAACTTACAGCAAATAGCTGAGCAGACGAATGAAAGTCTGCCTATGGCAACCAGTGCAGAAATTTTTGAACTTTATAAGGTTGAGTCAAAAAATGACACTCTCATTTTTAACTATAGATTTTACGAGTTAAATAAAACGGAAATAGACCTAAATGACAAGGAAGCCAAAAGTTATTTATATAATACTTTAAGAAAAACTTATTGCTCCCCAGCAGCCGAGTCACACCGCAACCACGATTTCAAATGGGAGCACGTTTATCTGGATAGTCAGTATAAGTATATTTATAGCTTTAAAGTTTCTAAATCTGACTGTAACTAATTTTTCCAAACGCAGTTTTTTATCTAGATTTAATAACTGGGTGTTACAGTTAGCATTACGAGATTTTCAAGCTAAAAAGAACTTAAAACCGAACAAAAACAGTTGGTTAGGTTCCGATTTGCTTCACATTATAACCAACCATTTTTGTCCGCTTAAGTGGGCGTTAGGGCAACCAGCTAGGAAGGTCAGTATGAGAATAAAATGTCGTGATTGTGGATTTTCAGAGGAGGTAAACTTAGATCTTTTTGTGAAAATTTTAGGTGGAGCAACGGCAGGATTTGGGTTTTGGGCATGGACTAGCTTTCTTTTTGCAGGAACAGGCTTCGCTATGGCTATTTGCATAGCGATTATTACTGGCGGAGCAGCTATGCTCGCTTACAAAGATGAAATTATCGACTGGATCGCCAATGAAGGTCACGAGTGCGACAGTTGTGGAAGCCAAAATTGGGCAGCCATATCTCCTGAAAAGGAAAAAGAAATCAATGCACAAGAAAAGTATCAACGAAAAATAACTGCTTCTTTAGAGCTTCGAACAAGAATCGACACTGCCGAAGATTTATTACGATCGGAAGGCATTGAATTTGAAAAAACGGAAAACAGCTGGCTTATTCTAGAGCCATTAGGGAATTTGAAAAAAATAAGTGGCATCAGCGAGTTAGAGCTATATGTGGGTTCATTATAAAAGCCCTAAGGAAACGCTGATCAATTAACGAGAGGCGGCAACTAATCGCAAGCCAACCAAATTCGGCCTGAGAAATAATTTATTTTCTCGGTCAGCACTCAATATTTCTATTTTAGTGATGAAATCGCCGATTTTTTGCCCTAATTTCGCTTTTTAGGCACATTTTAAGAACATGGAGACGGATTTAGCCTACGTGCCAGTACCAGATTGGCCAAGCCAAACAGCGTAAACAGCTGCGCCGTGTTCTTTAACAGCCCCCGATAGCGAACTTTACGATGCCTGAACAGGTTCTTCACCACGTGGAATGGGTGCTCAACCTTGGCGCGGATCTGAGCTTTGACCCGCTCCCGTTGGACGATCAGAGTCTTGCGTGGGCCTTCTTCCATCTTCTTAATCTTGCCGCGCTTCTCAGCCACGTGCCAAACCACATCCGACCCTTGGAACTCTGGGCGTTTGGCCACGCCGGTATAGCCTGCGTCCGCGTAGGCCTCGGTTTCATCACCGTGCAATAGGTGTTCGGCCTCGGTGATATCCGCCACATTGGCAGCCGTACCCGTCAGACTATGAACCAGGCCGGAGTCAGCATCCGTCCCGATGTGAGAGATGCGAGCTAGAAATCGGAACCTATGAAGAGTGGCTATCGGTGAGTGACCATCTGCCCTTGACTGTGACAATAAAAGGCTACTGAAAATAGGAGATGCTGTTTTGCCGTCCGCAACTCTCAAAATGTTTTTGGTGAACGGAGATCCAAAACGACTGCGCACTGTCGAGTTGTCCAACTGGACGGGTAAGGCCGTTGCTGGTCCCAGAAGTGAGTTTGATTCAGTGATCGATCGAGAGGAATCCTTGAGCTCTGGAGTTTATTTTCTCACGGGCATCGATCCAGACACCTACAAAAGCGTCATTTACATAGTAGAGGCGGAGTGTATACGTGATCGAGTAAAATCCCATCTATCGAAAGACTATTGGAATCAAATTGCCTTTTTTATCAGCAAAGATGAAAACCTAACTAAAGCGCACATTCGATACATTGAAGGTCGTTTGATTGCATCAGCAAAATCAGCTGGCAGGGCGGTGGTTGTCAATGGCCAAGGTAGTGGATCTAAGTTACCGGAGTCAGACCGAGAGGACATGGAGGTTTTCCTTGAAAAAATTCATCAGATTCTGCCAGTTCTCGGCATCGAAAGTTTTGTAAAAACTGGTGGTAAAGAAGAGTCTGGCGTAGAAACAGAAATCCTCTCATGCTCGATAAAAGACGTTGTCGCTACAGGCTATCTCACCCCAAATGGAATCGTAGTTTTTGCTGGTTCTGAAGCGGTGCTCAAAGAGCGGGCATCTGCAAAAAAGTGGCCGGCCGTTCTCACGCAGCGAAATAGATTGATCGAAGCAGGTGAACTTGTCGAAAAGGATGGGAAACTGGTCTTTACAAAAGACACAGAGTTTTCAAGCCCTAGTGCTGCCGCCGCTCTCATCCACGGTGGAAGCGCAAACGGATTAACCGCCTGGAAAAATCAGAGCGGGCAGCTTTTGAAAGAAATCGAAGGTGTTTGATAGAAGCACAACGTTAATCATTTCAAAATGATCTTCGCGCGGAAGTGTCAACCGTATATAACCTGAAGTTACCATTATGTTCGGCGACAATTAGGATGACCGGTCGGACAGGATAGTTGACGCCGAACACCATTAATTGACTTACTATTCTCAATTGTCTCGTTTGCCTCAAAGGCAATAGCAACGACAAAAGCTCTTTGAGCCTTCGCAATGGTAATGCTTGTCGAGTCCGTTAGAATGAGGTGATGATGATGAGTAAAGTTGAGCCTCTCCAGACTGAACTAATAGGCTGACATATGGGGTTTACAGGCCATTTCTGAAGCAGCTAACCTTGGATTAACTCAGAGGCTTACTGATAATGGATATGATGGATCAGATTTTCGAGATCATTCGAACGCATGATGATGACTCACGTATTGTCATCTCTCAGACATTCTCTGATGGCGGGACAGGTCCGTTGTTCGGTCGCCTTGAAAGAGCGGCTTCAAACCAGGTTTGTGACGGCGGTTCGATGTCTTCTCGTTATGGGATTTGGGCGAATACTGTGCGAGATAATCTCGTGGATGCTCTGGCCTATATAGATGAGGATTCAAGCGATGCATCGAAAAAGATCACTCGATGCATCAATTCTCTTTCGGCGTTTGCCGAAATTCAGGGGCTATTTGACAAGAAAGGCTAAAAAGACAACTTTATGGCCTTGAATTAAGTGCCCGTTAGGTTGCTCATTGCCTTTTCACTAAATTCTCGAGCAAAGCTAAGGCTTGGTGAGAATGACGCTGCGCATAAGCTGTGATTATGCAGCGTTAACTATCTTGTCTGGTCCGTTCGATGCGCCGGCAAGCGTGACTGGCCGATGATTCTGAGGTTCTATTCCAGAATTTGATCGACCGGAACCTGGAAGCAACACACTGTTTAGCTGCTAAAAAGCACAGATATTGCCGATTTGTGTTATGGCAAGAATGATGTTCTGATTCCATATTTAGCTGGTCTGGAGCTTACTGAATTTAGGGAGTGTGCCACGCCAAGGATAGTCATTCAGGGCTTTTAAATGAGTAGTTTTCGTCAGCTGTGGTTCCTGCGTCTTTTTGGTATTTCTCCCCGTCAACTAAAGGTCTCCAGTGCCGGTTTTACCTTGGGCAGCAAGAGCGACCCTGGCCGGCTGATACCCTGGGAAAAGTTCTCTTCAGGCCCCTCTGTTCGCCAGGGACTGTTTTTCTCAAGAGTTGATCTTAGGTTCAATGATCAACAAGAAAGCATTGGATGGCTCAGAAAATCTACGAGTCAAAAATTACGCGACGATCTCTATCGGCATTTGTTAAATCTCCATGGTGAGAGAGCAAAAGCGTCTTTGCTCCATGTCGCGTCACTGGTAAAAAAGTCAGGTTATCTTCGAACCAGTCAGGCTAAGGCAATTGGTCATTTCGCTGACTCGCAACTAAGACGCCTGATTCTCCCCCCTAAAGACTTTGAATTGTCTCAAGATCAAGTCCAGTCTTTTGAGAATCTTCAACAATGGGCTGGGCTAGACCCCGCTCTTATCGAGCAAGTAAGACGCGAGTTTTTAGACGCAGAGCTTACGAGATTTAAAGGTCTCTTCGATTCGGTTGAATCAAACCCGCTTACCATTAAACAACGGGAGGCCTGCGTAGTCGATGAGGATAACAACCTCGTACTTGCAGGTGCTGGAACGGGAAAAACGAGCACAATGATCGGGCGGGCAGCCTATCTTCTGAAGAGCAGAAGGGCTGTAGACGCTGATATTTTGATGCTGGCATTTGGTCGCAAAGCGGCTGATGAAATGCAGGAACGCATTGCTGAAAAGATACCGGGTGCATCGGTGAAAGCGGCGACTTTCCACTCCTTGGGTTTAACGATTATTGGCCAAGTCGAAGGCGCGAAGCCGCAGATGAATCCATTGGCTGCCGACGACGCTGCACTGTCAAAAACAGTTGATAGCTGGCTCCAAGATCTGCTGGAGGCCCCTGAGTATCAGAAGAAAGCGGTTCAGTATTTTTCAGATTACCTCTACCCAGCAAAAAACTGCTTTGATTTTTCAAATGAAGGCGAGTACTTCGAGTACATCCGGGCCAATAACATTTGCTCTCTCAAAGGTGAGAACGTGAAGAGCCTTGAAGAGGCTCTCATTGCGAATTGGCTGTTCCGGATAGGCGTCGAGTATCAGTATGAGGCTCAATACAAGGCGGCTGAAACACGAACAGTCGATTTTCGAGCCTACCTGCCTGACTTTTATTTACCTGACTATGACATTTATATCGAGCATTTTGGCATCGACCGCGAGGGTAATACCGCCCCGTACATCGATTCTGTTAAGTACCAGGAAGGCATCCGTTGGAAACGTGAGCTGCACAAAACGCATCAGACGAAGCTTGTTGAGACATTCTCCTACGAACAGAGGGAAGGTTGTTTGCTCGGTGCCCTAGAGCAAAAACTCACTGCACTCAATGTGAAGTTTGAGCCATTACCTAATGAGGCGATCCTTGAAACCCTCAAGGAGAAAGGAGTGATTTCAGAATTCTCAAAGCTCCTGAGTCAGTTACTGGGTGCTTTTAAAGGTAGCCACGAGACGTGGGAAGAGGTCAAGGGAAGGGCCAGTCGTGTCGAGAGTCCTGGCCAGTTCCATGCGGCCATGGACCTTTTAAAACCCATTGTTGATCGATATGAGGCATTGCTGGCAAGAACCGAGAGCATTGATTTCAATGACATGATTGGCAAAGCGATTGGCTATGTCGAGTCCGGACGCTTTAAGCCTGCTTGGCGCTACATATTGGTTGATGAGTTTCAGGACATTTCCCGGCCCCGAGCCAGATTGGTTAAAGCATTGCGGGATCGCACAAAGAATTGCTCAGTGTTCTGTGTTGGAGACGACTGGCAGGCGATCTACCGGTTTACGGGAAGTGACGTCACCCTCACCACAGGGTTTAAGGAAGAATTCGGTCCGACAAAAACGACATCTTTGGATAAAACCTTCCGTTTCAATAACCAAATTTGTGATGTGGCGTCGCAGTTTGTCATGAAGAATCCTGCGCAAGTAAAGAAGCGACTGACAACTCGCTCTGTCGTTTCCCAACCGGCTGTTTCGATCCTGCGAAGGAGGCCGCAGAAACAGCAGCAATACGCTGAGTTGGAGGAGGTTCTTCAATCGATCTCAGATAGAGTTGATGACCCTGCGACGGTTTATGTGCTTGGGCGATTCTGGTTCCGGTTACCTGATCACTTCGTCCTGCGGGGGCTTCAGAAGAACTACCCGAAACTAAAGATTGAAAGGCTGACGTTTCACGCCTCCAAAGGAAAGGAAGCTGACTACGTCATTTTGCTGGGCCTGGAGGTTGGCCAGCATGGCTTTCCCTCGACAAAAGAGACCCACCCTCTATTGGATGCTCTTTTGCCGCCCGCAGAGACCTACAAGTATGCTGAGGAGCGACGGCTTTTTTACGTTGCGTTAACTCGTGCTCGACATCGAGCCTATCTGATCACCGATATGAGTGTTGCCTCAGATTTTCCCAAAGAACTCATTAATCAGGATTACCGGGTTGAGCTGGATGAGTTTCATACGGATATCGATCAACTTCATGCTGAGGAACTTTCGTGCCCGTCATGCAAATCCGGCACAATGGTTCCAAGGCAGGGTAGCTCTTCTGGTTTCTATGGCTGCTCCAACTACCCGCTTTGCACAAACACAGATCCTGGTTGCATTTCGTGCGGCGGGCCCATGAAGCAAAAGGGCGGTTTCAAAATCTGTGTCAACGAGACGTGTGGTTCCTGGGTACTCCTGTGTTCAGCCTGCGGCGCTCCAATGAAAAAGCGAAGCGGTCCGTATGGTGAATTTTGGGGGTGTAGCAATTATCGAAGAACATCGCCGAGTTGCTCAAACAAGCAGAACCGGGTTACCCCGCCGCCAGGATTGCACTAATTACAAGGTTTAGACGAAACAGAAAAGTTGAGTGAGGATATTTTGCTGCACCGAAGTTTAGGCTCCATGTCATGTTTTCTTGGGTTTGTTCTGCTCATATTCGCTAGTGTTTCTGACGCTACTTCATTTATCAAAAAATCGAATTCGGGAATTTGCCACCCGCCCGAGAGTGGTTGGTACGATCGAACCAAAAACTACAAAGCATTTGATTCTGTCGAAGCGTGTCTTGCGACTGGAGGCCGCCTGCCAAAGGGTGTGTCTCACCCGCTACATGCATCAACTGGCCATGCCGATCCTAGTAAAGAACACAGTGCCAGTTACGCGAGAGAACGCTTCGGAGCAGGTTGGGCGGATGTAGACGGGGACTGTCAGGATAGCCGTGCAGAGGCTTTGATTCAGATGTCTTCAACGACTGTTCGCTTTGCCGATTCGAAACGGTGCCGAGTCGTTACTGGGCGATGGATCAGCCCATTTACGGGTAACGTTATCCAGAACGCGTCAGACATAGATATTGACCACGTCGTGCCGCTTCGGTGGGCCTGGGATTACGGAGCCGCCAGTTGGACACAAGAAAAGCGGGAAGCATTTGCTAATGATCCCCGTAACCTTTGGCCCGTGGAATTGAGCCTGAATCGTAGCAAAGGGGCCAGAGGGCCTGAGGATTGGTTGCCTCCTTCCGGACGATGTGGGTATATCGCAAGATTTTCGCGGCTAATCAAAATCTATGAATTGGGTCCCAGAAACGGTGGGTCTAGAGCTGCGCTCCCCAATTATTCGATCCTGCTACGCAAAGAGAATTGTTAATTCGGAGTTTAGAGCTAACGTTGAGTCACTTCTTGAGGCCTTCTGCGATCGTTTTCGGAGCTGAGCAGCTATCTGACTGGCAATATTTAGAACAGGGAAGGTCTTAGACTTGATGGTTCAAATAAAAAATCGGTTGTTGTTAAGTCTTTGCTCTTTAGGGACTTCTCATGCAGAATCCGGTAATTCGCTCCGAAATGGGTAATAAAAAGTGACTTAATAGGCGTAGTAGCGATGGAACTAGCTTTGTGGTTCGGGCAAGGTGCATCTTATTCGCTCTCTAGTCAGTCCAGCCTTTGATTCCAGTCCCTTGCTGTCTACTGTTGTGATGGCTTAAAGCCGCCGTCGCCTTTTCGCCTTGAAAACTGGGGAAAATATGTTTAAGACCCTCAAAAATGAAACGGTCATTTCCGTTTATAAACCTGTTGACCTGCCGATTGAAAACTATGAAGAGCTGGCTCAAGAGTTAGACGTTATAAATTTAGCTAAGCAACAAGCGCGGAGGGGGCTACCTGACACGCGGGCTACCGGGCCCGATGCCAATGAGTTGCAATTCAAAGCGAAATTAAAGAATAAGGCGATTCAAGTAGTCCATAGCGTTGAAGTTTCGATTTCCGCTCTAAAAGATAAGATCCACAGTTTGAGCGTTTCCAAGGCCAGAGCGGCGGCCGTTGAAACTGCAAGTACATTTCAACAGCAAATTAATGCTGAGTTTTCACCTCGCCTGAGGGATCTAGAGAACCTGAAGAGCGACTACAGCGAAGCTGTAGATGATGTGAATAGTTTCAAGCGGACGCACAGGCTAAGGCGAGCTTCACATTACCCTGATAGCAATTGGATGACAGCAAGTATCCTCCTTTTTGCTTTGATTTTGGAGTCTGGTCTTAACGGCAATTTCTTTGCGGCGGGCGTTGATACGGGGCTTGTCGGCGGAATTTTGCAGGCGTCGATCATCGCAGTAATAAATATTGGATTCGGCTTCCTAGTGGGTTGGTGGGTGCTACCTTATAAAAATCACACCCAAAAATATCTAGTATTTTCTATGTTGGGGTTTTTCTTACTGTGTTTATTTATTTCGGCTGTTTTTAATTTATTAGTGGGCCATTACCGAGATGCATTGGTGATCGATCCCGATAATGCAGGCCAGGTTGCCATCGAATCTTTTACCAACGGAATTCTATCCATTAATGATTTCAATTCTTGGGTTCTTTTTGCTATTGGGCTACTGTTTTTTGCTTTAGCAGTTTATAAAGGATATTCCTGTGATGATCCTTATCCCGGTTACGGAAGAGTAGCGCGAAAAAAGAAGGCAATAGAAGATAGTATCGGTGAAGAGCGGCAAGAAATTATAGAAGATGTAGAAGAAATACATCAGAATCTAATTCAACAGTTAGACGATAATTATGACTTAATATTGCAAGCTGAAAAGAGTATTAATAGTTTGAGCAGTACTTTTGATCAGCAAAATAGGATATTGAAAAACTATGTTTCTCACCTCGAAGACGCTTTAGGATACATAATAAGTCTATATAGAGATACCAATGCTTCTGAGAGAGAAAACGAGCCGCCGATGCATTACTCAGAAAATTATATCGCTTCACTTGAGTGTGATGAGCTAAATATATCATATCGCGATAGAAGAAACGAAATCGAAGAAGTGAAACTCGAGGTTTCTAATCTCCTACCAAGTCTCCGAGCAAGGATGCTTGAGAGTAAAGAAAAATATCATGAAAGAATAAATGGAATTTGTCAGTTATGAGTAAAAGAATTTCAAAGAAAAAAAAGGCAGATCAAAAAGGAAAGCTACTACTTGGGGTGGGTCTTGTCTTGGTTTTGATATTTGGCTATGGAAGTTTTAAATTAAATGAGTCTGTTGTCGAACGAAATCCAACGACACTGTGTCGTCAGGATGGTCATATTGCCAAAGAGACTGCGGTTATCGTTGATTCGACCGACAGCTTCTCTCAAACGCAAGCAATTCTAGTGAAAAAAGAGATGAAGGCCTTGCTGGAAGAAGCCGTCGTAGATGAGCGAGTTACTTTGTATGTATTAGGTGAAGAGATAGGCGATGATGTCGATCGTCTATCTGTCTGTAACCCTGGTGATGGCAGTGAAAAAAGTGAGCTATTTTCGAATAAGCGACGACTTCGAGAACAATGGGAAGTGTCCTTCTATCAGCGCGTTGTGAATGCTGTTGACGATCTCATTGGTGAACACCAGGCTGAGCGTTCTCCTATTTTAGAAATGTTGAAGTTAGTGTCCGTTCAAACAATGTATAAATCTCCCGCCCCAGAAAAACAGATTATTATTGTTTCTGACATGTTACATCATACTCAGAGTTATTCTCATTACCGGAAAAATGCCAATTATCAGTCCTTTCAAGAGACAGCTTATTCATTAGAACAGAGGCCCTACCTATCTGGAGTTGAATTAAACATTCTGTATCTGGTTAGGCCTCGAGATATGAATCTTCAGAACAGAGGTCATATTAAATTCTGGGAATCCCTTGTCACTGAAAATGGCGGCTATATTTCCAGAGTAAAAATTATTAATTAAAAGGCTTCTTATGACAGAGAAATCTGAGCTTATCAGTGGGCGAAAGCAAGTAAAGTTTGAGCTCATCTCAGTAGCAAAGCTATTCATGGCTGCCTGCTTTATAGGTGCTCTTGCAATTTTATTAGGTGTATCTTTCAACTCTCTGATTCTATCGATTGGTTTGCCAATACTGACAATGGTTTCTTATATTTTCGTTACATTGAAATGGCAAAACGATCTGCCTATTTCAGTTATTGGAGATAGTTTTTACTACCTTGGTTTTATTTTTACATTAGTTGCTTTAGTCGCTTCATTAGTTTCATTATCGGCGAATGAGTCGGTGGACATGAATAGCGTGGTGGGTAGTTTTGGCGCTGCATTGATTACGACGATTATTGGTTTGATTGCGCGTCTAGTTGTGACTTCTTTCTCGGTACAAGTCAAAGAGAGGCGAGAGCGTCTTGAAAACGAAATTGAGCGGTCACTTGCCTCGTTCTCTGAGCACTTAGAAAGTTTAACTACGGGTGTGGTTGGCTCGATCTCTAAAGTCCATGTTGAGTCTGAAGAAGCTTTAAAAAATACTCTCTCCCGATATGAGCTAGTGCATAATGAGTCGCTTGATAAATATAAGCTGTCTATGGAGTCGGGGCGGAAAATAGTCATGGAGTCGATGACTAATCTGGCCTCTCGTATAGATGGCATTGAAGTATCTCCTGACATTTTATCGAAGCCTCTGACATCAGCATTATCTGAGATAACGAAGACACTTTCCGAACACCATCAGAGCTATGCCGAAGTCAATGCAAGCATGTCTAAATCAAATACGGCATTGTCAGGTCAGTTTGATAAAACTACCAATGTAATAAATGAGCACGTCGATCGGCTCGAATCGGCATTATCCACGTCTATCGAAAAACAAACATCACTTTATCAGGAACGGTTAAGCGAGATTGGCGATGGAATATTGAAGAGTCTTGGTGATATCACAGATATAAAGCTTGAGGCGGAGGATGGAGTCAGATCTAAATTGGCTGGGTTAGAAAAAGAAATTGATCTTCTTGCAAAAGGCATTCGCAGAATAGCTGAGCCTATTGAAACGTCGTCTATTACAATTGGTAAAAGCACTTCCCAAATCGCGGAAGGGCTTAATAGATTTAACGAGGCGAGCGGTAGAATCGATACGTTCATGAACTCAGTTAAGTTAACTACTGCCACTGTTGCAGGCTTTCAAACTGACCTGGAAAGGCTTGTGTTGACGACGAGTGAGCTAAGTACCCATTTTAAAGGGGTAACCGACGTCAGCGTTAGTGCTGGAGAAAAAATAACGGCAGCTGCTGTAGCGACGGAAAATTCTTCGACACAGGTTGCCAAAGATATTACAGAAGTTTACAAACAACTAGCGCTTCAAATCAAAACATTAAAGGAGACGACGTAAGTGGCGGAGGTGTCTGAGGAGCGGTCGAACTCTGTTGTTGAAATGTCGCTGACAGAGTTAGCCTTTATATTCTTCTTTATTTTATTGACGGTTTCAACCTGGAAAATAAGTTCAGCTGCCGAAAAATTGCAGACCTCGGAGGAGGAGAAACAAGTACTTGAGCAAGAGGTCTCTCAGCTTTCAGAGAGCCTGGCGACTGCGTCCCAGGTGTTATCGGGTTCAGATAACTTTGATCCTAAGGCGTTGTTCCTTGAGTTAAAGGCTGGCCGCAACGCTACAGATCAGCTCGAAAGGGCGTTACAAGAAAAGGCTGATGCAGAGGAGCGGCTGAGAGAGCTGACCGATCAGTTGCCTAGCGAGCATTCGAGAGAAGAGTTGATAAGGCAACTGAGAGAATATCAGGGGATAGCACAGGCGGTTAAAGACTATGGTTTGGATAATTCCGATAAAATTAGTGTGGCTGTTACTGAACTCATGCAGCAATTTAATGATGCGAAAGGCCAAAATGTTAATTTGAGGAATAAGCTTGTGGCTGTGGGCAATGGATTAGATCATCCCCCCTGCTGGGCGGACCCTGAAACAGGTAGTATTCAATATGTTTTTGACGTGATTATTAACGAAGATTTTGTGGAATTTAAAGCTGGTTGGCCGGACAGCCGAGATGCGCAGGCGCTTAATAATACGAACATAAGCAAGGTTCCCGGTGTCTTTTCTAATAATTCTGAATTGTGGGCTCGAACTGACGGATTGTTCCAAGAATCTGTTTCAGATAATTGCCGTCATTTTGTTCGCATATATGATCATGCGCAGTCTAAAAAGGCGTTCAAGAACTATTTGCTCGGGATTGAAAATCACTTTTACAAATTTTTAAGCGCGTTGAAATACCAATGAATCAAGAAGAAGACCTTGAGTTTTACAGAACACAGTTTTTGGAGGAGCAACGGGAACTTTCAAAGCGACTCGCTCAATTGGCGTTTGCAAAAGCTGAAAGCGTTCATCTCAAGTTGCGTCTGATAAAGCGACTCAAAAAATTCTTTAGTAAGAACTAATTCAAGACACTTTGTCTATATGGGATGTATGATAAGCCCCGATACAATAGAAACCTTTCAATTCAGGTTTAGTCTTGCGCTTCAAGCGAAGGCGTCCGGCCATCACATATTGTCAGGTATAGTCGGCATCAAGTTTTGAGACTATAACTCGTCGATGGCTCTGTGCTTCTGTGCTTCTGTGCTGGCAGCCGGGTCAGCACGTCTTTCAGATAGGTATATGGACCGTGCCCGTTCAGCTTCGCCAACTGGATGAGATCATAATGGCCGCAGCACGTTGGCCACTATGCGGGGAACTGGCGGACAGCCAGTTGGAACGACCCAGCGCCCAAGGCCGGATCTGGTTTTCCATCCAGTTGTTGTCGATAGGCACACAGCACCATTGTTAGCCCTAATTTAAGACTCAAGCTCGAAGAATGGGTTTGAAAGGGATAAATACTCGAAACTTGGGTTGCATGAAAATACCAACGCGTCGGCTTAACGCTCTTCTGCACAAGGATTCGAGGAGGGTGGGAGAGCCGCCTGTAAACTACTACTCTATTTTAGCCAAAGAATGTACTCACTTGTGCGGTTTGGTGGTGGCAATTGAAAGCAAACAATAAGTTGGTTGTAGCAAGGACTCTAGAGAGGGTTTTGCAGTCTGATAAACACCAAGGAGGATTATTCAATGTTTTGCTCGAAATGCGGTTCTCAGATACAAGACACCTCAAAATTTTGCCCTAGTTGCGGTCAAGAGGTCGGACAAGCGATTTTTAAAAGCGCCCCTTCACCAAAGCCTACTACTCAGTCTAGCCGGACAAAAGACTCTCCGATGGCGAGAGTCGTGATGATTTTTATACCGACGTTTCTTGTGATCTTGGTGCTCAACCAGATGTTTTTTGGTGGTTGCTTTAAGGGCTACTGCCTGGCAGCTGCATTCCCTCAAGTTATGGTGATGTCTGCGCTCCTAACGTGGGTTCTTTTTTCGCTTACGAAAGATGAAAGTTAAAAATGAGCTGGTTATGGAAAACTAAAACTTAGGTTTTAGTATGCGTCCGGCGATCCAGCTGCTCTGCGGGGGGTGGACCAGGCCACTACTCGACGTTTTGACGAGGCCCGCGTAAGAAGTATCACAGAAAGAGAAACCGACAACAGTTACAAACATTGCAACAATTTTGGAAGCGGCTTTCACTGTGTTTCAATCTTCGTTGCAATGTAAACTCTATGAA
>Ga0307967_1001514_pt1 | contig 14102 bp, 10 predicted proteins | sample OrgLakmetagen648_FD_201828 | JGI IMG/M metagenome (GOLD analysis project Ga0307967, IMG submission 201828) | Saline water microbial communities from Organic Lake, Antarctica - #648 | ecosystem: Environmental > Aquatic > Non-marine Saline and Alkaline > Saline | place: Antarctica: Organic Lake... | reverse complement strand
ACCATCTTCAGCAATCAGTATTTCTTGATTATCGATCGGCTTGCCAACACTACCGAGTTTTAAATGGCGATTTTTAGGGGTATTGACCGCCACAACCGGCGAGGTTTCACTGAGTCCATAACCTTCCAAGATCAATATTTCTGCGGCGGCAAAAATTTTTATAAACCGCGTCTGCAAAGCAGCACTTCCAGAAATGATCAAGTTTAAATTACCGCCCAAACCTTTTTTCCACTGCGAGAAAATGAGGCGGCGGGCGAATTTTAGTTTTAGTTTATAAACTGGACTGTTCTCTCCATAAAATTTATAATTTTCACCCAGTTTCACCGCCCAATTAAAAAGTTTGCGTTTCCAGCCCGGCAAATCCTGGCCTTTAGACCATATTTTTTCAAAGGTTTTTTCAATAACCCGGGGAACGGCACTCATCATCGTGGGTTTGATTTCCCTAATATTTTCACCGATAGCCTCAACCGATTCTGCAAAGCAAATTGAAACGGAATGATTCATATATAAATAGAGCAGCAAACGCTCAAAAACGTGTGAACAGGGTAAAAAACTCAGCGCGGTTTCCGTTCCAGCTTCAAAGGGAACGCGCGGAGCACTGTTTTTTACATTGTTCACAATATTTTTATGTGAAAGCATAACGCCTTTGGGTTTTCCCATCGTTCCAGAAGTATATATGATCGTGGCAAGGTCAGTTTCAACAATGGATTCCTTTATGCTTTCGACTTTTTCTAAATCTGTTTCTTCTTGACCGAGCTTCAGAACATCATCCCAATGCAGATTATCGTTTAAGACGTCAAAATAGACTATTTTTTTAAGTTGGGTTTGACCCTGGATTTTTTTGAGCTTATCTGCCGTTTCGCCGCCTGAAGTAAAGCAAAACGTGGCTTCGCAATGATTTAAAACATACTTGTAATCGGTATGTGAAAGCGTGGGGTAAATGGGAACGCTAATCGCGCCGATCTGAAGCAAAGCGATATCGAGCACATTCCATTCAGTGCGGTTTCTGTCGCTGATAATAGCGATTTTATCCCCTTTTTTTACGCCTAAATTTAGAAGCCCACAACTTATTTGATTGGCCAAATCAATAAATTCCCGTGTGGAAACAGATTCCCATTTTCCATTATATTTTGTCGTAAAAGCGCGCTGCAAAGGCAGGTTTTGCAATTGAAAATAAGGAAAGTCAAAAAGGCGTGTCACTTTTTCCATATTCGTGATAGATTAAAATTGGCGCAGGGATTTTTATAAACTAATATTTTTAGCATAACTCAATTTGAAAATACGGTTGATTCTCAAACCTTTAAATTCAGCAAATTGCCACCAAATAAAAATACTTCTACTGCTTAAGTTGAAAACCCCGCTGCACCAGAAGCGGGGAGTTGTTTCAAAACCAAGATCAGGTTTGGATCACGCCCATATTAAAATCTTTTGTGATCGGGGCGTGGTCGGCCGCTTCAATTCCTGTGGAAATCCACTTTCGGGTGTCCATAGGATCAATCACAGCGTCTGTCCACAGCCGGGCTGCCGCATAATAGGGCTTCACCTGCTCGTCATACTCATCTTTAATATCTTTTAAGAGCTTTTCTTCTTTCTCTTTAGTAATTTCTTCACCTTTTTTCTTCAAGCGCGCTTTTTCAATTTGCAATAAGACTTTTGCTGCGGCTTGACCGCCCATAACCGCTAATTCAGCGCTGGGCCAAGCGGCAATCAAACGGGGATCATAAGCTTTTCCGCACATCGCATAATTTCCTGCGCCATAAGAATTTCCGATGACTATGGTGAATTTTGGCACCACAGAATTGCTGACCGCACTCACCATTTTTGCGCCGTCCTTTATAATTCCACCGTGTTCGCTTTTGCTGCCCACCATAAAACCGGTGACATCTTGCAAAAACACGAGCGGGATTTTTTTCTGGTTGCAATTAGCGATAAAGCGCGTCGCCTTGTCGGCAGAATCGCTGTAAATCACTCCGCCAAATTGCATCTCGCCACCTGCGGTTTGTTTGGCATCTTTGAGTTTTGTGGTTTTTACGATTTTTCGTTGGTTCGCGACAATCCCAACAGCCCAGCCGTCAATGCGCGCGTAACCGGTCAAAATTGTTTGGCCATATCCTTTTTTATATTCTTCAAATTTTGAATCGTCCACAAGTCTGTTGACGATTTCCAGCATATCATATTGTTCATTTCGTTTTTGAGGCAAATAACCAAATATTTCTTCTTGATCCAGTTTTGGTTTTAAAGCTTTTTTACGGTTAAAGCCAGCACTATCTGCAGCGCCGATTTTATCCATAATAGATTGAATTTGGGTCAATGCATCTTTATCATCTTCGGCTTTGTAATCGGTCACACCGCTGACTTCGCTGTGCGTTGTGGCCCCGCCGAGGGTTTCGTTGTCAATATCTTCGCCAATGGCTGCTTTCACGAGATAGCTTCCCGCTAAAAAGATACTTCCTGTTTTATTGACGATCAAAGCTTCATCGCTCATAATGGGCAAATAAGCGCCACCGGCAACACAACTGCCCATCACGGCAGCGATCTGGGTGATTCCCATACTGCTCATCACAGCATTATTGCGGAAGATGCGGCCAAAATGTTCTTTATCGGGAAAGATTTCATCCTGCATAGGAAGGTAAACCCCGGCACTATCGACGAGATAAATAATGGGTAGGCGGTTTTCCATCGCGATTTCTTGGGCCCGTAAATTCTTTTTACCCGTTATGGGAAACCAGGCGCCGGCTTTTACAGTCGCATCGTTAGCCACTACAATCACTTGCCTTCCAGAAACATGGCCTATTTTGACAACCACGCCGCCGCCGGGACAGCCACCGTGTTCCTCATACATTCCATCACCGGCAAAAGCACCGATTTCAATGGCTTCTTTGGCATCGTCAATCAAAAAATCCACACGTTCGTGTGCGGTCATTTTTCCTTTTTCGTGATGCTTTTCGATTTTTTTATCACCGCCACCTTTACGGACTTTGGCGAGTTTACTGCGTAAATCAGAAACCAGAAGTTTGTTGTGATCTTCGTTTTTGTTGAATTTGATATCCATTAACTCAAGTATTTTCCGTAAAAATAGGTAAAATTTTATTTCGGGGAAAATGGGTTGGGGAAAGTTAAGGATATCAGTAGCGTTTGTTTAAGACTTAAGGTCGCTTCGCCAGAAAATTTAAGGCTTCATAAACACGCCTTAAAAATTTAAAATCAATGATTTAGTCAAATGAGATGTGGAAACCCCTATGAATATAAAAATAGCTGACAGTTCAAAAAGCGATAGGCTTAAAGAACTAATATAAATTTTGAGATAAAAATATTATATCATTTTACTTTTATAATCCCGTTATAGAACTTCTTCGAAGGTATTATGCCGAGGTAAATTTTAAGAAGCATTTATGCGACGTTAAAATCACAATGGGTATTGAACGTCTGATTAGGTGTTGACCATAAAACTTATCAATTTATTAAAATGCAAGGGATTATATTCACTTATATTTGTGAAAAACTGTGTGATGAAAAAAATTGTCTTAGTTTGTTTCTTTTTATGTCTCGGCTTCACACATCTTTCCGCCCAAATTGTGATTAACGAGCTCGACTCAGATAGCGATGGAATTGATGACAAGGAATTTGTCGAACTCAAATCGCAACAAGCCAATTTTTCACTGGACGGTTATGTTTTGGTGATGTTCAACGGGTCATTTTCAGGACAGGATCAAAGTTATTTTTCGCTCGATCTTTCTAATTATCAAACTGATGAAAATGGAATTTTATTAATTGGAAGCACTTTTGTCAGGCCTTTTCCACAGCTTTTAATCGCGCCAAACACTATTCAAAATGGTGCCGATGCTGTTGCGGTTTATCAAGGATCAGAATTTGATTTCCCAGAATTCACACCAGCGACCACTATAAACCTGGTTGATGCGCTGGTTTATGGCACCGGTGATGCTGATGCCACTTCACTTTTAAATGCTTTAAACCTGAGCCAACAAATTGATGAAGATTTAAACGGTCAAAAAGATTTTGAATCCATTCAGAGAAATGCTGATGGAAGCTATTTTGTTGGCAACCCAACACCGCGAATGACTAACGACGGTTCGGGGATTTTACAAACGCCTGTTGAAATCACAGTTGAAAGTAAAAAATATGACGAGGGTGAAACTTTTGCCATCGGGTTTTCTACAGAATCGCCAGTTTCTCAAAACTTGAGTTTTAGCTTCAGTTTAGAAAATAACGGGTTTAATTTTTCTGATTTTTATGGATCCACTAATATTACGATCCAGGCTGGCGAAAGCAGTGAAACAGTTTTCATCAGTTTAATTGACGATAACGATGACGAGGGCGATGAACAAATGCTCGTGCGCTTTGATAATCTGCCCCAAGGCTTTATTCCACTGAACAGCCAGGTCTTGATCCGTGTGGTGGACAATGATTTTACAATGTCCGATTTTGGTGCGCCGACAAACCCAACTTTCGATATTGTCGAAAGAACGGGGCCTGCCGGATATTATAATTCTTTGGATGAAACCTCAGGCCAGGAATTGCGCGACTCGCTACAGGCCATAATTGCAGAAGAAGGAGTTGTGCGCGCTCAGACTTATTCCGATGTAATCACTATTGTGAAAAAAGCAGATCAAAATCCATTGAACAGCAATCAAGTTTGGCTGGTTTACACTGAAGAAGGTTTACCAAAACTGGATTTGCAGTCCATCACAGACCGCGACAGCGTTTGGAACCGCGAGCATACCTTTCCACGTTCGCGGGGCGGGTTTTTCAGCATTGAAGAAGACGGTATTGCGGATGGAAAAGATATTTTTTGGAACACCAATGCTGACTCTTTACGCCACGGAAATTCTGATGCACATGGGCTCAGAGCAGCACTGAGCAACGAAAACAGTTCGCGCAGCAACCATTATTATGGCGATTATAACGGCCCAGATGGAAATTTGGGGAGCTTCAAAGGTGATGTTGCACGCAGCGTTTTCTTTATGGCGATCCGCTATAATGATTTATCTGTAGAACCCGGTTTTCCAGAAATGGAAGGCGTGATGGGTGATCTCGATACACTTTTAGCCTGGCACCAGCAAGATCCACCTGATGATTTTGAAATGAACCGCAACAATACCGTTTATAATTGGCAGAAAAACCGGAATCCATTTATTGATCAGCCAGAACTGGTCGATTATATCTGGGGTGATCAAACGGGTGATACCTGGCAGCAGGAATTGAGCAACGAGGCGGCTGATGAGTTGATGTTTTCGCTCTATCCCAATCCAAATTCAGGAGGGTTTTATATTGACGGAATTAAAAACCGGTCTGATATAAGTGTTTTTTCCCTTACGGGTAAGAAAATTGCGGAACGCCAAAATATAAGCTCACATCAAAAAATCAATTTAAATTTAAGCCCTGGTGTTTATTTGATCAAAGTAACGAGCGAAAATAAAACTGCGGTTCGTAAAATGATTGTAAAATAAGGATAGTTGAGTTGTTCTTTTCTATTTTTGCTTAAAATCAAATTCTATGAAAATTGTTGTATCCCCGGCCAAAACCTTAGACTGGGAAAGTGAGTTGCCCACACAAAAACACACCGAAGCAGCCTTTCCAAAAACTACTGCGAAGTTAAACCGAAAGCTGGAACGCCTCACCAAAGATGAACTTTCTGAATTAATGGGCATCAGCCAAAAACTCACCGATCTTAACTTTGAACGCTTCAAGGAATTTGATGAAAAACATACTCTAAAAAATAGCCGTCCCGCGGTTTACGCTTTTGATGGCGATGTTTACAGCGGTTTAAATGCTTATGAAATCCCAATAGAAAAAATTGATTTCCTGCAAAACACGCTACGGATTTTGTCAGGCTTATACGGAATTTTAAAACCCCTCGACCTCATTCAGCCATACCGATTGGAAATGGGAACAAAAATTGGGATTGAAGAAACCGATACTTTATATAAAGTCTGGAAAGAAAAAATAACGGGGTTCTTAAATGAAGAAATGAAAAAAAATGAGCTTTTCATCAACCTTGCCAGCAAGGAATATTTTAAAGCCGTTGATCACAAAAAATTGAACAGCTCTGTGATCAGTCCGGTTTTCAAAGATTTTAAAAACGGAAAATTAAAGATCGTTGCTTTTTATGCAAAAAAGGCGAGAGGGGCAATGACACGTTATATTATAGATAACGAAGTCGATTCGCTAGACGGTATAAAAGGCTTTGACTATATGGACTATCATTTTAGCGAAAAATATACCGAAAAAGAAAATGAACCTGTTTTTGTGCGGTAACTATCAGGAAGCTTATAATTTAAAACAGCTATAATTATTTCGATAAATTTTTGGTCTTTTATTCACACTTTAGGGATGGGGTTCAAAAAAAAGACCAAAATAAAAAGTGCCTGTTTTTTGTGCGGTAAATTTGTTTCAAGTAAAAAACCGCAACACAATAGTGCGGTTTTTTGATTTTATTTAAAATTAACCTGTCATTTTAAAGCCTTCTCAATAGCCTTTGCCATTTTAAAATCCTTATCGGTGATGCCGCCTTCATCGTGGCTGGTCAAGCTAATTTCCAAAGTGTTATAACTGTTTTTCCAGTCGGGGTGGTGCTGGTGTTCTTCAGCCACAAAAGCGATGGCCGTCATTTTAGAAAAGGCCTCACGGAAATCATTAAATTCAAATTTCTTTTGAATCATGGGTTCTTCATAATTCCAACCTTTGAGTTCCTTTAGGTTTTTCTCGATTTGTTCTGTGTTCATTGAAGACATAATATTCAGTTTTTTATAAACTTAAGCACTAAAGAGCACTTCACCTAAAAATCCTAAGCTTTTAAAATAGAATTAACGCTATAGCAAAATTGATTCTTCTACTATTTGCTCAATATCGATCTGCAAATTTTGTGGCAGCAAGTTGTCTTTTGGCAAGACTGCAAGAAAGCGATCTTCGTTTGAACTGAAGACTTTTTTTAGCAAGGGATTTTGAAAATTCAGACGTTTACAAATATCGCCTATCAGATCAATGTGGTGGATCAAATCTTTGCTGCCCAAATGAAAAACACCTTCCAGGTCTTGATTGATCATAAAATGAATTTGCTGGGTCAGTTTTGAAATTGTGGTCGCATTTAAAATAACGTTTGGAAAAACCTCAAATGCTTCATTGAAGTCATAAAGTGTTTTCATTTCTTTTATGCGCGGCGAGTTGAGGCCATAAACCATTGGTAAACGTGCGATGATATATTTGTGATTCGGCAACCTTAAAAGTGCATTTTCAATTTTAATTTTGAACCGCCCATAAACACTCAGGGAAAGCGTTTTGTCATATTCATGCGAAGGGAAATTTGTAAAGGCGTCAAAAACATTGGCCGAGGACAGAAAGAGCAATCGGCATTCGTTTTTCATAATATAAGTGATGAGTTCAAAATGCGCATAAACCTGCGCCTCAAAATTTCCCCGCATCGCCGAAATGATAAAATCGGGTTTTAAGCTTTGCAACAAAATACCAATGGCTTCGGTTTCAGCGTCCCACTGGTGATAATTTTGATTGTTGTCCCATATATCAGATTGCTGATTATAGGTCGCGTGCACCTCATAAAAAGACTCGAGTTCTTTATAAAGCGCCTGGCCTATAAATCCACTGCCGCCAAGGATTAGTATTTTTTTTCGACTTGAAATAAGCTTAATTTTTTATGGCTCTCATTTAGAACAGCTTTCATCGCTCTTTTCGATGGAGAGCAACGCAGTGAAAAATCTTTACATCAATTTTTTTTTTTCGTTATGAACTATAGTTCATAAAATATAACCAAAGGCACCCAAACCACAGCTTATTTTATAGAACAAAAATTATGCACACCATTAAATAATAGAAGCACAACATTAGTCGGGCTATCAACTATAATCAATCATCCTTTATAAAAAGGCAACTTTACTATTTGTGCAGGGACTTCTTTTTTTCTGATTTTTATTTGAATTTCAGTGCCGCGTTTGTGATAGCCCGTTTTAACATAACCCAAACCAATGGGTTTACCCAGCGATGGCGACATTGTGCCAGAGGTGACTTCCCCGATTTCTTCACCGTCTTCGCTCAAAATAGGGTAACCTTTTCGCGGGATTCCCCGTTCGCTTAAAACAAATGGTTTCAAACGTCGGTTTGGACCGTTTTCCTTTTCGAACTTAAGGTTTTGGGAATTGACAAATTCTTTTGAAAATTTAGTTGTCCAACCCAGACCGGCTTCGATTGGTGAAGTCTCTTCGTCAATGTCATTGCCATATAGACAAAGTCCCATTTCCAATCGTAACGTATCACGGGCGGCCAGTCCGATGGGTTTTATCCCAAATTCCTCCCCGGCTTCCATTACCTTATTCCAAATAGTTTCTACTTGGTTGTTTTTGCAATAAATTTCAATTCCGCCGCTGCCGGTATAACCTGTGGCAGAAATAATGACATCTTTTTCACCGCCAAAGTCATCGATGGCAAAATCAAACATTTTCATCGCCGAAAGATTTACGGGTGTTATTTTTTGCATCGCTTCATTTGCCTTTGGGCCTTGAATGGCCAGCAACGAATAGTCACCAGATTCATCGTGGACTTGGGCGTCAAAGCTATTTTGTTTTTGAATCCAATTGAAGTCCTTTTCAATATTAGAAGCATTGACCACGAGCAGATATTTTTCTGCATTGATGCGGTAAATAATAAAATCATCTACGATTCCGCCAGATTCATTGGGAAGGTAAGTGTATTGCGCTTTTCCGTCTTCCAGATTTGAAGCGTCATTAGCTGAAATCCACTGAACGAAGTCCAAGGCCTCTTTTCCAGTGATAAAAAATTCGCCCATGTGCGAGACATCAAAAACACCCAGTTTTTCGCGCACATTTTGATGTTCGGCATTGACACCTTCATAAGAAACAGGCATTTTAAAACCTGCAAATGGCACCATTTTGGCGCCTAATTCTTCGTGGATAGGGGATAGGGTGGTTTCTTTCAAAGCAAATCGTTTTTTGGTTATGCAAAGCTATTCAATAAAGTATAACTTCAAAAGAAATAAGTTCAAACTGACCCAATCTTTGCAATCAGGGAATAAAATATATATTTGTCATGGCATTAAGGGCGTGTTACGTTTAGTCGGCTCGCAGAAATGCCTAAAGCCCTTATTCTGTAAGGGCTTTTATCTTTTTTCAGTTCCCTCCCGATTTTTAAAGCCTTAGGATCTCAAAATTTTGAAGACTTTATTAAATGACAAGCCTTTAAATTTTAAGCTTTTATAAAACATTAAAGTTTTACCAAAGACATCGGGACATCCATAAATATATTTATTTTTGTTAAAAATTAATTTTATGAAAAGAGGAGCAAAGGCTGTATGGAAAGGCAGCGTAAAAGAAGGAAAAGGAAAATTATCAACCAATAGTAAAGTATTGGATGGGACAAACTATTCATTCCATACCCGTTTTGAAGACGGTGATGGAACAAATCCAGAAGAACTGGTTGCTGCAGCCCACGCCGGTTGCTTTGCAATGCAGCTTTCGGCATTTTTATCAGAAGAAGGAAATGCTCCAGAGTCTTTAGAAGCTGACTGCGACGTTACTTTTGAAGATGGTGAAATCAAGGAATCAGCACTGAAGTTGAATGCTGTTGTTCCTGGAATAGTGCAATCGAAATTTGATGAGCTTGTGAAAAAAGCCAAAGAGAATTGTCCAATTTCTAAACTGTATAATACAGAAATTTCAGTTGACGCAAAGTTAAGTGACTGATGACAATGAGTTAACAAAAAAAAAGCCCGGTCGAAAAATCGACCGGGCTTTTTTTATAGCTTTACGCTAGTAAAAGGTTTTAGAAATTACTCCTTAATCAATTTCATCATTTTAAAATGACCTTGATCCGTTTTTAATTTGGCAAAATAAATTCCTGTCGATAACGAGTTGACTTCTACTGATTCAACGGTCACATCACTTTTTTCAATAACTTTTCGGCCTTGAAGGTCAAAAATTTGAACAGATTTAATGGCTATTTTAGAATCAATGTTTAGAGTGTTCTGCATTGGATTTGGATAAACCCTAATATTTGAAAGCACTTGATTGTTCACCGATAAATTAGTGCATTCAAAATTGATTGACCATCCAGCAGCTGTGATATTTGCATCTGAAACAAATTCAATGGTAATCGCACCTGATTCTGAAGTCGCTGCAAAACTGCCTGGGTTTGAAGGGCCAGTAAGATCCTCACCATTTACAAACACCGACGCGTCTGTGCTTTCGCCATCATAAATATTCATAAAATCATAGCCTTGTTCTAAATCAAATTCATCAAAGGAAATGGTGAAGGCTGTTTGATCATTAGGCGGGTAAAAGGTTTTTGTGAAATATTGGTTATCATTATAACCTGCAGATTCACCGCCGATATCATAAAATTTATCCCCGTTGCAATAATCGCCATCAGTGATGAATGATTTCCTGACATATTGATTGAAGGACTGGTTTTGAGAACAGTTATTATTGGCAACCAACTCATAATAGGTGTTAGGATCTAAATTTGAAACAGTGAAATCAGTCTGTTCAACGAAATCTGAATTGACATAATTTGATGTTTCTTGATTATATATATAATAATTCCAATAATTTGAAACAGTGTCATTTAAACTTACATCGGCAGTGGTTTGCCCGACATTTTGAATATCCATACCTGCCAGTGTTCCAACGCAAGAATTAATGCAGTCAGTGCCGAGACACTGTTTTGTATCGATATTTGAGCGCAAATAACTGCTCACCTGCGGGCCAAAACCTTTACTCAAATTGATCCCGGTCGAAACGAGGTGGCAATAACTCATAATGGTTCCGCCGTTTGTGGGTATTGAGGCATCGCAGCCTTCGCCATTGCCAGAAGCGGGGCCGCAGCCATCAATTGCAGTGTCATTTCCGTTCCAAAAACAAGCGTGAGTGTGTGGCGAACCGAGAGAATGTCCCATTTCATGCGTCATGGCATTGATTGTCCAAGAATATGTGGGCACGGCATCATAAAATTGTTCAACACCGGAATAAGCATAACGATAACCACCGCAAAGCGAATTGACATAAGCAACACTAGTGGTAGCCGGATAATTGACCAAATGGCCCAAGTCCCCACTAAAAGCAGAGCGGTTTTCCCGAAAATCAGAAAGGTTTTCACCAGGTCCGCCATTATAAGGGTCATCGGTCGTCCAGACCATCATATCGCTCAAGGCTAGAGTGATGCTGTCATTTGAATAAAGGGTTGAAATATTATTGTGCACTGCCGTCATCCAGTCCATAGTCTGGGTGACATCAGAGCCATTGGTTAAATAAGGTTGGTAGGCGATTTCATAATAAATGCGCACGCAATTTGTCGTGAATTCACGGGAAGTCTCTTGATTGGTATAAGGATTTTCGCCTAGGGTATTTCCGTCAATTTGTTTTACCTCACACTCAAAAGGATTTTGCGCTTTAATATTTTTATCGGAATACACGACATATTGCTTGGACCCTTTCATTTGTGAAACCACAATATTTCCCTGTCCAGGAATGGAAACCAAACCAAAAGCGCTTCCCTTGAAAAAACTAAAGGCGGCAACACTTTGATTTTCACCATGCGCTATTCCTCGGTAATAAGCACCTGGACTATAATCGATTGATTCACCAGCTGCAGTGCGGGCACGGAAATCTGAAGAAAAAATGGTTTTTTTAAACAAATCAACCTTTAAAGTTTGACCATTATAAGGGATTTGAAGCTGAATCAAGTTGGGCCGGTTATTGACTATCATTGATAGATCAATTGAATTTAATTTTAGGGCAGTTGCATCAGGAACAAGGTCTGTTGTGCTTTGGCTTAATGCAATCTTATCCTGCTTAAAAACCTGAAACATTTCAAAACTCTGTTCTTGCTGAAGCTCATGGACCTCCTTTGCCATTCTATTTTGCCCATAGACGAAACAGACGCTAAATAATAAAACCGATAATATAATTTTTTTCATCATAAGAATTTTGCAAAACTAATAATTATGAGTTAAAAATCTTAATAAAAACTAAATATTATTAAGTACCTTTACTTTCAAACAAACATAATATTATTCTTAACTTTGACGTGAAAAGCAAAAAAATGAAAAAAATACTTTTGTTGAGTGCCATAATTATTGGTTTTTCAGCCTGCAAGGATAATTCCTCCAGAGCTAAACAATCAATTACTGATTCTGCCATAATAAAATCAGGCACTGGGTTAAATGGGGAAGAGCTTTACAACACAAATTGTGCGAGCTGTCATTTAAAATCGGGTGAAGGCGTTCCCGGGGCATATCCACCTTTGGCCGGGTCAAATTGGCTGACTGAAAAAAGAAAGGCCAGTATTCATGCTATAAAATATGGACAGGAGGGTAAAATTGAGGTCAACGGTGTATTCTATAACAACGTGATGCCCAACCCTAACTTGAGCGATGCCAAAATTGCAGCCATTTTAAATTATGTTATGAAGAGCTGGGGCAATGAACAAGAAAAAGAGGTTACTGAGCAAGAGGTTTCGGCCGTAAAAAAATTATGAATGAGCGATGCGTTTTGTCATGCCCTTAAAAATGAAAAAGTGAAATGGAAGCATGGAATACCAATAAATCCTCCCCCATAATCCCCTTGGCCTGAATGTAGCAATTTGATGCACCTGACTTTTATCATCGATATAAAACTCAAGCCAAGCTTCACCTGGCAGCTTCATTTCTGCAAATAGCAACAAGCGACGTTCTTTTTTATCGGCCAATAAAACACGCCAAAAATCCAGGGAATCGCCTTTGTAAATTTTTGTTTCGTGGGTCCTTCCACGTCTCAAACCAACGCCACCAAATAATTTATCGACAAAACCACGGATTCTCCATAGAAAATCAGCATAATACCAGCCTTTTTCCCCACCAATGGACCAGATGTTTTGCAGTGCACGTTGAGGGTCATCGGTTTTGAAAACTTTAATGTCCTTGCGGCAACCGTGCGTGGGCACTTGAATATATTTATTGATATCAGCCCTAAAGCGACCGCTAACGCGTGAATCCTTCCAACTTGAAATCACATTATTCTGTTCAATTTTATCAAAAGCAGCCTGTATTGCTTCTTCATAAGTTAAAGGCTGGATGCCCAGCATTTCTTGAAGTGTGTTGTCTTTTGAGATCAGCTCCACAGTCATACTGTCCACTAAATTCACAGCGAGTTTATATGATGTGGAAGTGACGAAATAAAGCCAATAGGACGATAATTTTGGTGACATCACGGGCACATTGATGATGGTCAAATTTAGTTTTCTGACTTTGGCATACTGCGACATCATTGTTTTGTAAGTCAAAACTTCTGGCCCCGAAATATTATAATCATTTCCAAAGCATTCACTCCGCCCAAGCACTCCGATCAAAAATTTTAGAACATCGCGGATACCGATTGGCTGTGTTTTGGTGTTGACCCATTGTGGCGTGATCATTATGGGTAATTTCTCACATAAATCCCGGATAATTTCAAAAGAAGAGCTCCCCGAACCAACGATTATGGCTGCTTGAAGGCAAGTCAACTGGAAGTCACCCTCTTTCCTAAGGATTTTTGCGACATTATGCCTAGATTCCAAATGTTTGGACATTTCACCCTCTTTATTCATTCCGGTCAAAAAAATCACCTGCTCAATGTTTGTTTTTTTTACATAAATAGTGAAGTTATGAGCAGCTTGGGCTTCTTTATCATCAAAATCTTTAGTGGAAGCCGACATTGAGTGGATTAGATAATAGGCCGCATCGATTTCCTTGGGAAGGAGTTCGGGATTTGGCTCATCGAGAAAATCAATTTCCACAATATCCAGTTTATCTTTGGTTTCCTTGTCAACAGAAAGCCTGTCTGCGCTTCGGACGGCGCAAACAATATCGTGACCTTCTTCGAGCAGGGAAGGGATGAGGCGCATTCCGATATAGCCATTTGCGCCCGTGAGTAAAATTTTCATTCAATTTTTTTTTCAAGATACTCAAAATTCAGCTCTGTAAATTTCTTTTAAAAATCCCTTAACTAAAGTTTCGGGGATAATTATATGCTCAAGTTTCGCACATAATTTAACCTACTAATTTACTGCGATTTAAAGAATTTGGTGGACTGTTTAAAAACGCC
>Ga0307967_1001512_pt1 | contig 14109 bp, 18 predicted proteins | sample OrgLakmetagen648_FD_201828 | JGI IMG/M metagenome (GOLD analysis project Ga0307967, IMG submission 201828) | Saline water microbial communities from Organic Lake, Antarctica - #648 | ecosystem: Environmental > Aquatic > Non-marine Saline and Alkaline > Saline | place: Antarctica: Organic Lake... | reverse complement strand
TGACCGGCACGGCGGCGCGGTAGCGGTCGATCAGATAGGCGCTGGGTGTCACCGCCGACGGCCCGGCGGGCAGTTCGATCGACAACGCCGCATCATGGGGAATGCAAACTTCTTCGCACGTCAGATAAGTGACGGTGCCGGCAAGGCGCACTGGTTGGCCTGGCACCTCCGGCGTCAGGCTAAGCGGCAGCACGATCTGATCGCTGTAGCCCAAGGTTTCCACATCAAAGATCGTGAAGCGCTTCGGCGCGGGCCAGGAAATTTCCGTCGCGGCCACATTGCGGGACTCTTGCCAATCGGGTCGCGGCGGAAAGCCGGCATCGCCCGGGCTGCGCCAATAAATTTTCCAACCAGGCTCCAGTTGGAACTGCAGGCCAAGTTTTAACGCCTGCCCCGTCCCAACCGAATCGACCGCAGAGATCAGGCGGACCGAGCCCTGATCCGTATCGAACCAAGGGCCCGCGCCGGATAGGGTTTGCGCACGCGCAGGCCCGCCAAGCGCACCGGAAAGCACGCCCACCAACAGCCCGGTCACGACCAAAAGAAGGGCCGGGATCGATAAAGATTTCCAGTTCCGCATCACATCCCATTCACGAATATCAGCCGCTTCGGATCAAGCCCCAATTCGGCCATGACCCTTGCCGGAGATATATAGGTGATTTGCCTGTATTTTTCGCCTCACAACTGCGTCATAAGCCTGTGGCGGGCGGTCGCGGCGGGCGATCCCCCTGGCAACCGGGGCCAGGAAGCTGTTAGACTTGACGCTAGAGAGAGCGCGAAGAAGGGATCGTGAATACAGTCATGGCAAGCGGTAAGCGCGAACATTCAGGCTATCTGACCGGGCAATTGCTGGTGGCGATGCCGGCGATGGAGGATTCGCGATTCCAGCGCTCCGTGATTTATTTATGTTTGCACAATGCTGAGGGCGCGATGGGGCTGGTGATCAACCAGCTTGTAGACTCGCTAACCTTTGATGAATTGCTGGATCAGCTTGATTTGGGTGAGCCGGATCCAACCCAAGAAATCCGCATCCATTTCGGCGGGCCGGTGGAAAGCGGGCGTGGCTTCGTTTTGCATTCCACCGATTATCAGCAAGAAACCACGGTCGACATGGAAAACGGCATTGGCCTGACCGCCACCATCGATATCCTGCGCGATATCGCGCGCGGCGACGGCCCGCAGGCGCAGCTTCTGGCGCTGGGCTATGCAGGCTGGGGACCGGGGCAGTTGGACGCGGAAATTCAAGACAACGCTTGGCTGAATGTGCCGGCCGATCCGTCCCTGGTTTTCAACAGCCGGTTAGACGAAAAATGGGATCAGGCAATTGCCCGGCTTGGCGTCGACCCCTCCCTTTTATCATCGCAGGCGGGGCGCGCCTGACACTCCCCTGCCTGCCGCGTTATAATCCAGGCGCCATTATCCAGTAGACCGTCAGCACCAAAAGCCCCGCCATCGTGCGATTAAACCAAAGGCGCCGGTTGCCTTGCGCCAAAAACTGCCCGATTGCCATCCCGAACAGCGTCCAAGCGCTAGTCGCGGCCAAGCTGATCGGCCCATGAACCGCCATAAGAACCAGGATATCCAGCGCCACACCGATCGCCCCGGCAGCCGGATCGGGCGTCATGAAGCTGGCGGAAATCGTCAATGACATCGCCCAGGCTTTGGGATTCAGCCATTGGAAAAGCGCGGCCTCAATAAAGCGAAGCGGTGTGCCGCGCCCCGTATCTCCGCCGGGCGCCGCCGTCGCGATGCGCCACGCCAGATACAACAGATAGAGCGAGCCCGCGACCCGCAGCACATCATGCAAGACTGGCAAGGCCTGGAAGGCGGAGCCCAAGCCAGCGGCGACAATCGCCAGCATGAACAAAAAGCCTAAGACGACGCCCGCCAAATGCGGCGCCGTGCGCCGCCAGCCGAAGTTCGCGCCGGCCGCAGCCAACATCAGGTTGTTGGGGCCCGGCGTGATGGAGCCGACCAGCGAAAAGCTGGCCAACGGGATGATGGCGACAGGCATCGGCGGATCCTTCCCAGCAACGTCATTTTGGGAAGCTTACGCCCAACGCTTGATTTAGGTCAACAATGCTGACTTAAATTCTTTTACAGCTTATCCGCCGCCGCCAAGTCGAAGCCCATCTGCCAGAACCGCGCCTCCAGCCGCGTTGCCTCGCCAAAGGTGCGGGCCAATCCCGCACGCTGCGTAGGCGAAGGGGCGTCACGCGCGACCAGCGCGTCCAGATAAGCCCGCTCCTCAGCGGCGGCTTCGCGGTATTCGGCGCCTGAATACATCTCAATCCAAGGCATGTAGGGATTATCATCGCGGGCAAGCCAGGGTTGGTCCAGCAGCCAGGTCGCAATCTCTTCATAACCCAGCATGCAGGGCGCCAGCGCCACATGCAGATCCAGCAACCCGCCCGACATGCCGCATTCCAGGACATAGCGGGTATAGGCGAGGCAGGCCTCCGCCTCCGGGGCGGCCTGCACGGCCTCTTCCGACAGGCCCCATTTCCGGCAATAATCCAGATGCAGGCCCAATTCCACATCCAGGATCGCCGCCATCCCGTCCTTCGCACGGCGCAGATCATCGGGCGTGCGCGCCTTATAACCCGCCAGCGCGTAGGCCCGAGCGAAGTGGATGAGGAAATGATAATCCTGGATCAGATAATGCCGGAACGCGGCCTGCGGCAGCGTGCCGCGCCCCAACTGCATAACGAAGGGGTGGCGGGTATAGGCCGCCCAGTCCGCCGGGCAAGATTGCTTCAGATCATCGAACAGCATCGGCTATCCCCTTTGGCCCTTATGGTTCAATATCGCGGGCGTAGCCGTCGATCGGCGGGGTCACATCGACCAAGCCGGATGCCTTCATGAAGGCGCCGAAGCGCTGGTAGCGTCCGCGATCCAAAGCCGCCGGGCGCAGCGCCAAGCGCGGCAGAGTATCCGCCCAGGCCCGACGGTTCAGTTCATCATCCAATTCCGCGTCACGACCGATGAACATCTGCCAGCTTTCTTCCGGGTGGTTGATGACGAAGGTCGTCGCCTCCTCCACCGCGCGCAGGAAGGCCTTGAAACGCGGATCATCCATTCGGTCGTTACGCGCCACCACAATCAATTCATCATAGGCCGGCACGCCATGTTCTTCCGGATAGAAGGCACGACCCGGCTCGCCCACAATATCCATCTGGTTTAGCTCAAAATTCCGGAAGGCGCCGATCACCGCATCCACCTGCCCGGAGATGAGCGAGGGCGAGAGCGAGAAATTCACATTCACCAGCGTCACATCATCGATGGTCAAATCGGCTTGCGCCAACATCGCGCCCAATAGGGCGGTCTCAAACCCACCGACCGAATAGCCGATAGTCTTACCCTTCAGGTCAGCGATTTCCCGAATCGGCCCATCTTCCAACACCACCAGTGAATTCAGCGGTGTTGCGACCAGCGTTGCGATCCGCGCCAACGGCAGATCTGCCGCCACCTGGATATGCAATTGCGGCTGATAACTGACCGCCAGATCGGCCTTTCCGGCGGCGACAAGCTTTGGCGGGTCGTTGGGGTCGGCGGGCTCCAACATCTCAACATCCAGGCCGTGACGCGCGAAGTAGCCGCCTTCCTGCGCCACAATCAGCGGCGCATGGTCCGGATTGATGAACCAGTCCAACAACAGGGTTAGCTTTTCCTGCGCCATCGCCCCACGCGGCGCGGCCCCCATGATGAAAGCCGCCATCAAAACTGTCAGTGTAAAAAGTCGCACGATCATAGTCTCCCTTCGGTTAGCAGGCGTTTAGTCACGCATCCGGCTGCCAGCGCACCAAGCGCTTGACCCCGCGATCGATCACGAAAAACAAAATCAGCGAAAAGGCGGCCAAAACCACCAGGGCCGCAAACATGGTGGAAACCTGCATGCGCGCATTGGCATTCAACATCAGATAACCCAGTCCCGCGCTGGACCCGACCCATTCCCCCACCACGGCCCCGATCGGCGCGACCGCAGCCGCCACCCGCAACCCCGACCCGAAGGCCGGCAAGGCGGCGGGCAGGCGCACATAGCGCAGCACCGCAAACCGCCCCGCCCCCATGGTGCGGGCAAGGTCCAGCCATCCCGGTTCCGTCCGGCGCAGCCCGTCATAGAAGGCGGAGGTGACGGGGAAATAAATAATCAGCGTCGCCATCGCGACCTTGCTGGCCATGCCATAGCCAAGCCACAGCGTCAGCATCGGGGCCAGCGCGAAGACCGGCAGCGCCTGGCTGATGACCAGGACCGGCATCATCCAGCGCCGCGCCGGGCGCGATGCACTCAGCGTCAGTGCACTGATGGCGCCAAACAACGCGCCCAAGGTCAGGCCCATCACAATCTCAGCCGCCGTCACCGCGCCGTGGCGTAACAGCAGGGCTGGCTTGGCGATCAAAACCTCCCCCACGGCCAAGGGGCCGGGCAGGATATAAGGCGGTGCACCGCTGATCCACACCACCGCCTGCCAAAGGGACAGCAGACCAAACGTCAAGATGACGGGTCTGAGCAGAACAGCCGCGCTCATTCCGCCGCCTCCCGACCCGGTATCGGGTGCGCCTGACCGCCGGCTAGGCGATTCAGCAAGGCTTGATGCAGGCGCACGATCTCTGCCCCATCCGTCGCGCGCGGGGCGGGACCGGTGGGCGTGATCGCGGGCTGGGCCAACCGCGCGGGCGTGCCAAACAGCACCTCCACCCGGTCCGCGACGCGCAGGGCTTCCAACGGATCATGGGTTATCAGCAGGACCGTGCGACCGCCCAAAAGCTCCACCGCCAAATCCTGCAAGCGATAGCGGCTGAGCGCATCCAGGGCTGAAAACGGCTCGTCCATCAGCACGATCGGGCGGTCTTCCAACAGCGTGCGGGCAAGCGCGGTGCGCTGGCGCATGCCACCCGATAATTCTGAAGGCATGGCGTTTGCGCGATCAGCAAGACCGACGCGGTCCAACAATTCCATGGCGCGTGCGCGGTAGGTTTTGCGCGCCGCCCCTTTCAAGGCACCGCGCAGCCGGGGGCCGATCAGCACATTATCCAGCACACTGGCCCAGGGCATCAGCAGATCGCGTTGAGCCATATAGGCGATGCGATCTTGCAGGCCCCCGCCATCGTCGGCGCGCACGCTGCCGGCCACACTTGCCCCTTCCGCGGGCAAGCCGGCGACCAGACGCAATAGGCTGGTCTTCCCCACGCCGCTTGGCCCCAGCAGGCATGTCCAGCGCCCGCCTTCGACCGTCAGGTCAAGCTGGTCGAAGACCGCCAACGGCCCAAAGCGTAGGCTGGCGCCATCAATCCTTATGCCGGGGGCCTGCAGGGTCATGGCTTGGGCCTAGACCCCGCGCGCTTGGAAATAGGCGCGCACGCCCACTTCCGACCAGCGCCCCGTAGTCTTTTGGGCGGCGCGGTAACTGTTCAGAATTTCCTGAGACAAACTATCGCCGGCCATGGCCTCCCCAATCACCTCATCGGCGATGGCGCGGGCCTTGTCGGTCACGGTACTTGGCATTTGGAATAGGGTGACGCCGCGCTCCCCCTCTAGGCGGTCCAGGGCGGCGGCGTTTTTCCAATCGGCTTCCGCCAGCGCATAGGCATGTTCGCCCTGGCAGGCATCTTCGACCACCTGCTGTAAATCCCTCGGCAAGGCGTTGAAGGCATCCCGCCCGACCAGGCATTCGCCCGTGCCGTTCGGCTTATTCACGCCAGGCCAAGCGTAATAGGACGCCGCCTTATAAAAGCCGAAGGCCTCATCGATCCAGGGCCCTAAGAATTCCGCCCCATCGACGACGCCGCTTTGCAGGGCTTGGAAAATCTCCCCCGCCGGCAGGGTGACCGGAGTGCCGCCCATGCGCCGCAGGATTTCCCCGCCAAGTCCCACGATGCGCATTTTTAGCCCCTGGATATCATCCAGGTTTTCAATCGGGCGCTTAAACCAGCCGCCCATCTGCATGCCGGTGTTGCCGGCCATGAAGCCCTTTAGACCATAGCGGGCGTAAAGCGCATCCCAAAGCTGCTGACCGCCGCCGTGGTAAATCCAGGCCATATGTTCGCGCGTGCTAAGCCCGAAGGGAACGGTCGTGAAAAAGGCCGCCGCCGCCGTCTTGCCGGTCCAATAGACCGATGCCGTATGCGCCATGTCCGCCGTACCGCTTGCAACCGCGTCGAAGACTTCCAAGGCCGGGACCAATTCGCCCGCCGCATAAAGCCGCACCTGCAAGCGCCCGTCACTGGCCGCCGTGATGCGTTTGGCCAGCCGATCTGCCGTCACGCCGGGGCCGGGTGAATTCTTCGGCCAGCTGGTCACCATGCGCCATGTAATCGGGCTATCCGCACGCGAAAGCCCTGGCGCGGCCAAAGCACCCGCACCGGCTGCCGCGCTTAGCCCGGCGGTCTTCAAGAAATTACGACGGTTGGTCTTATCCTGCGATGCAGACATCCGACCCTCCTTCAAAAAGACGTTAGCGTTGCCAATAGCCGTGGAAGTGGTGCACCGGACCCTGGCCTTTACCGATTTCCAGCGTGTCGGCCATAGCAATGGCGTTGACGACGAAGGCTTTGGCCTGCTTGACGGATTCGCGCATGGTTTGACCCTTGGCCAAGCCCGCCGCAATCGCCGCGGATAGCGTGCAGCCGGTACCGTGGGTGTTGGCTGTATGGAACCGCCGTCCCGGCAGCCATTCACTGCCGCCATCCTCTGTGACCAGCAGGTCTGCAGAGCTGTCACCGGACAGATGTCCGCCCTTCAACAACACCGCCTTCGGCCCCAATTTCAGCAGACGCTTGGCCGCATCCGCCATCTGGTCGGGATCGGTGATCGGCTGCTTCAACTTCAGCATCGCGGCTGCTTCCGGCAGGTTCGGCGTGATGATGTCAGCGACCGGCACCAGATCCTTGATCAACGCCTTCATGGCGTTCTGCGCCAGCAGGCGGTGGCCGCTTTTCGAAATCATCACCGGGTCCAGGACGATCCATTTCGGCTTATAGCGCTTCAAATCCAGCCGCACGGCCTCGATCACCTCTGCGCGGCTCAACATGCCGATTTTGACCGCATCGACGGCGATATCGTCGAACACCGCCTTCATCTGGGCGCGCACGAAGGCGGGGCTGACATCGAAAACGCCGTCGACGCCCTTTGTATTCTGGGCCGTTAGCGCCGTGATGACCGTACAGCCGTAGACGCCAAGCGCCGAAAAGGTCTTCAAATCCGCCTGAATGCCCGCGCCGCCCCCGGAATCGGATCCGGCGACGCTTAAGGCGATGGGGGTGCTCATGATGGGACCTCTTGCTGGTTATCGGCGCGGGCCGGATCGGCCAACGCACGGGTGATAAGGGATTTAAGGGACGCGGCGGCCGCGCGCGGATCATCGGCGGACGCAATGGCGCTGACCAAGGCCACGCCATCGGCACCAGCCTGGATCACGCTGGCCGCATTGTAGGCATCAATGCCGGCGATCGCGCTGATCGGCATCAATGGCGCGTTTTCGCGAATTAGTCCGACCAGATGGGCCAAACCATCGGCACCGACGGGCGGGTCGGGGTTATGCTTGCTACCCGTGGCAAACACCCCACCGACGGAGGCGTAATCGACGATTTCCGGGTCAACGGCCCGCGCCTCTTCCACGGTTTTAACCGTGATACCGATGATCGCGCGGGGGCCCAAAAGGCGGCGCGCATCGACGGGGTCCATATCCTCCCGGCCAACATGCACGCCGTCCGCCCCGGCGGCCAAGGCGACATCGACGCGGTCATTGATCAACAGCGGCACGCCGCTTTGCGCCAGCGCATGCTTTTGCGCCCGCGCCTCTGCAATCATTTGGCGGGTTGCGATGTCCTTGGCGCGATATTGCACTAGGCTGACGCCCCCGGCGGCGGCCTCGCCCACCAGCCAGGCGGGATCGCGCGCCCCCCAATGGCTGGGCCCTAAAATCAGATAAAGGCTTAAATCGACCGGGTTCAGGGCGCGCATGTCAGCCTCGCTTTCTCCATCAAGTCTTGGGGCCTGATACGGGCCAGCGCATCCAAAAGGGCGGGGTGGAAACTGCCCGGCCCCTGGGCCTCCTCACCCGCCATTTCGCCCGCAATCGCGACCGTTAGCGACGCCGCCACGGCGGCCTGGAACGGGTCCCGTTCCACCGCCAGAAAGGCTCCCGTCACCGCGCCCAGCAGGCATCCCGCACCGGTCATGCGCGCCATCAGGGGGTGGCCGTTAGTAATCACGGCCTGCTTATCGCCTTGGGTTAGGCGGTCTTCGGCCCCGCTGATGGCCAGCACACCATCGAATGGCGGCGCATCGTGTGTGTCGAAAAGCGACGCCTTTTCTGCGGCATTCAGGCGCAAGACATCCGGGCTCTGTTCGACCAGTCGGCGGGCCGCTATGCGGCGCGTCGGCGCGCGCTCTATCATCACAGGGTCTAAAACCCAGGGCACAGTGCTATCACGGGCCGCCTTCACGGCCAGATCAATCGCGGCCAAGCGCCCTTCATCCGGCGTGCCCAAATTGATCGACAAGGCGCCTGCATTGGCGGTGAAGGCCGCAACCTCATCAACATGGTCGCTCAGCGAGGGCACCGCGCCTAGCGCCAGCAAACCATTGGCGGTCAAGTTCGCCGCCGCATCATTGGTCAGGCAATGGACACGCGGCGCGTCCGCGCGCACCTGCGCCAAATCATCGGCGCAGCGCTTCAATCGGTCCGCAGCATCAACTTGCATGGGCGACACGCCCCTTCAGCCAGCCGTTGAGAAAACTCAACGAGGCCCAACCGATGAGGGGTCGGATAACCGCCTTGTTCTGAGAAGAAGCGAGGTCGGATCTCCGTTCCCTACGCCGGTTCGAGCCGGATCAGGTTCCACGGGTTGGGACGGATGCGACCGGCCCTCTCAGCCCAGTTAATCCTGGGCACCCCGACGAGATTTCTTAAGCTCAACCTAACGCGTCTCGAAGATTTTGCAAGGTCGGGCAGGCTATTGGCGGCCTATTCGCCGATTACATGCAGGGCGATACTACGCGCATGCGGGCGGTCGCGATGTTCGAAAAGATAGAGGCCCTGCCATGTCCCCAACTGTGCCCGCCCGCCCTTGATCGGGATCGACAGCTGGGTTTGGGTAAGCGCGCTGCGAATATGGGCTGGCATATCGTCGGGCCCTTCGGTGGTGTGGCGATAGTGTGCGGGATCGCGGCTGACCAGCTGGTGGAAGAAATCGGCCAGATCGCGCACCACATCCGGGTCGGCATTTTCCTGAATGACGAGCGACGCGGAAGTGTGGCGGCAAAAGACCGTCAACAGCCCCTGCTCCACCCCCGTTTGCGCCAGCCACTCCAGGATGGGGCCCGTGATATCCGTCAGACCGGGGCCGCCGGTTTGGCAGGTGATTTCATGATGGGCCTGATGCATCGCCGTCCCCTCAACCCAAACTGCGCTCAAAATAAATCCGGTCGAAACCTTCTTCGTGCACCTTTCCGATTTCCCGGTAGCCAAGGCGGCGATAAAAGCCGACCGCCTCTGCCATCGCCACATTGGTGTAGAGACGCAAGGCGGGATAGCCCGCCGCAGCACCCGCCACCTCGGACAGACCGAGCAAATGCTGGCCAAGCCCGGTTCCTTGTGCTTCCGGCGCGATGGCCAGATTTTCAACGAACCAGTCCTCAGCGCGCGCGAAGTGAATGATGAAGCCGACCGGCTGACCCTGCGCCGTGGTCGCGACCTGAACCGTGCGGGCCGCGATGGCGGCGTCATAATCCGCGCTGATCGGGGCGGGGGGCTTTTCCATGCGCGCGATGTAGGGACGGTAGGCCGCCTCAGCGATGCGGCGCAGCGCGGGCGCGTCGCGGGCTTCCGCCGCACGGCACACCCACGCGGGTTGGCTGGGGGGTGAGCTGGGGGGTGGGCTTGTTGGGGCGCTCAAGATCGCCTCCCCCTAAATAATGTCATCCTCGTCCGCGACCAGATTGCTCAGCGCGGAGAGATTGCGGCGAATTTTTTGCCGCGCCATCAGCTTGCGCTGCGCCTGGATCGGCAAATCGGTGAAGTTCAGCATATTGCGCCCGATCAGCACATCCAGGATATCCTCGGTGATACGCGCCATGTCGGTATCGGATTGATCCAGGGTGGCGCGCATGGCCGATGGGTTGGCGCCGCGCAGATAGCGCAGCACTTCCGGATTGTCATTGGGCATAAATTCGCGGCCGCTCGGCGTGCTTTTTTCCGAAATGCCGATAATCTTGCCATCTTCATCGCGCGATACATAAGGCATGGGAGTGAGTCTAGGGGAGGTTCGGGGGCGCACGCAATGGGGTTTATCACACCGCATGCTTAAATCACGCGGCCAAGAAAAAAGGCCGGCCCCTGTCTGGGAGCCGGCCTTTTAAAAGAGTGCGTATAGCCTCGACGCGATTAGTTCAGACGGGTTGAGACCGACTGGATCGCATTATCCATAACCGTGGTGCCCGCTTTGCCCTTCATCTGATCGGTGATGACGGCGCCGGCGGCTGCGATGGCCAGATCGACGGCCTTGCCGCGCACTTCACGCAGCGCACTGGCTTCCGCCTGGGCGATCTTATCCTCGGCCTGCTGTTCGCGCCGCTTGATCTGATTGGCGAGGTTTTCCTCAGCCTCTTTCTTCAAGGCCTTGGCTTCTTTCTTCGCGTTCTCAATGATCTTTTCGGCTTGGTTTTTCGCATCGCGTTGGGCCTTCTGGGCCTCGGCCAGCTGCTCGTTAGCCTCGTCCTTCAGCTGTTCGGCCTGTTCGATATCAGCCCGAATGCGGTCGATGCGGCCATAGATGGCGCCACGAATGGCCGGACGGCCCTTCCAAACCAGCAGGATGACGAAACCGGCGAACGATACCGCGGTCCAGAATGTGGTGTTTTGAAGCAAGGATTCCATGGGATTAGGCCCCCTTCGCTGCGGTTTCGACGGCCTTGGTCACGGCCTTCTTGTCCGGGCTTTGTCCGATCAATTTCTCAACCGCCGACATGGCCGCGTCCGTGGCAACGTCGCGGATTTCTTCCATCGCCGCTTTGCGGGCAGAGGCGATCCGCTCTTCAGCCTCAGAAATCATCACGGCGATTTGCGTGTCGTGATTATGCAGCTTTTTTTCCTGCGAGGTCTTGATTGAGGCTTCGACCTTGCGGATTTCCTCATTGGCCTCGGAGCGCGCGTCGGAGAGCAGCTTTTCGTAGTCGGCCGAAATCTGCTCGACCTCCGCCTTAAGCTTCTCCGCACGATCCAGGTCAGCGGAAACCTTCTGCTGGCGTTGTTCGATCACCTCACCGACGCGCGGCAGGGCAACTTTCCACATCAATAGGAACAGGATGGCGAAGCTGACCACGAGCCAGAAGATCTGGCTTGGGAAAGAACTCGGGTCCAACTGCGGCATGCCGCCCCCGCCACCTTCTTCCGCCGCCAGTGCGCCGCCGGCAAAGGCCAGCGATGCGGAAATCGCGCCCAAAGTGCGGGCCCCCAACGCCGGGGTATGTTTCAGGATGTTCATCATGAACGCGTCCCTTCGCTCAGTTCGGGCAAGGTCAATGCGTCGCCCCCTCGCGTGATCCCAACCCTTTCAAGGGGCCGGGTTGGGGCGGGCAGCAGCTACAGGATCACAGAAGATGCCCAAGCGCGCCCGCCCCTTTTAGTCCCGTACCGGGTCCTTCAATTCGCCTTAAGCGAACAGGATCAGGAACGCGATCAGCAGCGCGAACAGGCCGATGGCCTCAACCAGCGCGAAGCCCAGCATCGACAGGCCAAAGACCTGGTTCCGCGAGGCAGGGTTGCGAGCGACCGCCGTAATCAGCGAGGAGAAAATGTTACCGATACCGATACCGACGCCGAACAGCGCGATACAGGCAAGACCGGCACCGATCATCTTTGCAGCTTCAACTTCCATTACTCTCGTCCTTCTCTCAAGGTTGGTCCCACGGGCCCAGGGGATTTAGCTGTAGGCCTGTGCCGGGGGACGACAGCCGACCCGGGAACCGCCCCAGGCCGGAATTTCTATGCGCGACCCTTAGTGCAGGTGCAGCGCGTCGTTCAGATACAGGCATGTCAGGATCGTGAAGACATAGGCCTGAATGAAGGCGATCATGAATTCAAACCCGATCAGCAGCACATTGATCGCGATCGGCGCAATCGCCCCGATCCCAAACGTCGCCGCGCCCAGGGTGAAAACAAAGCCCGCGAAAACCTTCAGCATCGTGTGGCCCGCCACCATGTTGGCGAACAAGCGAACCGACAGGCTGATGGGGCGGGAAAGATAGCTGATAACCTCAATCGGAATGATCAGCGGGTACAGCGCCTTGGGCGCGCCATCCGGCACAAAGAAGGCCAGGAAGTGGAACCCATGCTTGTAGATGCCGACCACCGTCACGAAGAAAAACACGAACAACGCCATCGCGAAGGTCACGATGATGTGGCTGGTATAGGTGAAGGCGCCCGGCAGCATGCCCAGCGCATTCCCGAACAGCACAAACATGAAGATCGTGAAGACCAGCGGGAAGAACTTGCGCCCCTCACTGCCGACATTGTCGCGGATCATATTGCCGATAAATTCGTAAACCGACTCGGCCATCGACTGCCAAGGACCCGGCACCATCTCACGCTTGCGCATGCCACCGACCAAGAAGACCGTGGCGCTAAGCACCGCAATGGTCATCCATAGCGACGAGTTGGTGTAATCGAAGCCACCCGGGGCTTCGATGATCGGCTTGATCGTGAACTGCTCTAGCGGACTGGCCACTGCTCACCCCATTCGCTTTGGCGTTGCGGGGGGAAGGCTTGATCGCCTCCGTGCCCTTTAACACCGATTGTCCCGCCACGGGTTCGATTACCCGCGCTTGCCGTCATCTTCGCCCTCAGCGCTTCCGGCGCTGTTATCCGCATCCGTCTCGCGCCCGTCGGAATCATCCGATCCCAATCGGTCGCGTCCCGGACGCTTCCAGCCGATGCCCGAATCCTGCCCTTCGACCAAGCGGTAGACGTTCATCACGCCCGCCGCCCCGCCGACGAATAGGAACAGCGCCATCAACCAAGGCGTCGTATCCAACCACCGATCCAACAGCCATCCAATGCCGAGGCCGGTGATAAGGGCCGCTATAAGCTCGCTTCCGACCCGCATGGCAAAGCCGATGGCCTGCCATTTGTTTCGATCCGCATCCGTTCGGTCGCGCTCCTTCGAACTTGAGGCCTCATGCCGCGCACGCGCGGCCTTTAGCCGTTGGTCGAAGTCGTCCCCATCAGGACGCGGGCCGTCAGAACCGGGCCTGCCCTTGTCGTCGTTCATACTCTCGTCGCTCCTTATAAGGGCGACAGGGAAACGCATACAGCGCCTGCCAGGAAAAAGCCCCCTGCCCAACGCGCGGCGGAGAATACGGATGGCGACCCCGAGCGTCAAGGTGGAGATGGGCGGAAATCAGGCGCTTTCGCGCAGGCGCACCGCCTGGGTTAAATCGACCGAAACCAACTGGGATATCCCGCGCTCCGCCATGGTAACCCCAAACAGCCGATCCACGCGTGCCATGGTCAGGCGATGGTGGGTCACAACCAGGAAGCGCGTCGTGCCGTTATGCGCGATTTCATCCAACAGCGTGCAAAACCGGTCGACGTTGGAATCATCCAAGGGCGCATCGACCTCATCCAGTACACAAATCGGCGCGGGATTGGTCAAAAACACGCCGAACAGCAGGGCCAGCGCGGTCAGCGCCTGCTCGCCGCCCGACAGCAGGGAGAGTATCTGCATCTTCTTGCCCGGCGGGCTGGCCATGATCTCAAGCCCGGCCTCCAGCGGATCATCGGATTCGGTCAGCGTCAGCTTCGCCTCCCCGCCGCCGAACAGGCGCACGAACAGATCGCTGAAATGGCCGTTTACCTCCTCAAAGGCGACCAGCAACCGCTCCCGACCTTCGCGGTTCAGCGCATTGATGCCCTGGCGCAGGCGCGCGATAGCGGCCAGCAGATCCTCGCGCTCATTGGTCATGCTTTCAATTTGTTCGGCCAACTCGCCCGCTTCCTGTTCGGCGCGCAGATTGACCGGGCCGATATTATCGCGCTCACGCTTTAGCCGCTCGATCTTGCCCTCGACCTGGTCGGCGGGGGGCAGTTCCGCGCCCTCTTCCAATTC
>Ga0307967_1001503_pt1 | contig 14197 bp, 17 predicted proteins | sample OrgLakmetagen648_FD_201828 | JGI IMG/M metagenome (GOLD analysis project Ga0307967, IMG submission 201828) | Saline water microbial communities from Organic Lake, Antarctica - #648 | ecosystem: Environmental > Aquatic > Non-marine Saline and Alkaline > Saline | place: Antarctica: Organic Lake... | reverse complement strand
TTACTGGTAGAGCGACTGGCTTCAGGAGGGCTAGGCGCAGGCCGGATCGCATGGCTGACAACCCGCCGGATCCTCATTAGTCTCTGTTGTTTCTCTATTTTGTCTTTCAATGGGGCTCTGGCTAGTGCGAGCCTTTCCTTAATGCACGCTGGTGACTTCCAGTGTAGACTTTTACTTTTTAACTTCTTGACTGAAGGCCTTTCCTTTGTAAACCCTTTCCGCTGCTTGCAGGGCACAGCTTTTTTCTTACGGCTTATGGGTGAAGTTGGTTGTCCACCATCAAAAGACAAAGCTGTTGCATGAGTGAAAAGAATGGAAACACGGTAAAGAAAATGGGTTTCAAAACAATATATTTCTGCTGTACTGCCGCAACCTGTAGCACAGAAGCTAGCTAAAAAGAATGGAGCAGACACATGAGATCAGCACACACATACTATTACCAATTTATTTGTGTTGAAATACGGAAACGGCACAGGTGCTGTGCACTGCTTCATCAATAAAAGGATAGCGCAACACACTATACCCTTGCGAAGCCAACAACTTAAGCAGGCGTCCTTTTTGCATGCAAACACTAAAGAATCAGCACTGAATTGTAATCACAAAGTTCCAGTGTTGAGACACATCCGATGGAGCAGGGAAACAGCATGTGTGGACCCGGTAGGATGTTTCATGCATTTCAGAAAGCACACAGACATATTGGGCAACCCTGTTGCTTGCAGCAGCCATACAGGCAAGGTATATAACAGGGGAGCTAAAGAAGTACATTCGTTCATTTCTATGATGGCACTTGAATTTTGCATCTTGATGATCTAAAAATAGGTGTTATATTGTGCGTGACATGGGGTACGCACGAGTGTGTTAACATGCGCAGTGGGGCGCCATGGTACGTGCGTACCTACACACTTGAATGATCAAAGCAAAGGTATAGAGGGGAGAGAGGAGGAGGAAGATCAGAGGACCACCCACATAGCTCAGCCTTTATAATGCACAAACACAATGTACATACATGCACCACGCCTTCCTCCTCTTTTCCCTCCCTCTTTCTGCGCCTTTTAAGTAGAAACAAACACACGTTCTAGCATTACATATACTGAAACCCCACTACCGATAACGAGTGGGCAGATCCGTTAAATGCCAATGACACACATATCTCCGCCTGTGCATACATAAACGCGCCCGAGCATGGCCGGCACACACAGACACAGACACAGACACACGCACGCACGCAAACAGTCACAAAAATACACACATACACCCACACCCACACACACACACACACGCACGCACGCAAACAGTCACAAACACACACATACACCCACACCCACACCCACACACACCACAAAGGACACGTGCAGGCTGTCAGAACAGCTTGCGTCAAAGGTCCTAACACCATTCACATGTTCGGGCCAGCAAAGTGGAGGAGGGAGAGAGCAATGTAGTGGGCAGCAACCCTTATAAGTACACAAGACATCAACACCAGCACGGTCAGCCGTGCCTCATTGCCTCACAAAGCAGCTCCACGGCCTTTCAACCTTTACCACATGTAGACTCAACAAATAATCCGTGAGTGCGTGTGCGTGCATGCGTGAAAAACATGTACACATACATGCCTACCTACTTTACACACATGCATGCTGGGTCTTGTGCACATCCACGTGCACAACCTGCTCGTGAGGGTTCTCTCCTCACGCCATACTCTCAAGACAGAGAGACGAGTCACGAAGCCACATCATGCCCTCTCACACACACACACACACACACACGCACACACACATTTACACATAGACACACACACACACCGCATTGCTTCTCTCTGTTGTTCTACACCCTCACAGAGGTGGAGCTTATTTCTCTCACATGACACGTTACTAATGCCACCTTGCACTCTCATGCACACCACAGTGCTGCCATGCACAGCACAGTGCACACCACAGTCATGCACACCACAGTCATGCACAGCACGGTGCGCACCACAGTCATGCACACCACAGTGCTGCCATGCACAGCACATTGCACAGCACAGTGCACACCAGTCATGCACACCACAGTGCTGCCATGCACAACACAGTGCACACCACAGTCATGCACACCACAGTGCTGCCTTTTAAGTTGGAAGTGCAGTTGGTGGTGCAGACAAATCACACCAACACACGCTGCAGATGACTTAATTCTACGTGCGGCCCTGTCGAAAGCTTGCACGCCATGGCTTGACAAAGGAAAGCATGCATAGACGCATACACGTGCAGATGAGGCCTGACAAAGGAAAGCATGCATAGACGCATACACGTGCAGATGAGGCCTGACAAAGGAAAGCATGCATAGACGCATACACGTGCAGATGAGGCCTGACAAAGGAAAGCATGCATTGACGCATACACGTGCAGATGAGGCCTGTCTACAACTGAGTCCATGCACTTGGGGAAGTAGCGCCACCATCTCTTCCGCAACAGCGAAGGCGTGTCAGAAAGGTCGCAGCCGTCTGATCCCCGTGCATGAGGAAGACTTGGAAGCAGCATACGGTTCACTCCAGGTGCATGGGGAAGGTGATTTGAGGCCGCAGCCGCCTACTCCACGTGCGTGAGGATGACTTGCAGCATCAGGTTCCCCGGTGGCATGACAAAGCGTTGCAAATCAGCAATGCTCTCCACAGGCTGCGCATGGGATACGTGTGTGTGTGTGAGCGTGTGTGTGTGTATGTGTGTGTGTGTGTGTAGGTGTGTGTGTGCGTGTGCGAGTGTGTGTGTGTGTGTGTGTGTGTGTGTGTGTGTGCGTGCGAGTGAATGTGATTTGCAGTTGTGCCATGTTTGCTCCTCCAGAAAGCTTGCTGACTCCTTCCCCTGTTTTCCTTTCCTAAAATCTTAATAAATCTTCCACTGTACGCAATTTCTATCTGTCACCGTCTGTTTTTTTACATCTTAAACTTGTACGCACGTTCATGGGGATTGAATACATTCAACTAGGAACACTGTCTTATGTTTGTGCTAAACTTGCATTGAGTTCTGACCAGGGAACTTCAGGGCGTTTGAAAAACCTTTGGTTCGCCCTCAGCTAAAATTGTCTTTTGTGCGGGTCGCCCTCAGCTGGTTTTCTAAAAAGTGAAGAAATGTGCGGGTGAGGTTCAATTTTTTTGCCTGGGCTGCTGAAGCTGCCCAGGCTGTGGACAGCTTATACGTGCGAGCATCTAAACCTTACATTGCGCATGCACACGCACGCACGTGCGCACATGCACAGCAAAGACACGCACGCGCATATGTGCACACGCACATGCACACACAGGCAGTGGAATGTGTACATCAAATCAATCTTCTTTCTGTGAGCACGCACACGACGCATGCACATACAAGCACACACACATACGCACGCACATGCGTATGTGCACACACACATTCATGTACAGGCAGTTAAACGTTTTGACATTCACAATTGCATTTTTGTGAGCATGCACAACGCAGGCACGCACGGGCACACGCACACGCATATATACATGCACACACAGGATTTGAACTTGCACATCCATGCTATTATATTGTGAGCAAACACATGTATGCACGCGCATCCACTCACGTACGCACCTATGCATCACACATATGCGTATGTGCACACGCACCTACATATACACGCAGCATGCGCATGCACACAAAGTATGCACGCATACACCCATCACGCGCACAAGTGCTCCTGAGCAACATGAAACTGCACCCCCTGCTGCTTCTGCTGCTGCTGTAGGTGCTGCAACTCTTGCTGCTGCTGCTGCTGCTGCATGCTCTTGAGGGAGATTGGCCTCTCTCTCATCATCACTTTAGCAAGCCGCAGGGCAAGGCCAAAATTTGCTTAATAAGTGTGGCGCCCACACGGGCTGAAGTTCCCTGGTTCTGACGGCATCTGCTGCCTCCTACCTCTTCTTCCTTCTTCTTTTCCTTTCTTACTTGCTACGCTCACACTCAATTCAACCCGCATCCAATGTAAGTCGAGCGCTCGAGGCAGCCGCGCAACGCTTCCTCAAATGATTGCGTGGTCTGCGCAGATGCCTGACAGGCCTGCCACCGTCACACACTGCGTAGGCCTGCAATCATTCCTCTAGTACTTTCAGTAGTATCACCCATATCCACCACAAAAGACCCTAACCTCCTTCTGATAACTTGAGCCCTGTTTTCTCGATCATATTCTACACCCCCAGTCTCCTCACAATATATGTGCTCCTGTATCCAGAGGGGCTGATTGAGTAAACACCCTTCCTTTCTTTCCATTCAGGGATTCATCAATTAGTGTCGCGCTTTCCACAGGAACATGGAATGTGAATTTGTGCACTCGTCAACCACATGGTTTGTTCACTCCATTTCTTACGCAATCGTTGTTCTTTAGCAGAAAAACTCTGGAACACAGAGATCGAGTTTATGGTGCACCGGCTGTCAGACACAGACACAGACACAGACACAGACAGACACAGACACAGACACAGACACAGACACAGACAGACACAGACACAGACACACACAGACACAGACACAGACACAGACACAGACACAAATACAGACACAGACACAGACACAGACACAGACACAGACAAAGACACACAGACAAATGCTTGAAAAGAAAGGCATTGCTGCTTGCACACGTGCCTCACCCACGACTGGAAATTATCAAGGTCGGCTGCATTGAGATCTGTCAGATCTACAGAACACACACACACGCACACACACACACACAACACACACACACACACAAGGTCGGCTGCATTGAGATCTACAGGTCAGATCTACAGAACAGTGCTGAGCTTGAAAGCCCTCAGTAATAGAGTGCAGAACTTGGGAGCTTTTGAAGAGCATACCCAATTTGGGCTCTAGTTACCTCCCCCCTGTGTAATGTCAAAAATGTTAAGTTATTCTATTACGCAGCATGCGCAGCTGATTTCCCCGTCATTCATGAATATTCATGCCCCCGTCTCTTCGTAACATTTTGCGCCTTGACATCCTCATCACAACATTTCAGACCCCAGCTTCTTGCAGCATTTTACACGCCAGCGTCTTCTGCTCACCTCCCCTCACCCCACTTAATCTATTCTCTCTTCTCACTCTCCTCACCCCACTTGATCTATCCTCTCTCCTCACTCTTCTCTCTCCCCTCTCTCCTCTCTCTCCTCACCCCACTTGCCCAATAGATGACAGAAGAGAGAAGAGTCCTTACACGGACACTACCCACATCTTGCACTTACGACATCTTCAACAAACGAAACAATGTCATCTAGCGACATGCGCCCACCCTTCGTCCGTTGCAGATAAAGGAAATGTTCAGGTCCTCTCCGTTTTCCAAATCAAGGTCTCCTCTTCGTTTTCCAGGTCAAGGTCTCCATTACCACCAGCTAACACTTTTGTTGTCATTGTTGCCTCCAAGCCAGACCGGACGCGATTGAAAGCAGTGGAACCTGTCCTCCCACCCCTTTTGTTGTCATTGTTGTCTCCAAGACAGACTGGACGCAATGGAAAGCAGTGGAACCAGCCATCCCACCACTCCCTCTCTCGTCACATCCCTCTGCTTTTTTCTGCGGGTCAAGGTGTACCAAAGCAAGCCATGCCCCTCACATTTTCTGCCTCCGCACCTCAACCGATCCCTGCAGTTCTGTTACGTTTGCATCGTGAGATGACGGTGGATTATTTACAAGAAAATAAAAAAAGATAAAACCCACCACTCCCTCTTTCGTCACACCCCTCTGCTTTTTCCTGAGGGTTACGTTATACCATACCAAGCCACGCCTCTCACCTTTCCTGCCTCCGCACCTCAACCGACCTCTGCAATTTATCGCGCCTCCTTACTCCTGCCCATTTCAGTTAAAGACAGTGCAAGGATCGCCCCAGCCACTATGCCTCCTGCACAACTTCACACCACTGTGCCTCACTACAACCACTATGCCCCCAGCACAACTTCACACCACTGAGCCTCACTACAACCACTATGCCTCCTGCACAACTTCACACCACTGTTCCTCATTACACACTATGCCTCCTGCTCAACTTCACACCACTGAGCCTCACTACAACCACTATGCCTCCTGCATAACTTCACACCACTGCTCCTCATTACAACCACTCCTGTGCACTCATAACCACAGACAATCCAGAGGCCAGGAAACCAACGTGGCCAGCACGTGTCTCTGCCAAAGCTGAGTGTACCTTAGCGGTTCATTAGTGGAACGCACACTCTGTTCCTGTGCATTAGGAATCACGAACATTTGACAGGAGAAGTACACACACGTGCGCAAACACACACACACACACACGCACACACATACTCACACACTCAACACACACCTGAGTGCAGCCAAAGAAGTTGTTCCATCCATAGCCTACGCCCTTGCGGATGATGCCACGCTGTATCTGGCGACTAATCTTGCCACCCGCACGGTTGCACGCTACGGAGCCGCTCACCTGCGCGCATGCATGCAAGAAAAAACAATTCGAAGCTCAACACATTTTCTTGCCACCCGCACGGTTGCACGCTACGGAGCCGCTCACCTGCGCGCATGCATGCAAGAAAAAACAATTCGAAGCTCAACACATTCTCTTGCCACCTGCACGGTTGCACGCGGAAGAGCCACACGCATGCGCACATGCATGAAATAGAGAGATTTAAAGCTCAACACATGGCCTTGCCACACTCGCACACAAGCACAGCCCAAAGCTCAACGCATACAACTTGCCCAAAATGTGTTGCGAGCTGCACGGTCGTTGGGCTTTGACTTTTCCTGCTTGCGAGCATGATCATTAAAAAGCTTAACACTGCTCAACAGTTCCAAGCCCAACACATGAATTAACCAACACATGATCTTCCAACACATGATCTTCCAACACATGATCTTCCAACACCTTCCAACACATGATCTTCCAACACATGATCTTCCAACACATGATCTTCCAACTCATGATCTTCCAACACATGACCTTCCATCACATGATCTTCCAACACATGATCTTCCGAAGCAAGCACAAATCGTGCAAGCACAGTTATCATCAGAACACAGACCTTATTTATGCCCCTCCCTACACATTTCGAATTTTAGAATTAGCCTGTCATCTCAGAGATGTGGGTCTGGATTGTTTGCTCTGAACGCTGCACGACTGTCGTAAAAGGGAGACAAAACAAAAAAGCATGCAAATGACCACCACATGCATGACTGCCTTCAGTGGGCCGTCGTGCAGGTACACACCCAGCTGATTCAGCATTGGAAGGCTCACGCTTGCAGCACTCAAACACACACACACACACACACACACACACACACACACACATCTTCCTCCCCCAAACACACACACACACCTTCCACCCACCTCAACCACCACATGCATGATTGCCTCTAGTGGGCTGCCGTGATGCAGGCCCACACCTGCCCACACACATATCTTCCTCCCCCAAACACACGTACACACCTCTACACACACACAATCACACCTTCCACCCACCTCAACCACCACATGCATGACTGCCTCTAGTGGGCTGCCGTGATGCAGGTACACACCCAGCTGCATAGTTTCCAGGTCCATCGCTAATTCCAGCAGCCACCAAACGCCTGACCTGTGGTCGGACCCGAGCAAACATAGTTCAGATGGAAATTTGCACTTGAACTTGTGTGTTTTGCATGTGTGTGTGTGTGTATGTATGTGTGTGTGTATGTGTGTGGTGTGTGTGTGTGTGTGTGTGTGTGTGTGTGTGTGTGTGTGTATGTGTGCGCGTGCGTACGTGCGTGCAAAACACTTGTGTGCATGTGCAGGAGTTTGTGTGTGTGTGTATGTGTGTGTGTGTTACCTGTAGTGCATGTGGCTGAAGATGCTGACGTGCTCATCTGTCAAGTTTCGCCGGCTGTTGCCCAAAGATTCCGGACCCCCTGCGTATCACATAAGCAAGCGGTTTGATGAGCAATGTCATTCCTCCGTATGCTGATTATTACACGAGAGTTGTGAGAGGTCTACATTTCTGATTGACGCCATTGCAACTGTCACCACACGAGGAAGTTGTGAAAGAGTACACTCAATGTTTGGTCATTGTGGTTTGACCGCACAAGCCACTGTAAGAGAACAAAATCTCCACATAACACACACAAATACACAAACAAATCTCCACATAACACAAATACACACATACACACACGTGCACACGTGCACACACACACACACACACCTGCAGCAGGCCCCTTCACAGCAGAAGACGCCAAACTGCCCTCCAAGGAGGGCCTCACAGGATGAATGCCCGCCTCCTGCGCAGACTTGTGCGCGTTGTTGATGAGCTCCATGAGCATCGCCTCAGGCACCGCCCACTCCATGGTGCTGCGCTTCTGAAGCATGGACATTGGCAGCAGCTTGCGCGGGGGGCCACACCTGTGTGTGTGTGCGCGCGTGTTATGTGTGTGTATGTGAGTGTGCGTGCGTGTCTGTGTGTGCGTGTGTGTGCGTGTGTGTATGTGTGTGTATGCGTGCATGTATGCGTGTGTGTGTGTGTCTGTGTGTGTCTGTGTGTGCATGTGTATGCGTGCATGTATGCGTGTGTCTGTGTGTGTGTGTCTGTGTGTGTATGTGTATGCGTGCATGTATGCGTGTGTGCATGTGTGTGTCTGTGTGTGTATGTGTATGCGTGCATGTATGCGTGTATGTGCATGTGTGTCGTGTGTGATAATATCAGGGCATGTGTGTCGTGTGGGCATGTGTGTCGTGTGGGCATGTGTGTCGTGTGTGATAATATCAGGCTTGTGCAAGTACGGTCAGACGGTACGGTACGATTTGGACTTTTCTTAAAATACGGCTCTTAGGGTATTTTGATGACCGTACTTAACCATCTAGACGGTAAACTACGGTACAATGAACGGTACGGTGCCAAGCTGGCACTGCCCGTGCAAAAATGGCCTCAGAATGGCCTCTCCGCCCCAAAACCTCCCATTTTTGCTCCCCGGTGTGCTCCTCCCATGTGCTGACGCCACACGATGCTTCCCTGGACGACCCTGAGACTGGGTTGGGGCTGCATCAGCTCGGGGGAAGGGCTCAGCAGCTGGCTTGCATGGAAACTCAAAAGTTGGACGCAGTACTTGATTCCTGCTTGATAATTTGTGTTTAATTGGAAATGTTATGGGCCGAAATTGGAGCCAAACGGCCATTTTACGGTCAAAATCGTACTGTATGGTTGCACCGTCCTTGTACGGATGGGACCGTACTTTTTAAACAGACCGTACTAGCACCGTCTTGTACGGTGCAAATACGGTACGGACCATCTAGACGGTCAAAAAAGCCAAAAGACGGCATAGTAGCACAAGCCTGGACACTATATATGTGTGTGCGCATGTGTGTTTGTGTGTATGTGTGTATGTGTGTATGTGTGCGTGTATGTGTGCGTGTGTGCATGTGTATGTATGTGTGTGTGTATGTGTGTGTGTGTGTGCATATGTGTGGGTGTAAGTGCACGTGTTAATATTGTGGATGCATGAGTTCCTTGCTTGCCCTTACTTAGACCCCCTACTCCACCACCTACAGGAGCTAGCTTGAAGCTGAGCAGAAAAAAACAGTCAGGGTACGCTTGGATTCTAGCCTCAAGCAGGTGCGAGGTATGTGGCAAGTATGGGCTCTATCATCTTCCCAATCTTACACCATACAGTCTTGAACCACACCCACCACAGGAACACAGAAAGGCTGAGCAGACCCACCACACGGGAGGCAGACCAGAGTGCAGCTCCGATTCCAGCCTCAAACAATTGCGAAGGATACCTAAACCCACTCTTACACCATACACTCCTGAACCACACCCACCACAGGAACATAGAAAAGCTGAGCAGACTCACCACACGGGAGGCAGGCCAGAGTGCAGCTCCGATTCCAGCCTTGCATCCTTGCGTGCGCCTATCAGGGCACCGACCACGTTGTAGTGATCAAGTGCACCTCGTCCTGCCTGCGAGCAAAAATGCAAAGGCGAGCGAATGAAAATCTAGTGCACCTCGTCCTGCCTGCATGCAAAAATGCAAAAGCAAGCGTGAAGTTTTGAGTGTTTGTATGCCACATGCGAATGAGATCCAGTGCACCTCGTCCTGCCTGCAAGCAACAATGCAAAGGCAAGCGTGGAGTTTGAGTGCTTGAATGCCACATGCGAATGAGATCTAGTGCACCTCGTCCCGCTTGCAAGCAACAATGCAAAGGCGAGCGTGGAGTTTGAGAGTTTGTATGCCACATGCGAATGAGATCTAGTGCACCTCGTCCCGCTTGCAAGCAACAATGCAAAGGCAAGCGTGGAGTTTGAGTGTTTGTATGCCACATGCGAATGAGATCTAGTGCACCTTGTCCTGCCTGCAAGCAACAATGCAAAAGCGAGCGTGGAGTTTGAGTGTTTGTATGCCACATGCGAATGAGATCTAGAGCACCTCGTCCTGCCTGCAAGCAACAATGCAAAGGCAAGCGTGGAGTTTGAGAGTTTGTATGCCACATGCGGATGAGATCTAGTGCACCTCGTCCTGCCTGCATGCAAAAATGCAAAAGCGAGCGTGGAGTTTGAGTGTTTGTATGCCACATGCGAATGAGATCGCGTGCACCTCGTCCTGCTTGCAAGCAACAATGCAAAGGCAAGCGTGGAGTTTGAGAGTTTGTATGCCACATGCGGATGAGATCTAGTGCACCTCGTCCCGCTTGCAAGCAATAATGCAAAAGCAAGCGTGGAGTTTGAGTGTTTGTATGCCGCATGCGAATGAGATCGCGTGCACCTCGTCCTGCCTGCAAGCAAAAATGCAAAAGCGAGCGTGGAGTTTGAGAGTTTGTATGCCACATGCGAATGAAATCGCGTGCACCTCGTCCTGCTTGCAAGCAATAATGCAAAAGCAAGCGTGGAGTTTGAGAGTTTGTATGCCACATGCGAATGAGATCGCGTGCACCTCGTCCTGCCTGCAAGCAACAGTGCAAAAGCGCGCGTGGAGTTTGAGTGTTTGTATGCCACATGCGAATGAGATCGCGTGCACCTCGTCCTGCCTGCAAGCAAAAATGCAAAGGCGAGCGTGGAGTTCTGAGTTCCATTATGCCACGTGTGAACATGATCAGGCACGCCCCATCCTGCCTGTCAGTATTATGACTTGAGAAATGTCTGAAATTCTAAATGCTTGTACGCCACGTGTGAACATGATCAGGCACGCCCCATCCTGCCTATGAGCAATATGACTAGGAAACGTGTGATATTTGGAACCAGCCTCGGCAAATGGGGCGGCTACCCAGTCTGAAAGTCATGCGAACTTTCTCCATGCTTCTCCATCTGCTACATTAAACACCACTGATCTGGTGTCATGTCAAGCGATATCACTCTGCTCCACATTTCCTCAATCAATGCAGGTGTAACCCTTTCCCACCTGAGACCACGGCATGTGGGGCAGCACCCCCAGCCTGAACCTTGTGCAATAAACCCCCAATGCAAACCCCCATTACAAGCCCCCAATGCAATAAACCCCCAGCCTGAAACTTGTCCTCATCCATCTACCACACCAAACATCACTGATTTGGTGTCGTATCGTGTCACACCAAACATCACTGCTTTGGTGTCATTTCAAGCATTATCAAACTGCGCCACTCTTTCAACTGAATCACTGCCCCACTCTTTCAACTGAATCACTGCGTTCAACTGATTCACTGAACTCTTTCAACTAATCACTCGTTCAACTGATCACTCTTTCAACTGATCACTCGTTCAACTGAGTCACTGAACTCTTTCAACTGATCACTCGTTCAACTGAATCACTGAACTCTTTCAACTGATCACTCGTTCAACTGATCACTCGTTCAACTGATCACTCTTTCAACTGATAACTCGTTCAACTGAGTCACTGAACTCTTTCAACCGATCACTCGTTCAACTGAATCACTGAACTCTTTCAACTGATCACTCGTTCAACTGATCACTCTTTCAACTGATCACTCGTTCAACTGATAACTCGTTCAACTGAGTCACTGAACTCTTTCAACTGATCACTCGTTCAACTGGATCACTGAACTCTTTCAACTGAATCACTGCGCCACTCTTTCAACTGAATTACTGCAATCCCTATTTAAGCGTAACCCTCTCCCACCTGAAACCACGGCATGTGGGGCAGCACCCCCAGCCTGAAGCTCGTGCTGAGATGCTTTACGCGAATGAGTCCAGGCAGTTGGGTGTAATCTTGTGGGGTGCATGTAGAGCCGTTGGGGCCGTACACCTGGACACACACGCGCACACAGTTTTAATCTTGTGGGGTGCATGTGAAGCCGTTGGGACCGTACACCTGGGCACACATAACACACAATTTTAATCTTTTGGGCGCATGCAGAGCCATTGGGGCCGTGCACCTGGGCACACATAACACACAGTTTTAATCTTTTGGGGTGCATGTGAAGCCGTTGGGGCCGTACACCTGGGCAGGAATGCGCACACAGGCTGCTGCTTGATGTGTGCTGGAGCACGAGTGTCAATGCGGCACAAGTGTAGTCTAACAAGTTTGAACGTTAAGGCGATCCACTGCAGCCAAAGACAAACACGCACGCAAACACAACAATTCAGTGTGTCAAAGCATGTGTGTTCCTGCAACGTGGGTGTGGTTTTTTGCCGGTTTAAATGCAAAGCTGATCTGCATAGACTAAAAAATGCATGCAGAAACAACGCTTACGTGACATGTAGTTTTATGCCTCAAGAACTACGTGTGTCACAGAAATGTTGTTTTTGCAGGTGTGCACATGGAGCTGCGAGGGCACATGCATACACAGATGCAGGCACACAGTGTGTGTGCACACCGACTTATCAGGGGTGTGGGCAACTCAGGTAAGGGGTGTTTGTTACAGTCTTGGGGTTGTGAGCATGTTGCTAGCTATAGCTTTAAAGTACTCTGTCACGATATTCATAGGGTTGGCCAGAACCGTATATATACACCATATATGACCGTGTATTTGGTGATTTTCCTGCCAAAATTACCGTATATACACCGTATACCGTCCGTTCACGATCACTTCGTGACCACACTTTCAAAAAAATAATTATAATTACAATTTTAGTTCGTGAGGGGGTTTGGGGATTAATTTTTGAGTTCGAGGGCACTTCGGGAGGGCCCTGCCGGGGAATATTTTTTGAGTTCGAGAGCCCCCCTGTGAATGCTGCCTGTTCACTGCTACTGCTGTCTGTTATGGCTGAAGCTGTGGCTGAGGCTGAAGCTGAGGCTGTGGCTGAGGCTGAAGCTGTGGCTGATGCTGCAAAGTGCTCAGAAGCAGGGAAGGCGCGCTTGGAGCCTCATTTCGACTTTCACCCTCAAAACCACTATAGATAATTAATTTATTACTTCGGAGTCAGTTCAGAGAGGCCTCCAAGAATTAATAAAAATTTTCGTTTTCTGGCCAAATAATTATTTAATTTCCGAAGTGATCGTAAACGGACGGTATGTATGGTTTTGGCCAACCCTAGATATTCATAGGGTTGGCCAAAACCCTGCGCACACGGTGTATAGACGGTATTTTTGGCAGAGATATCACAAAATACACGTTACCCTATGGTGCATACATACATGTACGAGTACCGTAATTTACCGAACTCACACCGGGTGAATAACGTTTTTTGCCCTCCGGCGTGATATCGGTGTCGTAAATATATATTTATTTAGAAGCTCCAAGGTTTGCGGGGTTTGGCGAAAATAATGTTTGGTGCATACACACACACACTTGTACAGGCACTGGCTGGGCTAAATGCCCACCGGGGTTGGTGCAGGGAAGGCTAGAATATTTAATTACAAAGTCCGGGGTTCCCGGGGTTACCTTCATTATTTCTGAAATTTGGGCACCGGGGTGAGTACGGTAAGGTACGGTAACACAGAAAGAAGGAAGTGCGGTACTGCCTTACGGCTTTCACTGTATTAACTAAATTGTCAAAACAAACCCACATGCAGAAAGGAAGCAGGCCCTGCCCACAGCCTGCTGAGGACCAAACCACACTTACACTCACACACTCAAACACGCACACACACAGCACACATTACACTCACCCAGAATGTCAGCAGCACCGTCACACTGTTTTTGCTGTCCACGGTCAGCACACACACTGAAAAACGCGCACACACTCAAACACGCACACACACACACTCACCCAGAATGTCAGCAGCACCGTCACACTGTTTTCGCTGTCCACGGTCAGCACACACACTGAAAAACGCGCACACACTCATACACGCACACACACA
>Ga0307967_1001502_pt1 | contig 14199 bp, 12 predicted proteins | sample OrgLakmetagen648_FD_201828 | JGI IMG/M metagenome (GOLD analysis project Ga0307967, IMG submission 201828) | Saline water microbial communities from Organic Lake, Antarctica - #648 | ecosystem: Environmental > Aquatic > Non-marine Saline and Alkaline > Saline | place: Antarctica: Organic Lake... | reverse complement strand
CTCGAAGATCACGTTAAACAGGGAAAAGCTGAATTGAATTTTAATGAATGGGGTGAATATTCTGACCGAAGAAAAAACAGTAAATTACGGTCAATAATCAGTCAGATTGAAGATGATGAAATGCCGCCGAAATCTTACACACTTATTCATTGGGATGCTATTTTGTCAAAAAAGGAAAAAAGCTCAATTTTGAATTATTTCAAAAAAATCAAAAAGAAGCTGAATGATTAAGTAGCTAAATTTTAAAAGTGCTATTATCAACCTATTAAAATTTTATGTATGAATGAATTTTTAAAACAATGGGGCGAAGCGGCTTACACCACAACCGGTTTTTTCTGGATGGCTTTGTGGGCTTTTGTCCTGGGCTATATCATTAGCAGTATGATCCAGATTTTTGTTACTGAAAAACGTATGCAGGAAACAATGGGCGAAAAAGAAAGCAAAGGTGTGCTTTTGGGAACATTTTTTGGCTTTATAAGCAGTTCGTGCAGTTTTGCCGCATTGGCTTCTACCAAGAGCCTCTTTAAAAAGGGCGCGAGCTTTATTTCCTCAATCGCTTTTTTACTGGCTTCAACAAACCTGGTTATCGAACTGGGGATCATCATTTCCATTTTCCTGGGCTGGCAATTTGTGGTGGGCGAGTACATCGGTGGGATTCTATTGATTTTAATCTGTTGGATCCTCATTCGGGTTATCAATCCCAAAAAATTAATTAAACAAGCTCGCCAAAACCTCAAAGAAAAAGATGATGGTGGTGGCGATACGGCTTCAAAAGACTGGAAAAAACAAATTAAAAAAGAAGAAAATTGGTCCCGCGTTGCCAAAAAATATAAAATGGAATGGCAAATGGTCTGGAAAGATGTCACAGTGGGCTTTACCATTGCCGGGATTGTCGCCGCCTTTATCCCAAATTCTTTTTTTGAAACCCTTTTCATCAATAGTGGTCAAGGAAACACTGATTTTAGCTTTTTTGAAATTTTAGAACACATTATTGTCGGGCCGGTGATGGCTTTTTTAACCTTTATCGGTTCGATGGGAAATATTCCCCTGGCCGCCTTACTCTTTGGCAAAGGTGTAAGTTTTGCTGGGGTTATGGCTTTTATTTTTAGTGATTTGGTGGTGTTTCCCGTTTTACGCATCAACGCCAAATATTATGGCTGGAAAATGTCACTTTTTATAATGTTTTTGCTTTTCACAGCATTAATCTGCACTACGCTAGTCCTGCATTACAGTTTTGACCTGCTCAGTATATTGCCAGATCCATCGCAAGTGCAAGTTCAGGATAGCCAATATTTCAAGATAGATTATACTTTCTTTTTAAACATTGCTTTTTTAATTGGTTCGGGATATTTGATTTATTTGGGCTTTTTCAAAAGAAAAGATGTCAAGAATTCGATGAGTGAAATGGCGCCAAAGAGTCCTTTGCTTGAAAATATTATGAAATATGCAGCTATTCTTTGTTATGTTTGGTTGACCGGTGGATTGATTGTAAAATTTTTGATTTGATTTTAGAATATAAGAACCTCACAGGTTTCCCTGTTGACAGTGCTTAGTAAACCTGTGAGGTATAGATTACAATAATATAAAATTATTAATTATGAAAAAATATTTGATTTACATCTTGATTTTAATTGCCGGCTTGGCCTTGGGTTATGTATTCTTTTCCAGCGATGGAAATCCTGATAAGGAAAAAAAGGAAACAGCTCAAAAATCACAAACCTATACCTGCTCAATGCACCCACAAATCAGGAAACAAGAGCCTGGCGATTGCCCCATTTGTGGAATGGAATTGATTCCCGTCAAGCAATCTGGCGGCTCGCAAGTGATGGGCGATGCAATAAAAATGAGCCCGCGGGCAATGGCTTTGGCCGGTGTTCAAACCACGACTGTGGGACAGGATTCTGTTTCAAGTTCAGAATTGATGCTTTCCGGAAAAATAAAACCCAATGAAAATGCTTCTTCCGTTCAAGCGGCTTATTTTGATGGACGTTTAGAGCAATTATTCATTGAGTTTGAAGGTGAAAAAATAAATCGCGGTCAGCTTCTGGCTAAAATTTATGCGCCAAAATTGGTTTCCGCCCAACAGGAATTATTAACTGTTGCCAAAAACAAAGAAAGCCAACCTGAACTCTATCAGGCTGTGCGAAATAAATTAAAAAACTGGAAAATCAGCGAGGGGCAAATCGACAAAATCGAATCTTCTGGAAAAGTGCTGCGCAACTTTCCGATTTACGCCAATTCATCGGGAATAGTCATTGAGAAAAATGTCTCTGAAGGCGATTATGTCAAAGAAGGGCAAACGCTTTATCAAATTGCAAATTTAGATCAGGTTTGGGCGGTCTTTGATGCTTATGAAAATCAAATCGGTCAACTTCAAGAAAACCAAAACATTGAAATAACCGCAAATTCATATCCAGCTAAAACCTGGAAAAGTAAAATTTCCTTTATTCAACCGATACTCAATGAAAGTCAACGCACCGTGAAGGTTCGTGCTGAACTCGACAATTCAGATCAAATGCTGAAACCGGGAATGTTTATCAAGGGCGCGGTAAAAACAAAATCATCTGGCAATAAAACCTTGAGCGTTCCAAAAACTGCCGTGTTATGGACGGGTGAACGCTCGGTGGTTTATGTGCAAGCCCAGGACGGAACACCCATTTTCGAATTACGTGAAGTTCAGCTGGGAACCGAAAACCAAAACGGCTATCAAATTATCGACGGTTTAAAATCTGGCGAAAAAGTCGTGACCCAAGGCACTTTTACCGTTGACGCCGCCGCCCAATTGCAGGGAAAAAATTCAATGATGAGCGATAAACAAAGCGAAAAAGACTTTTCTGCGGAATTTTCAGGACAGTTCGAGGAAGTAATTGACCATTATTTCAACTTAAAGGATGCATTGGTCGCCAGCGATGCCGTGAAAACTTCCAGTTTTGCAAAAAAAGCTAAGACAGAGTTGACGCAATTGAAAAACAGTCCTCAGGCTGCGAAGACAAATATAAACCAACTCGACGAAGCCTTTTCAAAAATTGAAAACACGGACACAATTAAACAGCAACGTCAATATTTCATTGCCCTTTCGGAAGCTATGATTAAAATTACCGGTCAACTATCTCTTAAAGATTCACTTTTTATTCAAAAATGCCCAATGGCCAAAAATCAAGAAGGTGCCCGTTGGATAAGCCGTGAGAAAGAAATCAGAAATCCCTATTTTGGTGAAAAAATGTTAAAATGTGGAAGTGTCGTTGATTTGATAAAGTAAACTGTTCTATATTATATACCTTATTCAAAGCAAGGTAAAATTTGCATTCAATTGCATTTTTACTTAATTTTCAAAAAACAAAATATACAATGGGATTTGGTGGTTCAGTACAGGCGATGATCACCACGTTGAAAAATAACAGAAAACAGCGCGGAAACCGTGATCGTTTTAAACGCCAAACCGGTTTTAAAAAATCCAGCGAGATTCCACAGAAGAAATCTTCAAATGCTCATTTAAAAAGTATTCGTGAAAAAATGCAAAAAGAAAACCGCCATCTTCAAAAACAGCGGTTTATAGCAGTAACAATTATTTTAGGACTCATTATAACCGCTTTGATAATTGGGTTATTTTTTGTCTAAGTATTTATTGATTACCCAGAATTATCGGCATTCCATCTTTTCCACTTCCGATGACAATAACTTTTGAGTTATTGGATTCAGAAAGTTTCACGGTCGCCTGAATTCCTTTTTCAGTCAAAATATTCTCAGTCAATGATTGATTGAGAATCTCGTTGGCACGTGCTTTCCCTTCGGCCTCAATTTTCTGACGCTTAGCTTCTTTTGTCGCTTTGGTCAACTTAAATTCATATTCTAAAGACTGCTGTTCTTGATTTAATTTACGCTCGATAGCTTCCTTGATTTTTTGAGGTAGCTCAATATCACGAACCAAAATACGTTTGACATCAATAAACTGATCTTCCAAAATATTTCTGGTTTCTGCCAGTATTTCATTTTGAATGGTTTCACGCTTGCTAGCGTAAAGTTGCTCTGGGTCATAACGCCCCACCACTGCCCGTGTTGCCGAACGAATGGCCGGCAAAATCAACCGCTGAATGTAGTTTTCACCTTTTTCTTGGTGTAACTTTGCTAAATTTTTGTACTCTGGATAAAACCATACCGTGGCGTCCAACTTAATCTGAAGTCCGTTTGAAGATAATACGCTCATTTTTTGGTCAAGAGACTGCTGGCGGACTTCATATGTAAAGACCGTATTCCACGGTGCTACCCAGTGAAATCCTTCACCCAGGGGCGCTTCTTCAGTGACAACACCACCGCCAAATTTTTGGTAAAGAACTCCTGCCCTACCCGAGTCAATGGTCGTCATTGACGTCAATGCTAAAATAACGAGGATCACCCCCAGAACTACTAATAAAATTCTTCCTTTAGAAACATTCTCCATTTTAATCTATATTTAAGTTAAACCATTATATTTTCTAATAAACCACTCAAAAGCCAAAGCACCAATGATAATAAAAAGTAAGTGAATCCAATCAATTAGCGGTGCTTTTTTTGTATTTGCTTTTTGAACAGGCCTGTATTTCTCACTTTCAATCAAATTTTTTATCAAAGTCTTAATTTCGTCGGGGAAAAATAATTTTTCTGACGCGATGGCCGCCATTTTTTTTTGATTGGCGTTTGAAAACTGCTTCTCCACTTCAAAATCCAAGATTGTAAAACTGCCGCTTTTGTTCAATTGTTCATTTTTAACCCCGACTGTGAATTTGTATTCTCCAGCTTCAAAATTACTCAAATCCACTTCATAACGCTTGTTTTTCAACACAAAAGGAATGCGTTTTTTCTCGCTGGTTTCCTTGTTTTGTGTTTGAATGTACAGATTTGCACGGGGATCAAATTGATAATTTTTGTCAAAATAACGCGCACGCAAGATAATTTTTTCCCCGCTATTATAAAAGGATTTATAATCCAATGTCAGCCGGTTCCTGGATTTATCGGATGCTAAATACTGGGTGATTTTTCCAAAAAATTCATCATAGGATTCAAAATTGCCTTCTTTTCTGAAACTTTCAGCGCGCCAACGCCAAGAATTTTCACCAAAAAGCACAGCGTCCCGGCGTTTATTGATTTCGTGGGTAGCGAGCAATGGGGTTTCGGTTTCGATTCCGTTTACTTTTTGAAAAAGCATCACTTGGTTTTTACCTTTAAAAGTTATACTTCCAAATTGATCTTTTAACGGTGGAAAATTATCAAAATTAAATTCATTAATCTGAAAAGCATTATACCCTGAATTTAAAACGGGAAAATAATCTTCCTCTTGATTGCTTATTTCTTTTTGATACCAATCCTGACGGTTGTTTTCATAAGTATAATCAGTTTGTAAACCTTGAATGGAAAAGGTGTTTAAGCCTAATTTTTTTATTTGGTCATCCAATTTCTTGAATCCCCGCGTTGGTTGATAGCGGATAATCAATTGGTATTTCCCCAGATCCAGTTGGTCAATATTTAGATTTTTGACAAGTTTAATTTCAGCTTGGCGCTGTTTATTACTTTCGATCGATTTTTTAAAACTGCCCAGATCTGGGTGCAAGAAGGAAGAGGCAATGAGCACTTTTGTCTGTTCATCGATCACTTCGATCGCAAAACGACGGGTATTGTTTTTGATGTTTTTTTCCTCTGCGGAAGCCTCTATTTCAACTTGATAAGTCTGCACACCCACAGAATTTGCCGAGAGAATGGCTTTTACCACCGCTGATCGCTGATTTTCATCGAAATCAAGGCTTTTGGAAAAAACAGTCCGGTTTCCCTTTTTTATATCTATTGATTTTTGGGCAGCATCGTTTTGATTGCGGTTGACAAAAATTTCAACGGGAAATTTATTATCCAAAAAAGCATATTGATTGACGTTCAACTGATCGATTTTATAATCGGGATATTGTGTGGTATCGCCCACAACAACAGGAAAAATGTCAGAATTTAAGGATTTGAATTCATATTCATAATCAGCGCCCAGGGTTTGATTGCCATCGGAAATGAGAATGAGCGGCGTTTCTTGACCGCGGTAAAGCTGTTTTAAATTTGATGAAATCTGACTTAAATTGGTTTGCTTTTCATCAAAATTTAAAGAGTCGAGCTGCTGGAATTTATTTCCAAATGAAAAGGCTTCAATAGAAAACCTCTCATTGAGCTTTGAGTTTCCCTTAAACTGTTGAACAAGGCGTTTGACTGTAGAATCTGCCTGAAGGTCTTGGATGGAAGCACTGTTATCAACAGCTAAAACCAGTCTTTTTTTCTCAATGGAATAATCGGTGGTTTCAATTTTAGGGTTGATCAGTAAAATTGCCGTTCCAAAAAGAGCGATAAAGCGCAACAAAGCTAAACCTATCCAGTTTTTTGGACGTTTTGATTTTTGGCGAAAAAAATAAGGGATCAAGGCCAGTGCTAGCGTTCCGACAAAGGCCAAAAGAAGATAAAAGACCGTGATTCCCGTCATTTAAGTAAAATTGAAGTAATTTTAGGTCAACATTCCGCCATCGACGTTCAGTACTTGACCTGTGATATACCGGCTCAAATCGCTTCCGAGAAATACGCAGGTGTTTGCTATATCTTCAGGTGTTCCCCCGCGTTTCAATGGAATCATTTGGCGCCATTGCTTCAATTTTTCTTCATCGAGCTTTGCCGTCATTTCGGTTTCAATAAAACCCGGGGCAATTGCGTTGCAACGGATATTTCGCGAACCCAGCTCCAAAGCAACAGATTTTGAAAACCCGATAATACCTGCTTTTGAGGCCGCATAATTTGCCTGTCCCGCATTTCCTTTTACGCCAACAACAGAACTCATATTGATAATGCTTCCGCTTTTCTGTCTCAACATCGTTTTTTGGACGGCTTGCGTCATATTGAAAACAGATTTTAGATTGACTTCAATAACCTTATCAAAATCTTCTTCAGTCATCCGCATCAATAAATTGTCTTTTGTGATCCCGGCGTTGTTGATCAAAATATCAATACTGCTAAAATCTTCCTTCACCTTTTTGACCAGCTCTTGGCATTCCTCAAAATTTGCCGCGTTGCTTTTATAGGCTTTTACAATGCCGCCGTGCTCAGTGAGTTCATCTTCGAGATCGTTTGCAGCTTGAACAGATGAGTTATAAGTAAAGGCAATATGTGCGCCGTGCTGGGCAAATATTTTTGCAATTCCTTTTCCGATACCCCGGCTCGCACCGGTGATAATGACATTTTTTCCTTCGAGTAATTTCATAGTTTTAGTTTAAAATATCAGTTGGATTTAAAAAAATTACTGATTCAAATGGGTTTATTCAAGTCCTGATTTTTATACTTCAAATTTTTCTACAAGAGTTCTTTGATGATTTTTTCTTCAGTATAGCCTTCTGCTTCCGCTTTGTAATTTTTGACAACACGGTGGCACAAAATTCCATAAGCCACAAATTTTACATTTTCAATATCCGGGGAATATTTTCCATTGATGGCGGCGTGGGCTTTGGCGGCGAGGATTAGATTTTGTGAAGCACGTGGCCCTGCACCCCAATCGACATAACTTTTCACAAGCTCTGGTGCGTTGTCCCCTTTTGGCCGAGTTTTTGAAACCAATTTCACTGCATATTCCACAACATTATCGGGCACTGGAATCCTGCGGATTAAATTTTGAAAATCGATTATTTGCTGTGCGTTAAATAACGGGTTCACAGATTTTGAATGTTCCTGAGTGGTGCTTTTAACGACATCGACCTCTTCCTGAAATGAGGGATAATCGAGATGGATGGAAAACATAAACCGGTCGAGCTGGGCTTCCGGCAAAGGATAAGTCCCTTCTTGCTCGATGGGGTTTTGCGTGGCCAGCACAAAATATGGTTTTGAAAGTGGCCAATTTTTACCGGCAACGGTCACCGTTTTTTCCTGCATCGCTTCGAGAAGTGCTGCCTGGGTTTTTGGCGGGGTCCGGTTAATTTCATCGGCCAAAACAATATTGGCAAATATGGGCCCCTTGATAAATTTAAACTCCCGTTTTTCGTTCAATATTTCAGCGCCAATGATATCACTGGGCATCAAATCTGGCGTAAATTGAATTCTTTTAAAGTCCAACCCCAAAGTTTTTGAAACCGTCTGGACCATCAATGTTTTTGCCAAACCCGGCACACCAACCAAAAGCGCGTGCCCGCCTGAAAATACAGAGATCAAGATTTGATCAACAACGGCTTCTTGCCCGACAATTACTTTTGAAATTTCTTTTTTGAGTTGGTTGTATTTTTTAACCAGCTCATCTATTTTGTCAACATCAGACATATATTATTTTTCTTAAGCCTACAACAATACGAAAATTATCTAAATTTTTGGCCTTTTCACTTCTCTTTAAGCCAGTTGCTTTCGAAAGCACATTTTCTGTATTCACCGTTGAGTTTGATATACGTATTTTGAATTTCCTTTTTCTGCCATTCCTGAACGGCTTTCAACTTTTTCTTCCGCAGGGCCAAGTCTTTTATTTTAACGTAATCCTTGGAATAATTTGCAATGTGCTCTGGATATTTATCGCTTACATTAATGATTTTGAAAAATTTCGTTCCCGTTCTAGTTTGATCGGTGATGATTTTACTCACTTCACCTTCTTTTAATTTATCTACTTGCTCATAAAGCAGTGGCGGCACCTTTGTCATTTCAAACCGTGTATCATCGGTATCTGGGTTAATCAATTGCCCACCGTCGCCCCTGGTTTTGTCATCATCAGAAAATTTTCTGGCGGCTTTTTCAAAACTCATCTCGCCATCTGCAATTAACTGGCGGATGCTGTCAATTTCCGTCTGCGCTTCTTCGATGGTTGCCTGGGTTACTTTTGGAATTAAAATCACGTGCCGGATCTCGATTTCCTGGCCCTTGACTTTATCTACTTTTAAAATGTGATAACCAAAGGAGGATTCAAAAGGTTGACTGACCTCCCCTTGACGCAAACTAAAGGCAACTTGTTTGAAATCCTTATCCAATGGACTGTCCCTCGTGATGGTCATTTTCCCACCTTTAGTGCTTGTCCTGTCTTCAGAATAAAGAACGGCTTTTGTAGCAAAACTGGAACCGTTTTCCACAATGTCAGCCCTCATATCGCGCAGTTTTTCCACCACTTTATCAATTTCAGATTGTGGCACTTTAGGTTTGATCACAAGCTGTGCAATCTCCACTTCATCGCCAAATTGTGGACGCTCATCCTCTGGAATGTTATTGAAAAATTGGCGAACTTCTTCGGGTGTTACTTCCACATCTTCAACAACCCTTTCTTGCATCAAATTTCCCATCCGGCGTTCTTTGTTAATATCAAAAAGCTGTTTTCTCAGGTCTGCTACCGTTTCTTTTCGATAAAACTTTAAAACTTTTTTCATATTTCCCAGCTGTTGTTTCATTCGCTGAAACTGTTGATCGATTTGACTGTTGATCTGCTGGTTTGGGACATTCAAAGTAGTGTCCTGTTTTGCGGCATGAGCATAAAGTTTATTTTCCATTAACCGGCCCGCTAATTGGCAATCTGTAATTTCTTGATCGATATTCTGGTTTTTCATATCCTCGCGCATTTTATAAATATCGCTGTCCAAAATCAAGAATTCGCCGATCACAGCGGCCACGCCATCAGCTTTAAACCGTTCCTTTTGCTCAATGCTGTCTTTTATCTGTTCTTTTTGAACCAAATTATCTTTATCGGTAATAACCAGACTGCTGTCATTTTCCACTTGCGCCTGCAGGCCAAACGAGAGCAGGATTAAAGCTAAGGCCGTTAATTTAGTTCTGGGGTTCAAATTTACCATTTTCAATTGCATCTTTAATAATATCTTTTTTTAATTCTTTTTTTGCCGAAAGTTTCCGTTGGTTTAAAATGATCTGTTTAACTTTTGTTTTGACCAAACTCAGGGGTGCCTTTTCTGAACGCTCTAAAATTTCTTTCATTACACCAAGGACAACCGTGTTTTTATTTTTAAGCGTAAAAAGACCTTTTTCAACCGGCAAAAGTATGGTTTTATTTGCAGATGCAAATGCTTTGAGCCTTTTCTCTATTGAACTCTGCCTTACCCAAGTGGAATCGCCTAAAAAACTATCTTGAAATTTATTGACCCCAGCTTTAAAATAACTGCTATCGCTTTCATTATAGCGTGCAAATCTGCTTTTTATTTTAATCAAGTCCGGGAAATTTGGTTTTAAGGCCACATACCGGATTTTCATCCAATTTTCTCTTAAAGATAGATTATGGGTGTGGTTTGCATAATAGTTTTTAATTTGTTTTCGCGAAATGGCTGTATCGATTGTTTTGGAAACCATCAATTCACTGTAAGCACTCACAAGCAAGTTCTCGTGATAATCCTGAACGAGCTTTTCAAATTTTTCTTTTTTTTCATCCTTCAAATTTAAGTTGGCCTGATCCAGCATCAACATTTTAACCGCCCAGCGGTTGATCGCAAATCGGTAATCAGAAGAATCTTCAATCGAAAAATCACCTGGTATCAATTGTTCCAAATCTTTTTGATAGAGATAGTGGTCATTCACCCGTGCCATAAGTTTGCCCTGATCTTCATTCTGAAAATTTTTACAAGCCGTCAGTACAAAGGCGCATACCACGACCAGAAAAAAATTGAAGGGGTTTTTTGTGTTGAATTGGTTCACCCGCATAGGTTTTATTTTGACTGTAAATCTATAAAGATTTAATTGTTTCGGCGAAAGCCTTATTTATTTCGACGTTTCGACAAAATACTCAGTGCAGCGCAAAAAGCCTGCCTAACGGCAAAGACGGGCTCAGTGTGATGTTTCAAATTTGGTTCTGCATTTAGACCAGACAGGTTTACTAAGCGCTACCAAAAGGGAAACCTGTGAAGTCTTGTTCTTTATTTTTTGATTTCAAAGCTTCAATTTCGATTTCGACTACGCTCAATCACCACATCCACGCATTATCGCATTATCACATTACACTTTCCCTTCTAAATCCAATAAAAACGCATAATTCCTCGCGACTTCCTTCAAAGCTTCAAAACGCCCGGAAGCACCACCGTGACCGGCTTCCATATTTGTATGCATCAGCAGTAAATTATCGTCGGTTTTATAGTCGCGCAATTTTGCAAGCCATTTTGCCGGTTCCCAATATTGCACTTGTGAATCGTGCAAACCTGTGGTGATCAACAAATGTGGATATTCTTTTTCTTCCACATTGTCATAAGGCGAATAACTGAGCATATATTCATAATATTCCTTTTCATTTGGGTTTCCCCATTCGTCATATTCACCAGTCGTCAACGGAATACTGTCGTCGAGCATCGTTGTGACCACATCCACAAATGGGACGGCTGCGACAACGCCGTTGTATAATTCTGGTGCCATATTGAGGATTCCGCCCATCAACATCCCGCCGGCTGAACCGCCAAAAGCATAAAGGTGATCTGAAGAGGTATAATTTTCAGCGATCAAATACTTGCTACAGGCGATAAAATCGGTAAAGGTGTTTTGTTTGGTAAGCATTTTTCCGTCATCATACCATTGACGCCCCAGATATTCGCCGCCACGAACGTGTGCAATGGCAAAAATAAACCCGCGGTCGAGCAAACTCAATCGGATGCTGGAAAAAGACGGATCATTTGTGATGCCATAACTGCCATAAGCATAAAGCAATAACGGCGTTTTTCCGTTTTGTTCCATTCCTTTTCGATAAACCATCGAAATGGGGATTTCGGTGCCGTCTTCGGCCGTTGCCCATAGTCGTTTTGAACCATAATTTTCAGGATCAAAATTTTCATCCAAGACTTCTTGACGCTTTAAAACTTTTTCGGTTTTGGTTTCCATATCAAAATCCATCACAGAAGAAGGCGTCGTCATCGAGTTATAAACATACCGCAAATGATGGACGTTGAAATCAGGGTTTGTGCCGATGCCAGCCGTGAAGGTTTCACTTTCAAAGGGAATGTAATAATCGGTTTTACCGTCCCAGTCCTTAATCCTGATTTGGTTTAAACCATTTGTGCGTTCATTGAGCACGAGGAAATCCTTGAACAGTTCCACATTTTCCAAAAGTGTTTCTGCGCGGTGCGGAATCACTTCTTCCCAATTTTCTGAACCTGTTTTAGCGATTGGCGTTTTCATCAACTTAAAGTTTTTTGCGCCGTCTTTATTGGTCAAAATGTAAAAGTGATCCTCATAATGAGTGATGCTGTATTCCAAGCCGCGCGTTCGGTTTTGAAAAACCTCAAATTCAGAATTTGGTTTGTCAGCTGAAATAAACCGGTATTCATCGGTGAGCGTGCTTCCCGAACCAATGATTACAAATTGATCAGATTTGGTTTTGAAAACATAAGCATTAAAGGTGTCGTCATCTTCCTTAAAAATCAGCTCATCATTTTCTGCATTTTTGTGGATGTTGTGCTTAAAAACGCGGTCGCTGCGTAAAGTTTCTTGGTCGATTTTTGTGTAAAACAATGTGGTGTTATCGTTCGCCCAAGTGAGGTTTCCGCTGGTCATTTCAATTTTTTCCGGTAAAACTTCACCGGTTTCTATATTTTTAACCTGAAGCGTAAATTTTCTGCGGCCTACATTATCAACCCCGTAAGCTGCCAGTTTGTTATCTTTACTAATGCTGAGGCCAGAAAGGCTGAAAAAATCCTCGCCTTCGGCCATTTCATTGCAGTTGGCAACAATTTGCTCTTCAGCGTCGAGGCTTTCTTTTTTTCGCGCATAAATGGGATAGTCCTTTCCTTCTTCAAAACGCACATAATACCAATAACCACGTAGTTTAAAAGGCACCGTTTCATCGTCTTCTTTGATGCGGGCTTTCATTTCCTGAAACAGATCACCCTGAAAATCAGAGGTGTGTTCAGTCATTTTTTCAAAATAATCATTTTCCTGATTTAGATAGTCGATTACTTTGGGATCTTCACGATCGTTGAGCCAGTAATAAGGATCGTTCCTTTTGTGACCGTGTTTTTCTAAAGTATGTGGGTTTTTATCTGCTTTGGGTGCGATTAAGTCTTTGCTCATAGTGAATTTTTATCGGCGGCAAAGATAAAATTTAGCTCAGGAAAGAAGCGGGTTTTAAGATTAAAGTAAGACCTAAAAATCCAGATTAATTCGACGTCTTGGTGCAATGCCTGATTTTGATAAGGGTCTTTATTTTAAATTACATATCCTCATTTCTAAATGCTCAGGGAAACGACTTCAATTCTTGATACCAATCGATCGACATATCTATTTTTTAAAGAATTTCTTGCCCCGGTAACATTAATATCTTCTTCTTTTATAGAAACAATTAAATGACACCTTACCTGAGAAAATTTTCCATCAGAATTTTTATTGAACATTTCTGGTTCAATTTCAAAGGAAAATTGATCAATTTGCTTACTGTGTGTAAGCATTGCACAAATATACATTCCATCTTGTTCAAAAACTTCCTCATTGGAAATGATGACAAATGGATGTGGCTTAGAAGATTCTTGATAAGGTAAATCCAGATAAAATTCTATTATATCACCTCTAGTATAAGCCACTTAATGTTTTGTTTTGGATAAAGTTCTCAAATTGACCTTAGCAATTCCGGTTAAAATTTTTTCTGGTGTTTTTTCTATATTTTTGTCTTTGTAAGTGATCTTGTGAAGAATAGACTCGAATTTGTAGAGCGTTTTTAGTAAATAACTCATTTTTTGCTCAAGTATCACGTCAGAAAAATAATTGGCTTTTCCTAAAATATCATAAAATTTATAAAATTGTTTAATTACAATTTTGGTGTCATCGAGTAATTCTTTCGTTTCCAGACTGCTCAGCTTATTTAAATGTAGATTGGTGCCTTCAATTTCCAAAACAAAAGAATCCATTTTTTTGCCGAGCACTTTTGGTAACTCAACGTCATTGCAACTTTGCAGAACGGCAAAATTTTCCTGTTTGTTTTTACTTAAAATTGGCGCAGCCATTTCCTTGATATCCAAAGTGAGTAGCATCTTTTAAAGCTTTTCACAAATATAATACAAATTTTAATCCAAAAGATAAGAACTCAGTTTTTAAACTTTTAAAAATCTAAGGTTACAGTAAGGCCCCAGAGATATCAGAGACCTTTGGGGCCTATAGTTAAAAATTCACTTCAATCAAGGACGTGCCAAATTTGCCGGTTGTTTTGGAAGCATTTTTTCCAAAATAGAATAGACACGTTCCACATCTTTGTCCTTTTCTCTAATGAGCCAA
>Ga0307967_1001500_pt1 | contig 14205 bp, 9 predicted proteins | sample OrgLakmetagen648_FD_201828 | JGI IMG/M metagenome (GOLD analysis project Ga0307967, IMG submission 201828) | Saline water microbial communities from Organic Lake, Antarctica - #648 | ecosystem: Environmental > Aquatic > Non-marine Saline and Alkaline > Saline | place: Antarctica: Organic Lake... | reverse complement strand
AGCTGTCTGCGTCGCGCCATTGAATGCGTATCCTTATGATGTTCGTTTGGGTCGCCCGATGCGCGCGCCCACTCTACTTGATGCCAGCCTACTTGATGCCAGCCTACTTGATGCCAGCCTACTTGATGCCAGCCTACTTGATGCCAGCCTACTTGATGCCAGCCTACTTGATGCCAGCCTACTTGCTACCAGCCTGCTTTCTAATAGCAACAGCGGAGGGTTGGCACAATTGCCCTCAAGGGCGTGTGCAAGGATGCGGTGGTGCGATTTTGTGCGCGCGATTGTGGTTTGATTCAGCGCAAGGTGCCGCGTGGCGATCCCCGGCAGACTAAACCAGATGCCCAGCGCGCCGTTGTCGGTTGAACGCGCGGCGGTGCGGCGCTATGACTGGGAAAGCATTTTTTAGGCGGGCGATCGGCCCGACACGTTCGAGAGGACCCAAGACCATGTCTAGCTTCGACGACCGCGAAAAAGGTTTTGAGACGAAATACAGCCGCGATCAAGAACACGACTTTCGTGTCATCGCGCGACGCAACAAACTGCTTGGCCTGTGGGCCGCTGAACAGCTGGGCATGAGCGGCGATGAAGCCGCCTCCTACGCCCTGGAAGTCGTCGATGCGGATTTTGAGCGTCCCGGCGACGATGACGTGCTGGAGAAGGTGCACGGCGATTTGACCGCCAAGGGCATCGATATTTCGGAGCATTTGGTGCGCAAGCAAATGGATGATCTGATCAGCGAAGCTGCGAAGCAGATCAACGGCGCTTAGCGACACCACCGCCCCCACTTTTTAGAAGTCGCTTGGGCAAGGCGGCGCACGCTGTTCTAAGCGGCGTCGTCCCCATCTTCCTCGTCCTCGCCGCCGGCGACCTTGGCGGCTAGGGCGGCTTCTAGGAACGGGTCCAGGTCGCCGTTCAGCACGCCGTCCGGATTTCCGCTTTCCACATTGGTGCGCAGGTCTTTGACCATCTGGTAGGGCTGCAGCACGTAAGACCGGATTTGGTGGCCCCAGCCGATTTCTGACTTGTTGTCATATTCGGCGGCGGCAGCATCTTCGCGCTTTTTCAATTCCATTTCATAGATACGCGATTGCAGCATCTTCATCGCGGTCGCGCGGTTTTTATGCTGCGAGCGGTCGTTCTGACATTGCACGACGATGCCGCTGGGAAGGTGGGTCATGCGCACGGCCGAATCGGTTCGGTTGACGTGCTGCCCACCGGCACCGGATGCGCGGTAGGTATCGATGCGCAGATCCTTATCCTCAATCTCAACCTCGATATTGTCATCGATTTCCGGCGAGACGGTGACGGAGGAAAAGCTGGTATGCCGCCGCGCCTGGCTGTCGAAGGGCGATATCCGCACCAACCGATGCACGCCCGTTTCCGTCTTCAGCCAGCCATAGGCGTTATGGCCGACGATCTGAAGCGTGCTGGATTTGATGCCGGCTTCTTCGCCAGCGCTTTCTTCGATCAGATCGACCTTATAGCCCTTCTTTTCGGCCCAGCGATAATACATCCGCGCCAGCATCGAGGCCCAGTCCTGGGATTCGGTGCCGCCCGCGCCCGCATGGACTTCCAGGAAACAATTGTTGGAATCGGCTTCACCCGACAGCAGGCTTTCAATCTCAAGCTTGCCGGCATGATCTTTCAGGCGGGTCAGCGCGCCTTCGGCCTCGTTCAGGACGTCCGCGTCGTCTTCCGCCTCGGCCATCTCAATCAGTTCGAGATTGTCTTCAAGCCCTTGCTCAAGCTCGTTATAGCCCTTGATCGCGGTTTCCAGCGCTGAGCGCTCCCGCATCACCTTTTGCGCAGCCTCCGGATCATCCCATAGGGTCTGATCCTCAACCCGCGCATTCAGTTCCATCAGGCGTTTGTTGGAGGCATCCCAGTCAAAGATGCCTCCTCAGCAGCGCCAACGACTGCCGTAGCTGGTCGACCACTGCTTGGGTTTCCGCACGCATCGGAATGTTCCTTTTAGGATAGCTTTGTTCCAGTGCCTGGCCGCATCGCGACCGGGCCAATGGGTGGTACGCGATGCGTGTCGCTCAGTAAAGGCCGGTTGGGGCCTCTGCGCCGGAGCGGACCGGGGCGGCGCCGCCGTTCGGTTGGGTGATGACGGTGGCCCCATCCGGCGAACTGCCGTCCAGCACGGTTCCGGTCACGTCTGCCCCCGGTTCGGTGCCGGCCTTGAAGGCCTCCGTGATGACACTGCGGCTGGCGGGGCGGGCCAGCGTTCCGGTTTCCGCATCGATGCGCACCATGCGGATGCCGGGCGGGGTGCGGAAGGGGATCGCCGGTTTGTCGGCCAGCGCCTTTTCCATGAAGGCCTTAAAGATCGGGGCCGCAACGGAGGAGCCGGTTTCTTGACCGCCCCAGGGCTGCTTGCCCAGCGTCTTTGGCGTATCAAAGCCGACATAGACCCCGAACACCAAGTCCGGCGCGAAGCCCATGAACCAGGTATCCTTGGAATCGTTGGTCGTGCCGGTTTTGCCGGCCAAGGGCTTGCCGATGGATTTGATGCGTCGCCCGGTGCCGCGCTGCACGACGCCTTCCAGCATGGTAACGATCTGATAGGCGCTGGTGGGCGAGACGATCTGGCGGCGTGTGTCGGCTAATTCCGGCACCGGCTGATTGTCCCAGAAGGCCGCATCACAGCCCGGACAGGCGCGCCGATCATGGCGATAGACGATCGCGCCATGGCGGTTCTGCACCCGATCAACCAGGGCGGGCTGAACCTTCTTGCCGCCGTTCACCAGCGCGGAATAGGCGGTGACCATATCGATCAGACGCACCGCGCCGGCGCCAAGCGCCATCGCCAATTGCGGCGGCATATTGTCCATCAGGCCGAAGGTCTCCGCAGTCTCAGAGATCGCGTCCATGCCCACCGCCTGCGCCAAGCGCACGGTCATCAGGTTGCGCGACTTTTCGATGCCGATGCGCATCGGGCTCGGCCCATAGAATTTTTTCGAGAAGTTGGCGGGCTTCCACTTGCCCAGGCCCTCGCCCTGATCGATGACGAAGGGGGCGTCCAGGATGATGGTCGCGGGTGTGAAGCCATTTTCCAGCGCCGTCAGATAAACGAAGGGCTTGAAGGCGGAACCCGGCTGACGCTCGGCTTGGGTTGCGCGGTTGAACTGGCTGATCTCAAAGCTCCAGCCCCCCGACATCGCCAGCACCCGACCGGTGTGCGGGTCCATCGCGGTCACGGCGCCGCTGATCTCCGGGATTTGGCGCAAGGTATAGGTGCCTTGCGCATACTCCACCGGCGGGCCGTTCTCCTCACGCGGGCGGCCTTGGGAGACGGCCTCGACCAAGATCACGTCGCCGACTTGCACCACCTGATCAACGCTTTGGATGCTGGGCCCCATCGGCTTGTCATAGCCGTTGTGGGTGCGCGCCCAGGTGAGTTCCCGCACCGGTATGTTGCCCGCTAGAACCCCGCTGTCATCCAGACTGTTCAGGCCGAGGGAGACGGTGTTCCCCGTTGCTTCCAACACAATCGCCAAGCGCCAGCCCGGATTGCCCGGTGGGTTAGGGACCGCGGCCAAAGCCTCCGCCCAGCCTTCGGGCGCGTTTGGCGTATCAACGGCTGCCAAATCGATCGTGGTGACCGCGCCGCGCCAGCCATGCCGCCGGTCATAGGCGACAAGCCCCTCGCGCAGCGCATCGCGGGCGTAGCGTTGCAGCGTCGCATCCAGCGTCGTGTGGATGAACAACCCGCCTTCATAAAGCCCGCCTTCGCCGAAGCGGTCCACCATTTCGCGGCGGACTTCTTCCAGGAAGTAATCGGCGGAGACGAAATTCAGATTGCTGCGTTCCTGGACCACCAGCGGACGCTCGGCGGCCTGGGCGGCGGTTTCGGCATCGATATAGCCTTCTTCGCGCATCCGCCCCAGAACCCAGTTGCGCCTCACGATTGCCGCATCGGTCTTGCGCGTTGGGTGATAGTTGTTGGGCGCCTTCGGCAGGGCGGCCAGATAGGCGATTTCCTCGACGCTCAGCTCATCCAGGCTTTTGTCGAAATAGTTGATGGACGCCGCCGCCACGCCGTAGGAGCCGAAGCCGAGATAAATCTCGTTCAGATAAAGCTCCAGAATCCGGTCCTTGGTCAGCGCACGCTCAATCCGGAAGGCGAGGATGGCTTCTTTGATTTTGCGATCGATCGAGACTTCGTTCGTCAGAAGGAAGTTTTTGGCGACCTGCTGGGTGATGGTCGACGCGCCGATTGGCCGGCGATCATTCAAATAATTCTGCACATTGACCACGACCGCGCGGGCCAAGGCGACGAAATCAACGCCGCGATGCTGGTAGAAGTTCTGATCTTCTGCCGCGATGAAGCCGTTCAGGACACGCTTGGGCATCGCCTCAATCGGTACGAAGACGCGCTTTTCGGTGGCGAACTCCGCCAACAGCCGCCCATCGCCCGCATGCAGACGCGTGGAGGTCGGCGGCTGATAATCCGCCAATTGCTTATAATCGGGCAGGTCTTGGCCATAGTGCCACAGACCGTACACGGCGGCCCCGATGCCTGCGAAGCCGATAAGGACGAAAAGGCCCACAAGGAACCCGAAAATCTTTAATGCGCGCATGAAATACCCATTTCGCGGCAGCCCGTCATTCGCCGCCGCCTCGTCTGTCTGAACGCCCCACCAAGTCGATGCCCATCGCGCCTTTTATATACCTAATGGTGTTAGAAAAAGCGACCGTTCGATGGCGCTTCCACGGCGTTTTAAGACGGAAAAAGGGATTTTTCGCCGCCTCAAGACTTTGAAAGGCGATCCTGGCGCTCGAAATAGTTGTCGACGGCGCGCGATAGGGCCCGGCTGATGCGGATCCTATAGTCTTTGCTGGCTAACAGTTTTTCGTCCTCGCGGTTTGAAAGATAACCAAGCTCCACCAGAACGGAGGGGACGTTCGGCGACTTTAGAACCGCAAAGCCTGCGAAGCGATGGGTGTTGTTCAAAAGCCGCACTTCGCGCGCCATGTCATCGACCAGCATTTCCGCGAAATGCCATGAATTTTCATTCACACTTTGCTGCGCCAAATCGATCAGGATCGAGGAAACCTCCGGCGTGTAGCCGCTCAAGTCGGCGCCGGCGATGACGTCGGACTTGTTTTCCTTGCGCGCCAACGCCGCCGCTTCCTTATCCGAGGCCGTGTCGGAGAGTGTGTAGACCGAGGCCCCGCGCAATGAGCGGCTGGGGTGGCTATCTGCGTGCAGGGATATGAAAAGACCGGCGCCGGCGTCATGGGCGACCTGATAGCGCTCCCGCAGGGGCAGATAGACATCGCGCTGGCGGGTCAGCACAACTTCATAGCCGCCGTGCGCTTCAAGCGCCTTTTTCACCGCCTTGGCGATGGCCAGGACGATGTCTTTTTCATATTTGCCGGAAACCCCGATCGCGCCGGGGTCGACGCCGCCATGGCCGGGGTCGAGGACTACGATCCGCTTGCCGCTGACGCTGGGCGGCGGGGCGAGGGTTGCCGTGCTGCTGGAGGACGATTTCAAACCCGCCGCATAGCCGTCCCAATTGGCCGATTGCACCGGCTTTTCCGCGTCGGCCTGGGCCGGGGTGGCGGCGGTGAGATCGACCACGATGCGCGGCCCCGAGCCCCCGCCCGCATCCAGCGCAAAGTGGCTGGAGATCACGGCCGGTTGCTTCAAATCAATCACAACGCGCGAAATGCCGGGGCGAAATAGGCCGTAGCGCAGATTGCCGACAAGCCCGGTCATCTTTTCTTGATGCGGCGGGGTGCCGCTCCACTCCACATCGGGCAGGTCGATCACCGCGCGGTGCGGGTCGGTTAGGATGAAGGCGCGATAGGGCTGGGCCTGATCCAACTCAAGGACAAAACGCGTGCGCTCCTCATGCACGCCGGTGCGCACATCGGTGATGGTTTGCGCCGCCGTCGGGGGGGCGGACAGGACGATGAACGCGCCGAGCGCCAACAGCATAACCCGGGTCCAGAGACGGGCACAAAGATTGGCGCCGCGCCCAATGCTGCGCGCCATGCCCCGTCCTCGTGATGTCAAATGCCCGTACATGTTGCGTCCCATGCGGCGAATACCGCTAGATATATGGCAGATTTGCGCTGCGCAATCAAAGCGATTGCAGCCGTTCTTTGTGCTTTTTCGCGGTGCTTTGCGGCCCGCTCCCTACGATTGGCCCCAAGGGCATAAGGAGATTTAGCGTCTCCCCCACGCACAATGCCGATGAAATTGGGCATAAATGCGCCCAATTTGGCCATTTCGTCCCGCAACCTGTGCGCTGGACCGGCTCTGGCATAAAATTGTTTGTGTCAGGGGCTCGCCTGCGGATAAAGTGTCGCACGAGGGAGTCTTGGTCCCGGCACCGTATTCCTTGTGCGCCCAGATCGGTCGCAAGGAGGGGGAGATGGAGCCGCGCCGGCGCCTGTTAGCCGCGATGACCGGCTACGCCAGGATAGCGGTGGTTTGCCGCGCTGGTGTTGGCCGACGATGCGGGCAGCGCTCACGGATATCAAGATGCGCCCTTGGCGAGACGACGAGGCGGCCTCAATCGGGCTGCAAAGAATTAGGCAGGATTTTGAAGGCTCCCCAATTCCGGGGCCCCGCAGAATCCGGCGAAGAACGACAAAAACGACGTTTCGGACCGTTTGGCCAATAGGGTGGGCGGTTGCGATCGAAACGGGCAAGGCTGAACGGTAGACGCGACGTCCGCATTGGGCGGAGTACCGCGTTCCTTTAACAAACCGTTCCGTGCCCCGCCCCTGACGCCGGGAAGGCAGGATTTTCCACTTCCCTCTAAAGCGCGTCGGTGCACTTGATCGCGGCCCTTTCTCGAGCGCGCCTAATCCGGCCCGATGAGATCAAGTTAGGCTGATATCGATCATGACACTTGCGAGCCGAACGCCGCCCCATTTCGCCGACGCGCATCCGCGTGCCGGTCTTTGGGGTGCGCGCTTCTTCCAGGCGACGAGCCAAGCACCCGACGCGCCGTCTTCGTGCGCGCCGGCTATCTTGCGTTCTGCCTGGATCAACGGCGCCGCACAGCAAATAGACCCGATGATGACGGCGCCTTTGGGCGTCAGCGCGCGGGCAGAGGACGGAGTTTATGACGCGCAGAATGTTGATAGACGCGACCCACCCGGAAGAAACCCGGGTTACGGTCGTCAATGGCAATAAGTTAGAGGAATTCGATTACGAGACCACCACAAAGGCCCAACTGAAAGGCAATATCTACCTGGCGAAAGTGACCCGGGTTGAGCCTTCCTTGCAGGCGGCGTTTGTGGAATATGGCGGTAATCGCCACGGATTCCTGGCCTTCAGCGAAATCCATCCGGATTATTACCGTATTCCGGTGTCCGACCGTGAGGATTTGGTCGAGGACACCCAGAACGGCGACGATGATGCGGATGAGGAGCGGACCGGCCCCGATGGGGAGCCGGTTGAGGATATGGGCGGGGTCGAGGCCGTCGATGAGGCGGTCGAAGAAGCCCAGCGCCGCCGTCCGCGCCTAAAGCGCCAATATAAAATCCAGGAAGTGATCAAGCGGCGGCAGGTGATGCTGGTGCAGGTTGTTAAGGAGGAGCGCGGCAATAAGGGCGCGGCTCTGACGACCTATCTCAGCCTTGCCGGGCGCTATTGTGTGCTGATGCCCAACACCTCGCGCGGGGGTGGGGTTAGCCGCAAGATCGCGAATGTTCAGGATCGCAAGCGCCTGAAGACCGTCATGTCGGAGCTTGAGGCTCCCGACGGCATGGCCGTTATCTTGCGCACTGCCGGGGCTGAGCGCTCGAAGGCGGAGATTAAGCGCGACTTCGAATATATCCTAAAGCTGTGGGATGATATCCGCGCGAAAACCCTGCAAGCGACCGCGCCAGCGTTGATTCATGAAGAAGCGAATCTTATCAAACGTTCGATCCGGGATCTCTATTCGAAGGATATCGAAGAGGTTCAGGTCTCCGGCGATGAGGCCTACAAGACCGCCAAGGAATTCATGAAGGCGCTGGTTCCAAGCCACGCCAAAAAGGTTCAGCGCTATAAGGATGAGCAGGGCATCCCGCTATTCCACCGCTATCAGGTGGAGCAGCAGTTGGCGCAGATTCACGAGCCGCAGGTGCAATTGCGCTCCGGGGGCACGATCGTGATCCACCAGACCGAAGCGCTGGTGGCGATCGATGTGAACTCCGGCCGGGCCACGCGCGAACGCCATATCGAAGAAACCGCCGTCAAAACCAACATGGAAGCGGCGGAAGAAGTCGCCCGCCAGTTGCGCTTGCGCGATTTGGCCGGGCTGATCGTCATCGATTTCATCGATATGGATGACAGCCGCAATGTCGGTCAGGTCGAGCGTAAGCTGAAGGAAAGCCTGCGCCGCGACCGGGCCCGCATTCAGGTGGGCCGCATCAGCGCCTTCGGTCTGATGGAAATGTCGCGCCAGCGTCTTCGCCCCAGCCTGATCGAAGCGATGAGCCAGTCTTGCCCAAGCTGCGGCGGGATCGGCTATATCGCCTCGACGGAGACGGCGGCCCTGATTTGCCTGCGCTCGATCGAGGAAGAGGGCTTACGCAAGCGCTCTGCCACCGTGAAGGCGCGCGTGCCGGTTGAGGTTGCGCTTTATATCCTCAACCACAAGCGCACCAGCTTAAGCGATATGGAGAAGCAATTCGGCTTCCGCGTCACCCTGGAGGCGGATAGCGAGCTATTGCCGCCGAAGTTCGAGCTGACCCGAACGGCCAGTGACGAAGAAGACGCGCCGGAGCAGGTGGTGGAAGAGGTCGGCAAGATCGAACCGATCCGCGGCGCCACCAGCGACGACAGTGCTTCCAGCAATGCCTCCAGCAATGATGGCGGCTCGAATAACAATAACGGTGGCAGCAACAACGGCGGCAACAACGCCAGCGGCGGTGGGCGCAAACGCTCCCGTCGGGGTGGGCGTCGTCGGGGCGGACGCGATTCGGAGGAGGATCGCGATCAGCAGAACAACACTGCCTCCGATCAAGATCAGCCTGACACGCAAGTCGCGGACGACGGAAACGCCGACGATCAGTCCAATGCGTCCAACAATCAGGGCGATGGGGATGGCGACGGCGATAATTCCGATCGCAGCCGTCGCCGCCGCAAGCGGGGCCGTCGCGGCGGTCGCCGTCGCAGCCGTCGCCAGGATGAGGGCGAGGGCCAGGCCGAAAACCAGGATGAAAACCAGGCGAATGGCCAAAATGACGGCCAAAATGATGGCCAGAATGAAAATCGCCCGGCTGCTGAGGCGGAGGCTGGTCAAACCGAGGACCAATCCACCGACCGGAATGACGCTGCCAGCGACCAGGGCAGCGACCAGGGCAGCGACGCGGTGAACGACGAGGCGGCAAAGCCCAAAAAGGCCCGGGCCAAACGTCCCCGTGCGCGCCGTGTGAAGCGGGAGAGCGACGGCGAAGTGGCGGAGGCTAGCGCTGAATCGGCACCGGCTGAAGCGCCACCCCTAGACGCCGAAGCGGCCGCCGAAGAAGCGCCCAAGCCGCGCCGTCGCCGCAGCACGAAGAAAAGTGCCGCCGAGGCGGATGCCCCTGCCACCAGTGATGGGGAGGCACCGGCTGAGGCCGCGCCTGCGAAAACGGACGACGAGCCCCCGGCGAAAAAAGCCCGGGCCAAGCGTCCGCGTCGCAAAAAGGCGGACGCCGCCAAACCGGAACCGGCCCCCGCTTCTGAGCCGGTCGCCGAGGCACCGTCTGAGCCTGCGACGCCTGAGCCTTCTAAGCCTGAGCCTTCTAAGCCTGAGCCTGCGTCAGAGGAGCCGGCATCTGATCCCAACGATCAGTACGTCGTGTCCGACGGCAGCGAAAAGAAGGACGAAGGCCCCAAGCGTAAAGGCTGGTGGAACCGCATGATGGGCTGATGCGCCACGTTTAGGCGCTCGGCTTTCAACACAAAAACCCCCGGTGCCCAAGCGTGGCCCCGGGGGTTTTCTTTTTGCAGACGCGCGCTTGGCTTAAATCTCCCGCGCCAGCCCCGCCCGCCATGCGGTGAATAGCCCCATTAATCACCGCATGTTGGGCGGCGATTAGTCAAAAACTGACTTAGAGTGCCTAGGGCCATTGCCGAAGCCGAAACGGCACGGGTCATTGTTCTATTTAAGGCGCGGCCTTAAAGATCCTTCTCAATTTCCACCCAATTGCCGTCGGCTTTTTGGATATTGCCGGGCACATCTTCGGCCCATTGTTGTTGGACCGACTGGCTGTAATTCAGATAAAGTCGGCCATCGACGATGCGCCATGCCGTGGGGTCGATGCTGGCGGTGTAGCCTTGCGAGACGGCCCAGGCGCAATAGCCGCCATAGGCGGGCGCGTATTTTTCCGGGTTGGCGACGAACAGCGCGCGGTGATCGGTGCTGGCGAAGCGCCAGGTGGCGTCTTGCCAATCGGCGGTGATGTCCGACGTGCCTTCAACAGGTTTGCCGTCGGTGAAATAGGCGACCGGGTCGTAGCCATCGATCGCCACCCCGCCGAGGAAGCTTTGGTTGATCTTGTCCGCCGCCGCGTGCTGTGGGGCGACGGCGACCAGGGCCAGGGCCATCAGAGCAGCTGTCATCCAATAGGGCGTGCGCATCGTCAGCATCCTCCATCTATGGGCCAAAGCGTGGCCTCTGAGCTTAATATTCGCCCTGGGGACAGGATTCTCAAGACGGATGCGGCAAAGATCACGCATCTGTCAGCAGTTGTGTTCTATTGCGGCACTTAAAGGGAGGGGGAGCGGGCCCAAGCGCGCGGGCTTAGCTGGCCCCTTGGCTTTCGGCCCTGTTGGCGGTTTCCAGCGCCTCATGGGCGGCGAGCCAGGCTTCTTCGGTCTTCTGGATCGCTTGGCCCATATCCGCGGACAGGCGGTTCAACTCATTGATCCGGTCCGCCCCGTCTTCATAGGTTTTGGGATCGGCCAATTTCTCGTCGATCTTCGCCTTCTCCGCGCCCAGTTGCTCGATCTTCGCTTCCAAATCCTTGGCGGCCTTTCGCAAGGGCGCGATCTTCTGGCGTTGTTCGGCGCGCGAGCGTTTGTCGCCTTTTGGGGTGGCATCTGGGGTGGGGGCAGGGGCGGGATCAGGGGTAGGCGCTTCGGCAACCGCTTGCGTGCCGGGGCCGCCGGGGGCGACGCCGGTGGCGGCTGCGGCCTTCGGGTTGGGTGCCGGCTTGCCTTTGCCCGCTTTGCGTTCTGCGCGGCGTTCGCGTTCCAGCAAATTGCGATATTCGCTCATATCGCCTTCGAAGGGCTGGCAGTCTTTGTTCTTCACCAACCACAGCCGATCGGCGGTCGCATCCACCAGATAGGGATCGTGGGTGACGATGATGACGGCCCCTTCATATTCCGCCAGCGCTTGGATCAGCGCTTGGCGGCTATCGATATCCAGATGGTTGGTCGGCTCATCAAGCAGCAGCAGATGGGGGCTTTTCCGGCAGATCAGCGCCAGCGTCAGGCGGGCCTTCTCCCCGCCCGATAGCTTGGCGATCTTGGTGTCCGCCATCGCCTTGGGAAAGCCGAAGCGGCCCAGATGCGCGCGCAGCTTGGTGTCGGTCGCCATTTCTTCCAACTGCTGCAACTGTTCCAGCGCGGTCAGGCTCGTATCCAGCTCCTCGGTCGCATTCTGGGCGAAATAGCCGACTTCCAGCTTGGAGGATTTGCGCACCTTCCCATCCAGCGGCTTCAGCTTGCCCGCGAACAGCTTCAGCAGCGTCGTCTTACCATTACCGTTAGAGCCCAACAGCGCGATGCGATCATCCATATCGATGCGCAGGTTCAGATTTTTCAGAACCGGCTGATCGGGATCGTAGCCGACGAAGCAATCTTCCAGTGTCAGGATCGGCGGGGGCAGGATGTCCGGTTTCGGCAGGTCGAAATTGATGGTCGGGTCTTCGGCTGCCATGGCAATCGGCTGCATGCGTTCCAGCATTTTCAGCCGCGATTGCGCCTGCCGGGCCTTGTTGGCCTGGGCGCGGAAGCGGTCGACGAACTTCATGATGTGCTGGCGCTGGGCTTCCTGCTTGGATTGCAGGGCGCGCTGGTGGGCCTGCTGTTCGCGCCTGGTGTTCTCGAACGTGTCATAGCCGCCTTTATAAAGGCTCAGCCGGTTTTCGCTAAGATGCAGGATTTCGGTCGGGATGCGGTTCAATAGGCCGCGATCATGGCTGACCAGGATCAGGGTGCGCGGATAGCTTTGCAGATAGCTTTCCAGCCACAGCGCGCTTTCCAAGTCCAAGTGGTTGGTCGGCTCATCAAGCAGCAGGATATCGGGCTCTGCGAAGAGCGCACCGGCCAGCGCCACGCGCATCCGCCAACCGCCGGAAAATTCTGCTATCGGGCGGCGCTGGGCCGCATCGTCGAAGCCAAGGCCGGAGAGGATACGCGCTGCCCGCGCCTCCGCCCGGTGGGCGCCGATATCGGCCAGTTGGGAATGTAATTCGCCGATGCGCTCGGGGTCTTCTTCTGCTTCGGCCGCGCGGGTCAGTTCGGCCAAATGGCGGTCGGCTTCTAACACATGATAAAGCGGGCTGTTCTGATCGGCCGGCGTTTCCTGGGCAACCGATCCGATGCGTTCCTGGTTGCCGGTGCGAATCTCGCCGCCATCGGGCGTGATTTCGCCCAGGATCAGGCGCAACAACGTCGTCTTGCCGGTGCCATTGCGACCAACAAGACCGACCTTGTGCCCGTCGGGGATTTGGGCCGACGCATTATCGAGCAGCAATCGGCCCCCAACACGCATCGTAATATCGCGCAACATCAGCATGGGGCGGGGGATAGCAGGTTGCGGCGGCATTGCAAGCGCGCAGCGTGATGATCCCCTTCAACGCTTGCCCTGTCCCGGTGCTGCGTCTATAAGGCGCGCTGTTTCCGGGGCAGGGGGCGCAGGCACTATGCCAGGGCCTTTTGACCGTCCCGGATTTTCGCGATGAATTTTGGACGAGCATAGGATCGAAAAACGATGGCCATCGAACACACGCTGTCGATCATTAAGCCGGACGCCACGCGGCGGAACTTGACCGGCAAGATCAACGCCATGCTGGAAGAGGCGGGCTTGCGCATCGTCGCCCAGAAACGCCTTTGGCTGACCAAAGAGCAGGCGGAAACTTTCTACGCCGTGCACAAGGAACGTGCCTTCTTCCCCGAACTGGTTGCTTTCATGACCTCGGGCCCGGTTGTGGTTCAGGTGCTGGAAGGCGAAGGGGCGGTTGTGAAGAACCGGGACACCATGGGCGCCACCAACCCGGCCAACGCCGAAGACGGCACGATCCGTAAGCTTTACGGCGAATCGGTTGAAGCCAACTCGGCCCACGGTTCGGATTCGGCAGAGAATGCGGCGATCGAAATCGCTTACTTCTTCGCGGGCACCGAAATCGTCGGCTAACGCGGCTTGATGCTTTGGTCGCGGGCCCTGAGCTTGCTGCCGGAGTTCTTGTCGAGCGGACTAACAAAAACGCCGCTGCCCTATGATAGGCAGCGGCGTTTTTAGTATTTGATGTGCTTGGCCGCTGCAATCGCGCGGAAAACATAAGAAACTGGGGCGCTAGACCAGGAAAGCGGCCATCAGGCCTAGCACGATCAGCACAAACACCGTGCCCCAAACGATCATGCGCTTCATGAAGTCATAGGTTTTTAGATTTTCCCGCGGTGCGCGGGTGAATTCCAGTTCGTCATGCGACATGGTTTAGGTTGTCCTTTCCCCCAAAGAAGCTTCGGCGTGCGTGTGGTGACTGTCGTCCCTCCCACGCGCGTCCAGTGTTTCGATCGCGTATTCTGATCGCTTTGTTCCGGCCCCGATTGTACCCATGCGCGCGGTCCGCTCAAGCGATCAGATTGTCCCTAATGCCCGACATCCTGCCAGCGTAGGCGCATGGGGCCGGGGCGAGCATCGATTTGCGTCGTCTCGCCTTGAACCGTGACCCGGCCTTCTCCCAAAAGTTTCAGCGCCAGCGGATAAATCACATGCTCGCGGGTCAGCACGCGCGCGGCCAAGCTGTCGGCATCATCGCCGGGTTGGACCGGCACTTCCGCCTGCACAACCATCGGCCCATCATCTAGTGCGGGACGTACGAAATGCACCGTGCAGCCATGGGTCGCCACCCCATCGGCCAGCGCGCGGTCATGGGTGTGTAGCCCCTTATAGGCCGGCAGTAGGGAGGGGTGGATATTCAGCATCCGGTCGTGCCAATCGGCCACGAAATGCTCTGTCAGCACCCGCATGA
>Ga0307967_1001499_pt1 | contig 14206 bp, 13 predicted proteins | sample OrgLakmetagen648_FD_201828 | JGI IMG/M metagenome (GOLD analysis project Ga0307967, IMG submission 201828) | Saline water microbial communities from Organic Lake, Antarctica - #648 | ecosystem: Environmental > Aquatic > Non-marine Saline and Alkaline > Saline | place: Antarctica: Organic Lake... | reverse complement strand
TGTCGTGGCGTGCGGTCATGGGTTCAATCCAGCATCCGGCGATGTTTGATCCGAGCCCCAAGGATGACGGAAAAAAAGCAATGCTTCGTTGATCTCGATCAAGGCCCCGTGATGCGAATTTTGGCATTGTTCGCGCGACAATGGGTCCCGGTTACGGGTCCGCACTTTTCGCTCTTGTTGGGGAATTACAAGATGAACCATGCTGCACAAGTGATCGCGGTGGCTGCCGCAGCGATCCTTGCCCTATTCGGGGCGGCGTTGGGACAGGATGATCTTTTCCAGGCCCATGCCTGGATCCTGTTCTTCGTCCTGGTCGGGGCTGCCTTCCTGCTTTTGAACCGCAAACCAGCCGAAGCCGCCGCGATCCCCCTCAGGGGTGACGGCGACGACGCGCCGGTCTATCTGGACGGGCCCATCCGCTTCGGCGCGGTGGCCACCCTGTTCTGGGGGATCGTCGGCTTTTTGGTGGGCGTTGTGATCGCGATCCAGCTTGCCTGGCCCGCCTTCAACATCGAACCCTACCTGAACTTCGGTCGCTTGCGCCCGCTGCACACGTCCGCCGTGATCTTTGCCTTCGGGGGCAATGCGCTGCTGTGCACCAGCTTTTGGGTGGTGCAGCGCACCTGCCGTCAGCGTTTGTTCGGCGGCGATCTGGCATGGTTCGTCTTCTGGGGCTATCAGCTGTTCATCATTTTGGCCGCGACAGGCTATGTTCTGGGCGTCACCCAGTCCAAGGAATATGCCGAGCCGGAATGGTATGTCGATATCTGGCTGACGATCGTGTGGGTGTCCTATCTGGTCGTTTTCATGGGCACAATCCTGACCCGTCGAGAGCCGCATATCTATGTCGCCAACTGGTTTTATCTAAGCTTCATCGTCACCGTGGCGTTGCTGCATGTGATCAACAATCTGGCGATCCCGGTCTCGTTCTTAGGGGTCAAAAGCTACTCCGCCTTCGCCGGGGTACAGGATGCGCTGACCCAATGGTGGTATGGCCATAACGCGGTCGGGTTCTTCCTGACGGCGGGCTTCTTAGGGATGATGTACTACTTCCTGCCCAAGCAGGCCGAACGCCCGGTCTTCAGCTATCGTCTGTCGATCGTGCACTTTTGGTCGCTGATCTTCCTCTATATCTGGGCTGGCCCCCACCACCTGCATTACACCGCCCTGCCCGATTGGGCGCAGACGCTGGGCATGGTGTTCTCCATCATGCTGTGGATGCCAAGCTGGGGCGGCATGATCAACGGGCTGATGACGTTGTCCGGCGCCTGGGACAAGGTGCGTACCGATCCGATCATTCGCATGATGGTGATTGCGCTGGCCTTCTACGGCATGTCGACCTTCGAAGGGCCGGTTATGTCCATCAAGTCGATCAACAGCCTGAGCCACTACACCGATTGGACCATTGGGCATGTGCATTCCGGGGCACTTGGCTGGGTTGGCATGATCAGCTTCGCGGCGATCTACTTCCTGGTGCCACGTCTTTGGGGCCGCAAGCAGCTCTACAGCTTGCGCATGATCAACTGGCACTTCTGGATGGCAACGCTCGGCATCGTGGTCTACGCGGCTGTGATGTGGGTTTCCGGGATCACCCAGGGGCTGATGTGGCGCGAATATGATGCGGAAGGCTTCCTGGTCTACTCCTTCGCGGAGACCGTGGCCGCCATGCATCCATACTATGCGCTGCGTGTCTTTGGCGGGCTGCTTTATCTAGGCGGCGCGCTGGTGATGGCCTTCAATGTCTATCAGACCATCCGGGGCCGGGTGCGTGACGAAAAGCCAATCGTCAGCGCCGTCGCCGCACAGCCAGCCGAATAGGGAAGGGTCCAGATCATGTCACTTATGGATAAACATAAGATCCTGGAAAAGAACGCGACGCTTCTGCTCGTGTGCTCTTTCCTGGCCGTGAGCGTCGGCGGGTTGGTTGAAATCGCGCCGCTGTTCTATCTCGACAACACGATTGAGAAGGTGAAGGGCGTGCGGCCCTACTCACCGCTGGAATTGAAGGGGCGCGAAATCTACATCCGGGAGGGGTGCTACAACTGCCACTCCCAGATGATCCGCCCCTTCCGCGATGAGACGGAGCGTTATGGCCACTATTCGCTGGCCGCCGAGTCGATGTACGACCACCCCTTCCAGTGGGGCTCCAAGCGGACAGGGCCGGACTTGGCCCGGGTCGGGGATCGCTATTCCAACGCCTGGCATGTCCAGCACTTCATCGACCCCCAGTCGGTGGTGCCGGAATCGATCATGCCTTCCTACGGCTTCCTTTTGGATGAGGAGGTCGATGGCCGACTGATCGAGGACGCCTTGAAGGCCAACCGCATGGTCGGTGTGCCCTATAGCGACGAGATGATCGAATTGGCCGCCGCCGACCTGCAAGCCCAGGCCGACCCGGATGCCGATGCCTCCGGCGTGGAGGCGCGCTATCCCAAGGCCAAGATCGGCGATTTCGATGGGGATCCGTCAAAGGTGACCGAAATGGATGCGCTGATCGCTTACTTGCAAATGCTCGGCACGCTCGTCGATTTCTCGGCCTATAAGGCCGAAGACTTCGTGCGCTGATCTGGGGCCTGAGAGGAATTATCCGATGGACTATGAATCCTTCCGACACTTCGCCGACAGTTGGGGCCTGATGTATTTGGTGGTCCTGTTCGTTGGCATCGTTGCCTTCACCTTCCGCCCCGGCGGCAAGGGGCAGGCGGACGACGCGGCCCATATCCCGCTGAAAGAGGGCGATAAAGATGAGCAATAAACCTGAAATCGATGAGGTCACCGGGGTCGAGACCACGGGTCACGAATGGGACGGCATCAAGGAATTGAACAACCCGCTGCCGCGTTGGTGGCTGTGGATTTTCTACGCGACCGTCGTCTTCGCGATCGGCTATGCGGCCTATTACCCGGCCATTCCGCTGATCAATGATTTCACCAAGGGGATCGGTGGCTATTCCAGCCGGGCGGAACTGCACAAAGAACTGGCCGCGGTCGAACAATCGCGCGCCGGCTTGGTCCAGCAAATCGCAGAAACCGATGTGGCCGATATCCCGGCCAACGATCAGCTGATGCGCTTTGCCGTCGCGGGTGGGGAAGCGGCCTATAAGGTCAACTGCTCCCAATGCCACGGGTCGGGTGCGCAGGGCGGATACGGCTATCCGAACCTGAATGACGATGCCTGGATTTGGGGCGGCGATCTGGACGCGATCTACGCCACCATCGCCCATGGCGTACGCCATGAAGGGGATGATGCGACGCGCTTCTCAATGATGCCGGCCTTCGGGGTCGATCAGATTTTGGGTCGCGAAGAAATCACCGGTCTGGCCCACTACATCCGGGGCATGGCGGGTTTGGAGCATGATCAAGCCCAGGCGCAAGGGGCGGCTGAATCCTTCGACATCAATTGCAGCGGCTGCCACGGCACCGACGGCACGGGCATGCCCGCCCTGGGTGCGCCCAATCTGACGGATGCGATTTGGCTCTATGGCAGTGACCAGGATCAACTCGTCTCGCAAATCCATGACCCCCAGCATGGCGTGATGCCGGCCTGGGTGGGTCGCCTGGGCGAGGGGACAGTCAAACAGCTCAGTGTCTATGTCCATTCTCTGGGCGGGGGCCAGTAACCCCCACCCTTCGAGCTGGAGAATACATACCCCAGGGAAGTGTGCACGATGAGTACCGCCGATCAGGCACCAGACGATCTCGACCCAACGAATGGGTCCGTCGCGAAACAATATGACGTCGAGCCGGTTAACCGGCGCGATCGTCAGGAGCCCCTCTATGCGCCGAAAAAGAAGATCTACCCCAAGCGCACAGAGGGCACGTTTCGGCGCCTGAAGTGGATCATCATGGCGATCACCTTGACGATCTATTATGTGACGCCCTGGATTCGCTGGGATCGGGGCGAGTTTGCGCCGGATCAGGCGGTACTGATCGATTTGATGAACCGCCGCTTCTACTTCTTCATGATCGAAATCTGGCCGCAGGAATTCTATTACGTGGCCGGGATGCTGGTGATGGCCGGGATCGGGTTATTCCTGGTCACCAGTTCCGTCGGGCGCGCCTGGTGCGGCTATACCTGCCCGCAGACGGTGTGGGTCGATCTTTTCATCTGGGTTGAACGGCTGGTGGAAGGCGATCGCAATCGCCGCATGAAGCTGGATAAGACCCCCTACGGCCCGGAAAAGATCGCCAAGCGCACGCTGAAACATACTATTTGGATATTGATCGCGGTCTCCACCGGCGGCGCTTGGATTTTCTATTTCGCCGACGCCCCCACCTTGTTCGTGGATTTATTCACCGGCGATGCCGCCACCTTCGCCTACGGAACGGTGGCGTTCCTAACCTTCACCACCTACACCCTGGGTGGTCACATGCGTGAGCAGATTTGCACCTATATGTGCCCCTGGCCACGCATCCAGGGTGCCATGCTGGATGAGCATTCGCTGACCGTCACCTATAATGATTGGCGGGGCGAGCCGCGCTCCCGCCACCAAAAGAAATCGGCGGAGGAGGGCAAGTCCGTCGGCGATTGCGTCGATTGCAACGCCTGCGTTGCGGTTTGCCCGATGGGAATCGACATCCGCGACGGCCAGCAGTTGGAATGCATCACCTGCGCCTTGTGCATCGATGCCTGCGATACGGTCATGGACCGGCTGGGGCGCGACCGCGGCTTGATCAGCTACACCACCTTGAACGACTACAACCACAATATGGAACTGGCGCAGGACGCCCAGGGGCGCATCGCGCCCGAAAAGGTACACACCAAGGACGGCCGCATCACGGACACGGCGCGCCGCACCAATTGGCGCTCCATCGTGCGGCCGCGCACGATGGTCTATTTCGCGATTTGGGCGCTGATCGGCCTGGCCATGGTGTGGCATGTCGCCGACCGCAGTCGCCTGGACCTGAACATCCTGCATGACCGCAATCCGCGCTTTGTGACGCTGTCCGATGGGTCAATCCGCAACGGCTACACCATCAAGATCCTGAATATGATGCCGGAGCCGCGCACGGTGCGCTTAAGCCTCGAGGGTCTTCCGGGTGCGACCATGACCATGCCCGGCGCCGCCGATGCCCCACGGCAATCCCTGTTCCTGGACGCCGAGCCGGATCGCCTGCGCACGCAGCGCATCTTTGTGCGCGCCGTGCCGGGGTCGGTGGAGGGGGCTGTCGCCGACATCACCTTCCATGTCCAAGATATTTTCGGATCTGAAGAGGCCACCTACGAGGCCAATTTCGTCACTGGAGAGGAGTGATCCCAATGCTAAGTCGCGTCTTCAACCCCGCCCATTTCACAGGCTGGCACATGGTCGGCGTACTGGGACTTTTCTTCGGCACCATCATCCTGGTCAATGCCACGCTTGCCGTCTTTGCGACCGGCACCTGGACGGGCTTGGTGGTCGAAAATTCCTATGTCGCCAGCCAGCACTACAACGAAAAGCTAGAGGCCGCCGAGGCGCAAACCGCGCGCGGTTGGCAGGATAGCCTAGCCTATTCGAATGATAGGCTGAGCTTCACCCTGCGCGATGCCGAGGGCGCGCCCATCATGGCAGAGCGTGTCACCGCCACCATCGGGCGCCCGGCCTATGAAGCCCTGGATCATGAGCTGATCTTGGGCGCCACCAGCCCCGGCCATTACGCCGCCCAAGATGTCTTGGCCCCCGGATATTGGGATGTGACGGTGCGCGCGACGACTGCCGCCGGCCAAGACTGGCATCTGACCTATCGCCTGCAAATCGACGCCGAGGCGCAATAATGAGCTGCTGCCTGCCCGACGCCCAAAGCGCAAGCGGCGCATCCGGCACCCCATCGGGCACCCCATCGGGCACCCCATCGGGCAGCACCGACCGGGACGCGATCCTGGCCGCCAGCCGCGACCTGGGCGAGGGCGTGGTGGAAAGCCATTTCGCGGTGCCTGCCGTGCATTGCGGCGGCTGCATCCGGGCGATTGAAAAGGCGATGGCGGGCTTGAGCGTGGTGCAAAGCGCGCGGGTTAATCTGTCGACCAAGCGTCTTTCCGTCACCTGGCGGCGCAACGCCGTCGACCCGGCATCGGTTTTTTCCGCGTTAGAGCGCCTAGGCTACGCCGCCCATTCGGTCGATGTTGACAGTGCGCGCGGCGATCCGGCGCTGAAACGCCTGCTGCTGCAATTAGGCGTCGCCGGATTCGCGGCCGGCAATATCATGCTGCTGTCGGTGTCCGTCTGGTCGGGGGCTGAGGGGACGACGCGCGATCTGTTCCATTGGATATCCGCGTTGATCGCGATTCCCGCCGTCGGCTTTTCCGGCCAAGCCTTTTTCCAACCCGCCTTCCGGGCGCTAAAAGGTCGCCGCCTGACGATGGATGTGCCGATATCGCTGGCCGTCCTGCTGGCGGTGGGGTTGAGCCTGTATGAGACCTGGAGCCATGGGACGGACGCCTATTTCGATGCCTCCGTCACCTTGCTGTTTTTCCTGCTGATCGGGCGCACGCTGGACCATGTGATGCGTGAGCGTGCGCGCAGTGCCGCCGCCGGCCTGCAACGCCTAAGCCCGCGCGGTGCAACAATTCTGGACGCCGATGGCACCCGCCATTGGCGCGCGGTGGACGCGATTACGCCCGGCGATCATGTGCTGCTAAGCGCGGGCGAGCGTGTGCCCGTCGACGCCACCGTGATCGAGGGCACAGGCGACGTCGATTGCGCGATCGCCACGGGCGAAAGCCTGCCGCTTGCCGCCACGCCCGGCACCGACCTGCCCGCCGGCGCGATCAGCCTGTCCGCGACGCTGACGCTGCGCGCGACGAAGCCCGCCAACCAGTCCTTCCTGGCGGAAATGACGGCGATGCTGGAAGCCGCCGAAGGGGCGAACCCGCGCTTCCGCCGCATCGCCGATCGCGCGGCAGAAATTTATGCGCCCGCCGTCCATCTGCTGGCCGCTCTCACCTTCATCGGCTGGGGCGTCATGGGTGGGGATTGGTATTACGCGCTGACCACCGCGATCGCGGTGCTGATCATCACCTGCCCCTGCGCCTTGGGATTGGCCGTACCGATTGTTCAGGTGGTCGCCGCAGGGCGCCTATTCCGGCAGGGTATTTTGGTGCGCGACGGCGGGGCGTTGGAACGCTTGGCCGATATCGACCGGGTGATCTTGGATAAGACCGGCACGCTGACGCTGGGTCAGCCGCGTCTGGTGCGGGCCGGTGATCAGGCGCCGGATGTCCTCGCCTTGGCCGGCGCACTGGCGGCGCGCAGCCGCCATCCCTTTTCCCGCGCGATCGCGGACGCCGCAGCGCAGGACGATCAATCAGCCTCCGCACCGCGCCTGAACGCCATCACGGAGGAGCCCGGCTTCGGTCTATCCGCGCGCGACGAAGGCGGCGCAGAAATTCGGCTGGGCCGCCCCACCTGGGCTGCGGGGCCAGCGCATGCAGACGCCGGCGGCGTGATGCTGACCCGCGACCGCCAGCCGCTTGCCTGCTTCCAATTCGAAGATACCGCCCGGCCCGGTGCGGCGGGCACCATTGCCTGGCTCGCCTCCGCCGGCTTGCAGCCGGAAATGTTATCCGGGGATCAACCCGGCCCGGTGAGCGCACTGGCGCGCGGGCTTGGCATCGCATCCTGGCGAGCGGGCCAAACGCCGGGCGAAAAGATCGCGCGCATCCGGGCCCTTCAGGCAGACGGCCATCAGGTGCTGATGGTGGGTGATGGCTTAAACGATGCGCCGGCAATGTCGGCGGCGGATGCCTCCATCGCGCCGGGCACGGCGGCCGATATTGGGCGGCGCGCCGCCGGGTTCGTGTTCCTGCATACCGGGCTGGAAGCGGTGGTCGCCGCGATCCGCACCGCGCGCATGGCTAAGCGTTTGGTGCTGCAAAATTTCGCGCTGGCCGCCCTTTATAATGCCGTCGCCATCCCGCTTGCCATCGCAGGCTATGCCAGCCCGCTGGTCGCGGCCCTGGCGATGTCAGGATCCTCCATCGTGGTGATCGCCAACGCCATGCGCCTGAATTGGGGTGGGCGCGAGGGTGAAGCCCGCACCAACTCCCCCACCAAGCGCCGCACGCAATCCGTTCAGGAGAAGACCGCATGAGCCACCTGGTCCTGTTGATACCAGCGGCACTGTTGCTGGGGCTTTTGGGGCTAGGGGCGTTCCTGTGGTCCTTGAAGTCGGGGCAATATGACGACCTGGACGGTGCCGGATGGCGCGCCATCCAAGACGATGAGGACGAGACACCCACCAGCCCCCGTAACGACTGATCCCCCTTGCGCTGGCCGCACCAAGCCAGTAGACGGGGCGCATCATGGCACCACCGGCATTAACCCTCACCGATATCCGCCTTAGCCTCGGCGGCGCGCCGTTGCTGGACGGGGCCGAGCTTATGGTCTCACCCGGCGAGCGTGTGTGCCTGGTCGGGCGCAATGGCTCGGGCAAATCGACGCTGCTGAAGATCGCCGCCGGCATCAATGATCCCGATTCGGGCGATCGTTTCGTCCAGCCCGGCCAAACCATCCGCTATTTGGCGCAGGAACCCGATCTGTCCGGCTATGACAGCGTCATCGCCTATGTCGCCGATGGGCTGGACCCGACCGATGGGGAGCATCGCGCGCGCCGCCTGCTGGAAAAGCTGGCGATCAATCCCGAAGCGGACCCTGCCCCCCTATCCGGCGGCGAAAAACGCCGCGCGGCCCTAGCCCGCGCGCTGGCGCCGCGCCCGGATATCTTGCTGCTGGATGAGCCGACGAACCATCTGGACCTGCCCACCATCGAATGGTTGGAGGGGGAGTTGAAGCGGATGGAAGGGGCGTTGATCCTGGTCAGCCACGACCGGCGCTTCCTTGAAAATCTGGCGCAGGCGGTGATTTGGCTGGATCGCGGTCAGGCCCGGCGCATGGAGGGCGGCTTCGCCAATTTCGAAGAGTGGCGCGAGCAAATCCTGCACGAAGAAGAAGAGGCCGGTCGTCGCCTGAAGAAAAAAATCGAGCAGGAGACGGAGTGGCTGCACAAAGGTGTCACCGCCCGGCGCAAGCGTAATATGGGCCGGTTGCGTAATCTGAATAAATTACGCGCTGAGCGGCGGGAGCAAATCGGCCCCAGCGGCACGGTGTCCATGACCGTCAGCGACGTCAAAACATCCGGCAAGCGCGTCATCGAAGTTGAGCATGTCACCAAATCCTATGGCGAGACGCCGGTCGTCGATGATTTTTCCATGCGCATCCTGCGCGGCGACCGGGTGGGGATCGTTGGGCCCAACGGGGCGGGCAAGACGACCATCGTGCGCATGCTGACCGGTGGCTTGGCCCCGGATTCGGGAAAAGTGACGCTGGGCACCAATCTTGAGATCGCGACCCTGGACCAAATGCGCGCCAGCTTGAAGCCGACCATCACCCTGCAGCAGGCCCTGACCGGCGACGGGGAATGGGTCGAGATCGGCGGCGAGCGTCGCCATGTCATGAGCTATATGCGCGACTTCCTGTTTGCCCCCAATCAGGCCCGCACGCCGATCGGGAAATTATCCGGCGGGGAGCGGGGTCGCCTGATGCTGGCCCGCGCCTTGGCCCAGCCCTCCAACCTTCTGGTCTTGGACGAGCCGACCAACGATTTGGACCTGGAAACGCTGGATTTGTTGCAGGAAATGATCGCGGATTATCCCGGCACCGTGCTGCTGGTCAGCCATGATCGCGATTTCCTGGACCGCACGGTCACCGCCGTCATCCATGCCGAAGGTGATGGCCGGTGGCTGCCCTATGCCGGGGGCTACACCGACATGCTGGCCCAACGCGGCGGGCCCCGTCAGGTGGATAGCGTTGGCGGCGGCAAGGGCGCGCGCAAAAAAGCGGGCAGTGCGAAATCCGGCGGGACGCCCGACGCTAAATCCAAACAGGGCGCATTAAGCTTCACCGACCGCCACCGGCTGGAAACCCTGCCCGGCGAGATTGAGGCGCTGGAAGCCAAGATCGAACCGCTGCTGGAAAAGCTGGGGGAGCCTGATCTCTATGAAAGCGACCCGGACGCCTTCCAACGCGCGACCGATGCGCTGGCAGCGGCCCAGGAGGCGCTATCAACCTTGGAAGAAGAATGGATGCGCCTAGAGGCCTTGAAAGAGGGGGAAGCTTTGAAAGAGGGAGAGGCGAGCTAATCGCCCGCTTCTTCATCGCGCCCCTCTTCATCGCGTCTAGAGAAGACGCCGCCATGCACATGGGCCGGCAGGTCGACCGTGGGCCCACCGGCGGATACCGGGCGTTCGGCAAAGCGCCCCCGGCTTAACATCCGATCATACAGCGTCAGCGCCAGCGCAACCGAAACATTCACGCTGAAGGCCGTCGGGATTTTCACAACATGATCGCACCGCGCCAAAAGTTCAGGCGTCAGGCTGGAGCGTTCGCTGCCCAGCACATAGGCAGCCCTAGCCGGATGGCGGAAGCTGGGCAAGACGACCGCATCATCGGTCAGTTCAATCCCCACCAATTGACACCCGCGCGGCAGGGCAAGCGCGCCCGGCGTTTCCACCTCCCACAAGGGCATGGCGCGCGCGGTGTCGGCGGTATCGGTGGCGCGGATTTGCTTCAAATTCACATCCGCCCCAATGCCGAATACGAAGCTGGCCCCGAAGGCGTGCGCGGTGCGAAAAATCGCGCCCGCATTGCGCGGCTTCGATATCCGCTCCACCCCGACGCCGAAATAGCCGCGCATGGCCATGATGCTGTTCCCTCGCGTTCGGTTCATAAAGTTCGGGCGGTTCTTTAAATCTCAGGGCTGTTACTTGCAACGCGACGGGCTGCGAGGCAAGCTTGGCCCTTGTCGAAAATCAGGCTGATCCCACCGAATGGACAGTCGAAACGAACAGGAAATCTGAGTTACCATGCCCCATGATGCCCCCACACCATCCAAAAACGACGGCGCGAATCCCGTCACAGTGGAGGTGACCCGGGGCGGAATTGTGGAAAGCTGGCATCGCGGCTCCGCCGTGGTCGTCGATGTGCGGGCCCAAGTGCAGGCGGCCTGGGGCGATATCCAGCGCCCGATTTATCCACGCTCCGCCATCAAGGCGCTGCAAGCGCTTCCCATGGTGGAAACCGGGGCGGCGGATGCATTCGGCTTTGGGGCGCGCGAATTGGCGATCGCCTGCGCCTCACATAATGGCGAGGCTGCGCATGTTGAAACCGTCACCGGCATGCTGAGCGCGATGGGATTGGACGAGCATGCGCTGGAGTGCGGTAGCCATTGGCCCAAGTACCAAGCGGATGCCCACGCGCTTGCCGTTCAAGGCACCGCACCCGACGCCCGGCATAATAATTGTTCGGGCAAACATGCCGGCATGCTGGCCCTGGCTAAGCATTTGGGCGTCGATCCCAAAGGCTATACCGACCGGCACCACCCCGTGCAGCAACGCATCATGGGCGGAATCGAAAGCATGGTGGGCCTGGATTTGGGCCGCGCGGCGGTGGGGATTGATGGCTGTTCAGCCCCGAATTGGGCGATCCCGCTTGAAAATTTGGCCTACGCCTTCGCCTGCCTTGGCACGGGCGAGAATATGCCGGAAAACCGCGCGCTCGCCGCAAAGCGTCTCGTCGAGGCCTGCCTGAAGGAGCCCTTCATGGTGGCCGGGACGGAGCGCTTTTGCACCGATTTCATGACGGCCACCGCGCCGCGCATCTTTGTTAAGACCGGCGCGGAGGGTGTCTTCTGCGCGTCGATCCCCGCCTACGGTTTGGGGCTAGCGCTGAAATGCGACGATGGCCAAACCCGCGCAGCCGAGGTGATGTTGGTGTCCGTCTTGCGCACCATTGGGGTTTTGGATGATGTGCCGATTGAGACCGTGCGCCGCTTCATCGATGTTCCCCTGACCAACCGGCGGGGCACATTGGTGGGTGAAATCCGCCCCGCGCGCGGGTGGCTTTCTTTTTAAGTATCCCGGGCTTTTTAAGAATCCCGGGCTTTTTAAGGATTAAAAGAATAATGCGCGCCCTTCAGGTCACCGGAACCGACGGCTTGGCAAGCCTTGCCAGCACCGACATCGACGCGCCCGATCATGTGGGCGAGGGCGAGGTGCTGGTCGATGTGGCCGGCGCCGCCCTGAATTTCGCGGACCTGTTAATGCTGAAGGGCAGCTATCAGGAAGCGCCCGACCCGCCCTTTACCGCCGGGCTGGAAATATCCGGCATCGTGCGCAGCGTTGGGCCGAAGGTGGACGGCGTTTTTGTCGGCGACCGGATCGCGGCCTATGCCGGGCACGGTGCCTTTGCGGAGCGCGCGGTGGTCAGGGACCATGCCTGCCTGTTGATCCCCAACGATATGGATTTGGTCGATGCCGCCGCCATCCCCATCGCCTATGGCACCGCCCATGTCGGCCTGACCCACCGGGCGCATCTGCAAAAAGGCGAGCTGCTGCTGGTAACCGGGGCCGGTGGTGGGGTTGGCTTGGCCGCCGTTGCCATCGGGGCGGCCCTGGGGGCGGAGGTCATCGCGGCCGCATCCGGCCCGGAAAAGCTGGCCCTTGCCAAGGATCAAGGGGCGGCACATCTGATCGACTATTCCAAAGACGATCTGCGCCAATGCGTGAAGGACATCGCGGCCAAGCAGGATAAGAAGGGCTGTGACGTGTTGTTCGATCCCGTGGGCGGCGCGCTGTTCGATCAGGCGTTGCGCTGCATCGATTTCGAAGGGCGGCTTGTCGTCATCGGCTTCGCAGGGGGGGAGGTTCAAAAGATCCCCGCCAATATCCTGCTGGTGAAGAATATTGATGTCGTGGGCTTTTATTGGGGCGGATATGGTGCCCGCGCCCCTCACATTCACCGCCAATCCTTCCGCGCCATGCATGGCCTGATCGAAACGGGGGCGGTGCGGCCCCATATCGGCGGGCGCTTCACATTGGATAACGCGGCCGATGGCTATCGCCTGCTGGAGCAGCGCCAAGCCAATGGCAAAATCGTGCTGGAGATCGCCCGGCCATGAGCGAAAATGCCCAAGACGCGAGCCCCGTGCGCGCGCAATATGAATCCCTGCCCTATCCCGCGCGCGACGCCAGCGATGAGACAAAGCGGCTGATCACCGGCTCACCCAGCCATTGGCCGGAAATTCGCCATTACTTATTCGCCGGGCGCGTGGCCCCATCGCGCCGCTTGAAAATTCTGGTCGCGGGCTGCGGGACGGGAGATGCCGTGACCATGCTGGCGCAGCAAACGGCGGATGCGGGCATTGCCGCTGACATCTTGGCGATCGATCTATCGGACGCGTCGCTGGGAATTGCCAAGGCGCGGATTGAAGCGCGGGGCTTAAGCGCACGCGTTACCTTCAAGCGCGCCTCGCTTTTGGATGCGCAAGCGCTTGGCAGCCCCTTCGATTACATCGATTGTTGCGGCGTGCTGCATCATCTGGACGATCCGGATGCGGGCTTTCGAGCCCTGGCCGGGGCGTTGGCGCCCAAGGGCGGCATGGGGTTGATGGTTTACGGTGAATTTGGCCGCACCGGGGTCTATGAGATGCAACAAGCGCTGCGGGAAATCGTCCCCGACGATGGCAGCCTTTCGCCCAAAGAGCGTGTCGCCCAGGCCCGCGCGATCATTGAGGCCCTGCCGCCGACCAACAGGTTTCGGCGCAATGGCTTGGTCAAAGACCATCTGCAATCCGATGCGGGGCTGTTCGATCTGTTGCTGCATTCAACCGACCGGGCATACCGGGCCGACGACTTTCTGGGCGCGGTTGAGGGGGCGGGGCTAAAGCTGGTCAGTTGGATTGATCCGCTGCGCTATGACCCGGCACTTTATTTACCCACCGCCACTGCCGTGGATCAGGCGCGCGGGTTGGGGACCAAGGTCACGGCCCGGCTGGCCGAATCCTTGGCCGGGAATATGCGCACCCATATCCTTTATGCGACGCGGGCCGATGCGCCCTGCCCGCCGCCACCGGGCATCACGCCGGATGCCATCCCCGTCTTTCGCGATGCGCAGACGATGCAAACCTTCCACGCCATGCCGGAATCGGCACGCGCCCTGCCGATCACGATTGATGGGCTATCCCTATCGCTGCCGCTGCCGGCGGGGGCAGCGGCGTTGATCCGCCTGATTGATGGGGAGCGCAGCCTGGAGAAAATCCGAAAATCCTTGCCCGACCGCCCTGACAAGGCCGCCTTCAAGGCACGGTTTGAGGGGCTGTGGCGACCGTTGCACGGCTTTTCAAAGCTGTTTTTGCGGCGCTAGCAACTTAGCGGCGGGGTGGTTTCGCCCCCGGG
>Ga0307967_1001495_pt1 | contig 14232 bp, 9 predicted proteins | sample OrgLakmetagen648_FD_201828 | JGI IMG/M metagenome (GOLD analysis project Ga0307967, IMG submission 201828) | Saline water microbial communities from Organic Lake, Antarctica - #648 | ecosystem: Environmental > Aquatic > Non-marine Saline and Alkaline > Saline | place: Antarctica: Organic Lake... | reverse complement strand
GGTGCATCACTTCAATTCAAAACTATGTGATACACACTAGGGACTATTATGGCCTAAGCGATTGAAAATTAAAAGCTGTTAGTAGTTGACCAGTTTTGTTCAAACTAAAAGGAAAGGACTTAAAATCTTGTGACCGTTAGGTCGTGCGGGTTCAAGTCCCGCTCCCGGCACCAAGTACCCCTAGACACGCCTCGCCAAACCACCCTTGAAACCCTTGCTACGACTACGTTTAGTGTGTTTTAGGTCAGACACACCTAGACAGCTTTAGACACCGTTTACGCGTTATCCTTGTACAACCCTGTGTACAGCCGTATTCTAGTTGTACACAGAATAGGGGTATGGACATGAAACGCTCTGCAATCAAGCGCCGGCCAATGGCTGACAGTGTATTGAAAACACTAGAGCCAGAATCCAAGGCCTATCGTGAGCTGGATGGTAACGGGCTGTACATAGAGGTGAAAGCCAGTGGTACCAAGTCTTGGCTGCTCAGATACAAACGATCTGATGGTAAGTGGTCCTGGCTCGGGCTGGGTGGTTTCCCTACGGTGTCTGGTAAAGTTGCCCGTAAGAAAGCCGGTGAGGTGTTAGGTGCGATTGCAGACGGTGAGGATCTTCAGTTGTACAGAGCAGTTGTACATGAGATCACCTTTAAGGAGATCGCTGAGGAATGGTACCAACGTAAGCTGACTGCCGGTCGTGCCGTAGGGACGACAAGGCAGATGAGGATATACCTCGATAAAGATGTCCTTCCCTTCATTGGTGACAAGGCAATAGATAAAGTTACCCGGGGTGATTGTGCGGCAATCCAGAAAAGTCTGGAAAACCGTGGCGCCTATGTGATTGCCGGCAAGATCAGTCGATGGCTCAGACAGATCTATTCGCTGGCCATAGGGCAGGGCAAGTGTGAGACGAACCCTGCCAGTGAGTTGGGTCAGGTGGCTCAGGACAAGCCCTTGGAGCGACAATACCCACATCTACTGGAGCCAGAGTTACCAGGCTTTCTGAAGGCTCTGAGGCAGTCACAGGCCAGGTTCAATAGTCTGGTTCTGCTACGGCTTATGATGCGTACCGCGTGTCGGCCTGGGGTAGCCCGGTTTGCTGAGTGGACAGAACTGGATCTAGTTAAAGGGGAGTGGACCATCCCTGGTCCTAAAATGAAGATGCGGCGTGATTATGTCACACCGCTATCGACGCAGACGCTTGAGGATCTACGAGAACTCAAAGAGATTACCGGCCGTGACCGGTATGTGCTTCCTGGGTTTGGCCCCAAGAACCCCACCATGAGTGAGAACACCGTTAAAAAGGTGATCGCACAGATAGGCTATGAAGGCCGTATTGTTAGCCACGGCTTTCGACATACAGCGTCAACGCTGCTACGGGAGCATGGGTGGGACAAAGACTTCGTAGAGGCTCAGTTGGCTCATAAAGAGCCGGGGGTCGCTGGGGTGTATAACAAGGCCCAGTATTTTGAGAAGCGTCGGGAGATGGTGCAGTGGTATAACGACTACTTGGATTTACTGGAAACGGGTGGTAAGAAGCCTACTGGTCCTGTTCAACCAGTCTTGGCTGCGATAGCTTGATCCATAATGTATTGGCTGTAGGTATACACGTCAGAGAGCCTGAAGCGCACCGGTGCCATTTTGTCGTTACGTTCCTTGAAGCCTTTAGGGCAGTTGGGATGGTTATTACGGCGCCGGTCTAGCTCGGGAACACTGAAGCCCTAGAAGATTGGCCGCGTCCTTGCGGCTATCTTGATCTGATTATGGGGTAAGTTGGCCATGGCAGAGTTGATTGGATAGTGCACGTTGGTTTCTCATCAAGTGTTGATAACTTACAATTTTTCAGCGATCTAATACATTTTCTAAGCCTTGTTTATATTGGGATCGGTAGAAGCTGGAATAGCTGACCTGATGATGACTTCACTGTAGGCATAAATATCAGACAGTCGGAACCTCATCGGAGCCATCCAGTTTTCACAGTCGATGAATCCTGTTGGGCATCGGTTATCCGATTGCCTACGGCGATCGAACTCTTTGGTGCTTATACCAAGGATCTCTATAGCTTCATATTTGGAGATCTGAACGTGAGTTGGGTTAAATCTTAATTGGTTCACAGTGGTCCCTGTGTGTGGTTGTTGAATTGAACGGAAGCCACTTTTTAGTTGGCTACTCCGCGTTGCTTGTTAGTCTTCAGTGAGGTTGATGTGGGTGTGTGATCAGCAGATGACTGACTGTCACCTGCAGGTTGTGTAGGAGAGTAATGTCGAATTTCGTTTCGCATCATTTATCCTTTGGCGTCCTGCCATTGGTTTCTTTAGTCCAACTGGGTTGGATGTGACTATGTGTCTTGAAGACCGTCATTTTCGACAGTTTTCGCAGAAGCGACCGGAGGTCGCCTGTAACGCCTGAGCGTGTCACTAGACTCATGACGATAGGCGATAGGCGATAGGGGCAAGGTCTTTGAATATTCGTGGTGGCAAACGAATTTGAATCAGAGTCTGGGTGTCTAACTGAGTCTGTGTTGTGTGCACGAGAACCAAGGCCAGAGATCTTATTCAATCTCTTCAGCTATTGGCAGTAAGAAGATAGTAAAGGGGTGGCTCCATACAGGAAGGAACCCGAGAAGAACCCGGGGGGGGGGGTGTTTTGGTTTTCGGTTGTAAGTCAGTTATTACTACCTCCGTAAGCATTTTTGAATTTGGTTATGAGGTTTCTGTTAATGCCCGGATCACGTTCCTCGTGAAGCCAGGTGTAGTGGTTCGATGATTGGGTGTTCAGGTGGTAGAGTTGGTGGCGTTTTTCTTCTTTGGCTTTATTAACCCTGCTTGCTCAAGTTCTGGACGAAACTTTTTAACATATCTTTTGTATTTTTCTTCTTTGACGTTGTATTGCTGTTTTAAGTCTTTAAGCTTTCCCTTTTTGGCAAGGTAGTCAGTTCTTATTTGTACTAAAAGATCAAACATTTTTTCATCTCTAAGTTGAGTAGCTGGAGTTGCCTGTCGACGATGGAGATATGATCGATCTATTGTTGCCATTCCTCGAGTAAACCAAGTTTCTAAATATTCCGCATGAGCTTCATCAGGTACGATAAAGATGTGCTTTGTATCTGATCCTGTATTTGGGTTTCTAACGCTGGTTCTTGCAATGCATTGATAGGCCGCTTCATAGCAGCGTTCTTTCAAAACCGTCTGAATGATTTCAACTTTAGATAAACCATGGTCACTGGCGAAGAGTTCTAAAGCATCGGTTTCATATTGGTTCGGTCGATTGGATGAAAGGAAAGCAGCATGATGGTATTCGGTGTGATCATTTTGACCATGAGCTGACGATGTAATTTTTTTGTAGGGGTAGTTCTCCCAGCACTCATGTTGATCCTCTTTATTATTAAGTATCAGGAGTGCTGGCTGTCCTTGAAGAATGGTTTGAGCTATTTCCTGGACGTATAGCCCTATCGACTGGGTTGAAGCTACAGGTTTCCCATGAAGGGCCAGGCGTTCGTTCGCCATCTGTTTCTTGAGATTGCTAGACCATTGGTCTTCCTCCACCAGTGGATATATAACGGCCTGTACGTTATGGACATCCTCTAAGCTGACCGTCGGGTCTATAGGGGTGGGGACTGTGGGGGTATTCATTACTTTTTCCAAAACAAAGCCAACTAATGTTTCTTTCACCTGTGAGCTCAATATCGCCATTCTTTTGCAGTGAGTGACAAGCTCTTGAAGTTGCTTCCAGTCGGTTGCTAGGTAGCGGTTGATTACCTTTCCATTGTTACGCCGTGAAGTGGTATACATCACCTCATGGCCTGTCAGCAGAAATTCGAGTAGGTCAGCCACGTTCCCTGTCGTACTGTTATCAACCACTGACCTGATGTTATCTATTCTTCTTTGTACATCCTCCCTGCTGCTGGAAGATAGATCCAGGGTAGCCTTCTGGTATTGGCTATGTGGGCAAGGTTCAGTTTTTATAAGCTCCTCCCAACTTGATCCATTGTCCTTGTACTCGTAATGAACATGTAAGTGCTTAACTAGTACGTCTGGGACTTCATCAATGATAAGCCGGACATCTCGCATCCTTGCTGCATCGACACTCTGAAGTATCGCGTGGGATGTGAAGATCACGCCTCCTTCGTTTCGGTTCAGTCGGTCATTCAGTTCTTTGAGGACAGTGCTTGAAGAAGGCACTGTGTCACTATCGATTCGCTGTAGCGGTACTTGAGGGCCGGATACGTTGCAAGATTGAGCCCTGAAGGCCTCGTAACTCTGAGTGGTCAGTTTTTTGGTTTTGGATGCGAAGACCACGGTCTCATCCGGATTCTTTGTGATGAACGGGTAAAGGTGCTTGATCGTGTGCATGGTTTTTCCACCTCCGCACCGACTTTTTATGTGTTGTACTTCGTTGGTCATTACGATGTACCTTTTTATGTAAGAAAGGGGTCATTGTTTCACTGCTGACAGTTATCTGCAGAACTTTTTGTAACAGGCTCGCCAACCTTCAAGCTGGCCGTTGGTTAAAGCCGAAAAAGGGGTCAAAATCCCTACAAGGACTATTAAGGAAAAATGACCCCTTTTTTGTCCTTGGTAGAGTAAGGCTCTGGTTTAAAGGGTATCGACGTACCCGGCTGGCCCGCAGCGTTAGGAGACGCCCCCGAGCGTAGCGAGGCGGCATCGACGAAGCGCGGTAGGGCCGGAGGGTACGTCATGGAGAAAAAAGTTGGTGTGATGTGTTCTTTTGTTAAACAGTCCGTACCCTCCCGCTTCCGTGCCTGGCGGGCCGTGTGCTTTGCTTCGCACGCACAGACCCTTGGCACCCACGGTCGGGTACGGACGCCCCTTCTTAGTTAGAACTCAATACATTCAAGCGCCACAGCCGCAGGCTTGAGCGCCCATTGAAGCAACGTCCGTGTACTCTTGTTCACCCTTCTGTTCGATAAAATTAATTGTCTTCATGGTTCGCTTGATTGTTTCCCACTTGTGCAGTAGGTGACAATCCTTGAGGCAGTCAGTCATACGGTCAACACTGCCGGCGAAGTAGTTCTGTGCGAACTGCTCTGCTCGACGTACCCAGTCGCGCTTGAGAAGGTCATGACTGCCATGCTGGCTCAAGTCCTTGCCTTCATTCACCGCTGCAACACAAGCCTGCCAGAGGTCACCGTAGAACGCGTGAAGCCCATCGACAATCAAGCCAGAAGCGAAGATCGAAGCAGCACCATAGAGTTCCTGGATCTGCTGTGCGGTTCGCACTTCTGTGAAGGGAGACTGGGGATAAGCTTTGTCACCGGATGCAGACATCAGGCTGATGCCGGCGAACCACTGTCATCCACTGATCTTTGGAGCGTCCTGGGGTCTGAGGTCATCTACAATAGAAGTGGTATCAACCCTTTATGGTTCGGTCAGCTCAGGCGGTTGCATTGTTCTCGCTGCTTACAGGAGTCTTCTGGTTCGAGTTAGACAAAGAAACCGAGCCTTTAAAAAAACTGGTTCAAATCGTTGACGACCTAGAGGCTAATATATCGGCTATATATCGTCGCTATTCGACCTTTTAGACTTGTTAGTATGCCGTTCTGAGTAGTCGTGAGTTTGTCCTGGTTTGTCTCGGACAGAGCCTCTAGCGGGCTTCTAGCCTCATCTGAAAAGTCAGATAGTTCATCGGCTGTGTATCGGTTCCGCTTTGAGTGTAGCTAGTGTATCGGTCGGCTCCTTTTCATAAATATCGTCCGTTATTCCAGTGCAGCAGCCAGAGCTAGAGCATGTGTATCCCCGTCAGCTCATTGTTTTATGCGCAAACATCACGTAGAACCAACAGTTATCTCAATCAAATTACTTGATCTGCAGCGCTAAGCATTCTGAGGTCTCTCATCGACTTCCTAGTTCGTGCTTAGCAAACCAACCTTGAGCGCGTACCATCGCGATAACAACCGTTGGTCTCATCTGACTGAACAAGTGTTGAACTAATGGAGTTCCCTGGATGACCGAAGATAAAACCACACATTCACAGACTGCGGCTTTTATTTGGTCCGTCGCTGATTTGTTACGTGGGAATTTCAAGCAGGGCCAGTATGGTCGGATCATTCTGCCATTCACGATCTTGCGGCGGCTGGAGTGTGTTCTGGCGCCAACGAAAGGCAAGGTACTGGACGCCACAAAAGAACACCAAACCAAGCCGGATGCGGTTCGTGAAAAGCTGTTACTAAGAGCCAGTGGCCACGACTTCTTCAACGCATCGCCCTTAACCCTGGCGACACTCTCGGATAGTCAGACTGCCGAAGACCTGATGAGCTATGTGCAGTCGTTCAGTAAAGACGCCCGTGAGATCTTTGAGTACTTCCATTTTGAAGAGTTTGTTCAGCAACTCAGTGCTGATGACTTGCTTTATCAGGTGGTCCAGCGGATCGCCAGCTTCGATCTCAGACCCACACGTATCAGCAATTTTGGCATGGGCATCATCTTTGAGGAGCTGATCCGCAAGTTTGCTGAGAGTTCAAACGATACGGCCGGCGAACACTTTACACCACGAGACATTGTTCATTTGACTACGTCGCTGGTTCTTACTGGGCAGGATCACAAGCTTCAACCGAACAACATTGTCACCATCTATGATCCAACGGCTGGCACGGGTGGCTTCCTGTCCGAAGGTGATGTTTATATCCAGCAGATCAGTGACGGCGTTACCGTCTCTTTGCACGGCCAGGAACTGAACCCGGAGTCGTACGCGATCTGTAAGGCGGACATGCTGATCAAAGGGCAGGGGATCAGTAATATCAAGTTGGGGAACACGCTCTCCGATGACCAGCTTGCGGCAAAGACCTTTGATGTCATGCTGGCCAATCCGCCTTTTGGTGTGGAGTGGAAGAAGGTCCAGAAACAGGTTACCGACGAGTACAAACATCGTGGTTTTGACGGTCGCTTCGGCCCGGGTCTACCTCGGGTTTCTGATGGTTCGTTGTTGTTTCTACTACACTTGGTTAGCAAGATGCGTGATCCCCGTGAGGGTGGCTCACGCATTGGGATCATCCTTAATGGCAGTCCGTTGTTTACTGGTGGGGCAGGCAGTGGTGAGTCAGAGATTCGCCGCTACTTGCTTCAGAACGACATGGTGGAGGCGATCGTGGCTCTTCCCACTGATATGTTCTACAACACCGGCATATCCACTTACGTCTGGGTGTTATCCAACAACAAGCCATCAGAGCGCAAGGGCAAGGTACAGTTGATCGACGCTAGCGACCGAGCAACCAAGATGCGGAAGTCGCTGGGCAGCAAGCGTCAGTTTGTTAATGAGCCTGATCAGGACGCCATTGTTCGCCTGTATGGGGATTTCGAGGAAACAGATAAGAGCAAGATCTTCCCTATTGAGGCCTTCGGTTACCGACGCATTTCTGTCGAGCGGCCATTGAAGCTCAACTTCCAGACATCAGAAGAACGCATTGAACGTGCCATGGAAGAGAAGGCGATTCAAAAGATGGACGAGGGAGACCAGGACAAAGTTCTGGCGGCCTGTAAGTCGATGGATACAGAGACGGTCTTCCGTAACCGTAAGCAGTTCCAGAAGGCTCTGAAGACGGCTCTGGTCGGTCATCAGGTGTATCTGGGCGCGCCTCAGTTAAAGGTGCTTCTCGGCGCCCTGAGTGAGCGTGACTCTGACGCGGATATTTGCACTGACAGCAAGGGCAACCCTGAGCCAGACACCGGCCTACGTGATAACGAAAACGTGCCGCTGGGTGAGTCTGTGTACGACTACTTCAAGAGGGAAGTTATCCCGCATGTGCCGGATGCCTGGATCGATGAATCGAAGCGTGACGACAAAGACGGTGAGGTGGGTATTGTTGGTTTTGAGATTCCGTTTAACAGACAATTCTATGAGTTCATGCCGCCCCGGCCACTCGATGAAATTGATGCTGATTTGAAGCTATGTACTGACCGTATCAAAAAGATGATCGAGGGGTTATCGGCATGAGCTTCTCAAGTTACCCAGATTACAAAGACTCTGGCTCTGAAGTCATGGGTTGGATACCCGCTACTTGGAAGCTTTTGGCGCTCGGAAGAGCGCTTGCACAACTCGTAACTGACGGGCCTCACTCGACACCTGAGTTTGTAGACGAAGGGGTTCCTTTTCTTTCTGTCGATGGAATTCAAGAAGGCAAACTGGTATTTGATAGCTGTCGCTATATTTCAATGCAAGATCACGAAGAGTTCAAAAAGAAAGCGGCTCCTCGGTATAACGATATATTGATGGGTAAGGCAGCCTCTGTTGGCAAAATTGCTCGTGTGACTGACAGAAAAAAAGAATTTAATATATGGTCACCATTAGCGTTAATTCGTGTAGATCAAACCAAATATAAGCCGATATACGTTGAGTTTTGCTTGAAGTCGAACGAACTTCAGCATCAGATTTTATTGGTTTCAAACAGTAATACCCAACTAAATATTGGGATGAAAGATATTACAAAGCTAAGGCTTGCAATGCCAAGCCTCCCTGAACAGCGCTCTATCGCTCGCTTCCTCGACCACGAAACCGCCAAAATCGACGCCCTGATTCATGAACAGAAACACCTGATAGAGTTGCTTCAGGAAAAGCATCAGGCGGTGATATCCCATGCGGTGACTAAGGGGCTGAATCCAAATGTGGCTATGAAGGACTCAGGGGTTGAATGGTTGGGGACGGTGCCAGTGCATTGGATAGTCGGAAAGATTAAATGGTATTTGAACACTGCAAGTGGCGGAACACCCCCCTCAAGCAATCTCAGCGAGTTCTACGACGGGGATATTCCTTGGTTGAGAACACTAGATCTCAACAATGGTGAAGTGGATGATTACGAGGTGACAGTTACTCAAAAAGCAATAACGGAAACATCATGCCGGATCGTTCCTAAAGGATCAGTACTTATTGCTATGTATGGAGGCGACGGAACCATAGGGAAGCATGGTTTACTGCGCTTCGACTCAGCCATAAACCAAGCAATATGTGCATTCCTACCAACTAAAAATATTTTACCTAAATTTTTACACTTCTTTGTTCAGTTCTATAGGTCCTACTGGATGATTGGAGCGGAGAGTTCAAGAAAGGATCCTAATATAGGTCAAGATCGAATTGGGGATCATCTGTTAATTATTCCTTCGTTATTCGAGCAGCAAGGAATCGTTCAAAAACTTACTACGCAATTACAAAATTTTGAGGCACTCTCTGGGGAAGCGGCGAAGCTCGTTAAGGGCTTAACTGAGCGTCGTTCCGCCCTGATCTCAGCCGCCGTCACCGGCAAAATCGATGTCCGTGACTGGCAGCCACCTGCAGACGAAAGCGCCTTTGATGAGGAGGTACATCAGGCTGGGATAGAGGCCCCCGTATGAGCCATGGTCGGGGTATCCGTTTGTTCCTGGTGGATGGCTCACCCAATGGTCTGCTGACCGCCGAGATCATGAACTGGACAGGTCACGCGTTGACTGGGCCACGTACTAAGTTGACTGATTTAGTTCAGCGTCCTGAGTGCGGCCGCACCGGCGTCTATTTCCTGGTTGGGCCAGACCCAGATAACACTATGCGTCCGTTGGTTTACATTGGTGAGTCCGACGATGTGGCCAAACGCCTGAAGCAGCACAATCGTCCTGAGAACCAGGGTGGCAAGGACTTCTGGGAACGCGTCTGCCTGATTACCAGCAAGGATCAGAACCTCACCAAATCCCATGTAAAGTACCTGGAGAGTCAGCTCATTGCGATTGCAAAACAATCCGGTCGATGCGGTCTGATGAACGGCACCGCGCATGATTACACAGTGCTGCCTGAATCCGATCAGGCCGATATGGCGTTCTTCATCGAACAAGTCCGCATTATTCTTCCAGTGCTGGGTTTTGATTTCCTACGTGATCCAGCAACTTCGCACACCACATTATCCCAGGAAGAGAACACGTTGTTTGAGATGGAGCTGCCTACGTTTGGCGTCAAAGCCCAGGCTCAAGAGATCGACGGCAGCTTTGTGGTGCTGCAAGGCTCGAAGACTCGCCCAAAGTGGACAGCCAAAAACAGTGGCTATGGCAACCTGTACGATCAGCTGGTAAAAGACGAGGTGTTGGGCGACGAGGCAGACGGCAAGCGCCTGTTCACCAAAGACTACGAGTTCAACAGTCCCAGTGCCGCTGCCGCTATTGTGGCTGGCCGCAATATTAACGGACGAAGTAAATGGATGATGAAAGGTAGTCAGCTTTCCTATGGCGATTGGCAGAGTGAGAAGTTGGATCAAGAGACCAAAAAGGGTGAGCCGTGAAACGGTCTACTCGATCAGGTAGGCCACCAGTGAAATTAACTTGGATAGAAATTGTGTAGGTAACTGTTTTCCTCACAGGACGCTTTTAAACCAAAAACTAAGGAGTATTAATGATTGTAACTATTGCACTAGTTGTCGTATCAATATTTTTTCCCCCAGCGTGGTTTGCACTTGCCGCATATATTATATATTTGGCTATTACCAAAAATCAGCGTCGGAACAGGGTTCTCATGCTTGAGATTAAAAAATTGATAAAAACTGGGCAAGAAGAAATAATTCTTAAGCATGTTTATTATGAGGCGGCTAAGAGTTTTGCGGCAAAAAATGGTGCATCAATGTCCCACTATAAGAGCGATCCCGAAGATGATTGTCTTATCTTCGATATGTTGGTAGGGAGCAAAGAATATGGTGTCTGTGTTCAGCGCTGGATGAAAGATGAAACAATGCTGACAGTTAGTACAAAAGCTAAATAAAAAGAGGACCTTATGAATTCACTTGGTAAAGATTCATTTTTGGCTGAAATGTTAAACAAGTAATGTCTATTTAAAGATGTAACGAGGCTAGTGAGACGATCCAAAGAAGAATGCTGGTCTTGTTTTTTGGCATAAGCTGATTGACGCCTAAAGTCTTCAAGTGATACTAAAAGGATGCAGTTTTATCAGGAGTAGTCATGGCAGACAGCCGCGAGAGAGCCTTCCAAAACGACATCCTGGCCGCCCTGAGTGACCAGGGTTGGTTATTGGGCAAGGCGTCGGAGTATGACAAGGTAAGTGCCCTGTATCCGGAAGACCTGATTGGGTATTTTCAAGAAGCCTGGCCAGATCGTTGGGACAAGTTCGCCACCTCCAACCCGCAGAATCCCGAGAAGGTGCTGATCCAGAAAACTGTCCGTGAGCTTGAAAAGAAGGGCACCCTTGATGTGCTACGCCATGGTTTCAAAATGCCAGGCGTCAAGATTGATCTTTGCAGCTTCAAGCCTGACCACGGCATGAACCCCGATACGGAACGCCGTTATAAAGCCAACAGACTGCGGGTTGTGGAAGAGGTGTCCTATTCACCTAACGCCCGTGAGGGTGAATACAACCCGAGGCTGGATCTGGTGTTGTTCGTCAACGGGATTCCTACGGTAACGCTGGAACTGAAAAGCGAGTTCAAGCAAACCGTCGAACATGCGAAACGTCAGTATAAAAAAGATCGTCCGGTGAAAGACCCACTGACCCGCAAGGCCGAGCCCCTGCTGACCTTCAAGCGTGGCGCCTTAGTGCACTTTGCGACCAGTCAGGATGCGGTGGCCATGACCACTAAGCTGGCCGGTAAGGACACCTTCTTTTTGCCGTTCAACCAGGGTTCCACTGAAGGCGGTGCTGGTAACCCCCGGGCTGAGAACGAGGATAGTTACGCCACGGCGTATCTGTGGGAACAGTTATTCCAGAAAGATGCCTGGCTCAGGGTGATTGGTCGGTTCCTGCACCTGGAGAAGAAGACCGAGGAAGACTTCTACGGCAACCGCAAAACCAAGGAAACCATGATCTTCCCGCGTTTCCATCAATGGGATGTGGTCAACACGCTGGTCAACATGACGCGCCAAGAAGGCGTGGGCAAACGCTATCTGGTTCAACACAGCGCCGGTTCTGGCAAGTCCAACTCCATTGCCTGGACAGCTCATCAACTGGCTCAGCTTTACGATGAGGATGGCCATAAGCTCTTTAACTCGGTCATTGTGGTGACCGACCGCACGGTGTTAGACAGCCAGCTTCAGGACACCATCCATCAGTTTGAGCACGCTCAGGGTGTTGTGCGTCCCATTACCCGGGACATCGGCAACCAGAGTAAATCAGAGCAGTTAGCTGAAGCGTTGGCTGAACAAACCCGCATCGTCATCGTCACTATCCAGACCTTCCCGGCGCTGTTTGATGCCCTGGATAAATACCCCAAGCTGGCGTCAGGGCGGTACGCCGTAATTGCTGACGAGGCGCACTCCTCACAAACCGGTTCGTCTGCCACCAAGCTCAAGGCTATTCTCAGTGGCGAGATGCCCGAGGGTGAAGAAATCAGTGCTGAAGAGTTACTGGGTGCGGCCGTCTCTAGTCGCAAGCCCAGCCAACAGATCAGCTATTATGCTTTCACAGCGACACCCAAGGCGAGGACCATTGAACTGTTTGGCCGGGAGCCCGATTCTTCGTTACCCAGAAGTGCGGACAACAAGCCCGAGGCATTCCATGTGTACTCTATGCGCCAGGCTATTGAAGAGGGCTTTATCCTGGATGTATTGAAGCGGTACACCACCTATGCCGTGGCCTGGAAACTGGCTCACCCAGATGCGGACGACGAAACCGTTGACTCTAAGAAGGCTAGGACCACGCTGGCCAAATGGGTACGGCTGCATCCGTACAACATCAGCCAGAAAGTAGAAATCATTGTTGAGCACTTCCGAGCAAACGTGAAGCATCTGCTTGATGGCCAGGCCAAGGCCATGGTGGTCACTAGCAGTCGGCAGGAAGCCGTGCGTTATCAACTGGCTATGCAGGCCTACGTCAGCGCTCAGGGCTATCAGGACGTTCACCCTCTGGTTGCCTTCTCTGGCTCCATCTTCCCAGACGATCAGATCCCTGAAGAAGTCACGGAAACCAGTTCGCTTTTGAACCCGGGCCTCAATGGTCGTGATCACGCTAAGGCGTTTGATACCGAGCAGTACAACGTGATGATCGCAGCTAACAAGTATCAGACAGGCTTCGACCAACCTAAGCTATGTGCGATGTATGTGGATAAGAAGCTACAGGGAGTGGACTGCGTCCAAACCCTGTCTCGGCTGAACCGGATATTCCCAGGTAAAGAAACGTTTATCCTGGACTTTTTTAATGACGCTACAGAAGTCCTGGAGTCGTTCCGGGATTACTACACAACCGCAGAGCTATCCGATGTATCTGACGCCCAGGTTGTCTATGACTTACAAGAGAACCTGGACGAGGAAGGCATTTACCACTGGGATGAAGTGGTTGCTTTTGCCCAAGCTTTTTTTGATCCAAAGGCTCAGTCTTCTAAACTCAGCTACTACTGCCAGCCCGCCCGAGAGCGCTTCACGAAACGGTATAAGCTACTTCGTGATGAACGTGCAAGTGTCAGGGCCGAACTGGATCAGGCCAAAGCTGATGGCAATACAGTGGGCGCAAAACAGACGGAAGTGTTACTGAAGGAGATCGGGCAGAGTATTGATCAGCTCGATTTGTTCAAGAAGAACCTTACGAGTTTCGTTCGTGCCTATGAGTTCTTATCTCAAATAGTGTTCTTTGAGGATCCAGAACTTGAACAGCTTTGCGTATTTGCCAAGCACTTAGTGCCGCTGTTACGTCCGGAGTCCTTGGATGAGGATGTGATCGACATTTCCGAGTTAGAGCTGACGCACTACCGGCTGACCAAGCGGAAAGAACATGAGCTCAGACTTGAAGATGAGGAGGACAGTGAGGGACTAGATCCAATTTCAGGGCTTGGCTCTGGTAAGCCCCATGATCCTGATAAAAAAAGGTTGTCTGAGATCATTGAAAAGCTGAATGACATCTTTGGTGCAGAAGTCAGTGATGAGGACCAACTGCATTTTGCTAAAGGCATTGCTGATCGGGTACGCCGAGACGACGATGTGATGGCTCAGGTGAATAGCCATTCTACTGAACAGGTGATGCATGGACTGTTCCCGAAGCGGCTAACGGACTTAGTTCTGGACTCTATGAACGACCAGGAAAAGTTGTCGATGGAAGTTTTGGACAACCAAGGAAGCCAGAAGGCTTTCGCCTTATTGATACTTCGTCTACTCACCAGCGACAGTGGCTCCGTTTCAGCTTCATCGTCCAATGACTAAACTGGCATGGTTTTAGGTTTTAAAAATTTGATCCAAAGAGCTATAGAAGAATGATCAGTAAATATTTATCAGCTTGTAAGGCTGCTGTTCTGGTTTGCTTAATCCTCAGTTCACTTGCCGAAGCTGAG
>Ga0307967_1001492_pt1 | contig 14245 bp, 12 predicted proteins | sample OrgLakmetagen648_FD_201828 | JGI IMG/M metagenome (GOLD analysis project Ga0307967, IMG submission 201828) | Saline water microbial communities from Organic Lake, Antarctica - #648 | ecosystem: Environmental > Aquatic > Non-marine Saline and Alkaline > Saline | place: Antarctica: Organic Lake... | reverse complement strand
CCCAAGGCGGTGTCGCGCTCAATATTGCTCTCGTAGGTTTTGATGTTGATCTGGTCGGAGTAAGGTAGGTCGCGCAACAATGTTTCGAAGTTAGAGCCCAGGTTTACCGCCACCGTTTTGCCTTTAAGATCTTCGACATCCTGGATCTCGGTGTTGCCTTGTTTGACCACTACCTGGGCGCCGTCGTAAACGTAGGGTTCACTAAAAATATACGCCTGCTGCCGTTCTTCGGTGATGGTGATCTGATTGGCGACGGTGTCAATACGACCGGCCCCCAGCATGCCAAACAACCCCGAGAAATTAGCCGTCTGGAAGATGATCTCGCGCCCCATCTCTTTGCCCAGGGCGTTCATGATATCTACCTCAAAGCCTTTGAGTTCGTCCTGCTCCACGAAGGTGAACGGGAAATATTGCCCGGACATGCCGACTGTCATTGGGTCTTCCTGGGCGAACAACTGCGGGCTGAAAATGAGCGATAAAGCCATGAGTGAGTTAACTAGCCAAAATTTCATAACGTCTCCTGAGTTTTTTAGCCTTTAAACCAATGGCGCACCGAGCCTGAGTCTGTTTGATAGGTGCTGAGCAAGTCATTAAAGCATGTTTAACGGGGTGGATTATATATTGAACGACCGCTCAAGAGTGGAGTAAATGCGTACTTTCGTGGCTTTCAGCATGCCAGCCCTCAAGAAATTATATATAATTGGCTATGTTGGTATCTGTTGTTGGCGTGCTTTAAAAATACTGTATATCCAGTTTTCCTCTGGAGCACGCCATGAAGCAAGCCGACCTCAAAGCCCTCGAGAAGACACTGGCTAGCCTCTCTGTCCATCTCAAGAAATATTTTGCAGATCAAATGCTTGGGCAAATAAACTCCCAAGCAAACACCTTGATCGACACCGCAAAACCTCACCTTCCCTGCCCGCACTGCGGCGCTGAACACCCTGCCAAGTGGGGGTGCAGCGGTATCGCTGTCGAAATCCCGATTGTCACAAGACGTTCAATGCCCTCACAGGCACGCCCTTGGCCAAACTACAGCACCGCGACAGGTAGTTCGACTACCTTCGCTGTATGCGAGACAGTCTGACGTTACGCGTCTCTGCAGCCCGTGTGGGCATCGATTTGAAGACGGCCTTCCGCTGGCGGCATCGCTTTCTGAAAACGAGCGCTCAGGACAACGCCAACTCACTATCCGGCATCATTGAGGTAGACGAAACCTTCTTTCTGGAATCCTGCAAAGGAAAGCGCAATATCACTCACCGCAAATCTCGAAAGCGCGGTGGACAAGGCAACATGTAGAAAAAAGAACAAAAAATTCAGGTGCTTATTGCACGCGACCGTAACGGAAAGGTCAGTGATTTTGTGGATCCGGCGCTCCAGAAATCCACTGTTCATGAGTTCCTGGCGCCGATCATCGATCGCGACTCGATTTTATGCCCTGACGGACACAGCTGGTATAAAACCTTCTCTCGCGACTACGGAATTGCCCATCATCGACTGATCGTATTCGATAATCAGCGGGTATATGAGCCGATTGAAAGGCTGGATGGCGCGCTTTCATGGAGTGGGCACGGCATATCTGCCCAATTACTTGGCATGGCGGCGACTGTTTGAAACCGCAAAACCATCAGAAGAAGCGTGGTTTCACGCGGCAATAGGCGTAAACCAACAACAGATACCAAAATAGCCATATAATTACAGGATAAAGCGAGATGGTAAGGTCGGCAACACCGAATGCACCGCTTCGCGATGCCCGCTTACCTCCCCGCCCGCATTGGGCAGGGGTTCACGCGGGTTTTACTGACAGCGTTTAACACCTCTTGAATACGGTATTGAACAAAGTACACGCCCGGCTATGTTGGCCTATAGGGCTTGCCTGCTATGCTCTTGGCCTTTCGTATGATTCTTCGCATAACCTTGGGAGGCCGGCTGATGCACGATATTGTCCTTGGTGAACGCCTAAAAGCGGATACCTTGCCCGTTACGGAACTGCCGCTTTGCCGCGTACTGCTGATGAACGATGCGCGATTCCCTTGGGCGGTGCTGGTACCGCGACGCACCGGCGCCAGCGAGGTATTTGACTTGTCCGCCGACGACCAACAGCAGCTGTGGCGCGAAGCCAGCGCGCTGGGAGCGGCCATGAAAGACGGTTTTCAGGGCGATAAGATCAACATTGCCGCCCTGGGCAACGTGGTCAGCCAGCTGCACGTTCACGTTGTCGTGCGTACTCAAAATGATGCCGCGTGGCCGGCGCCGGTATGGGGCCAGGGCGAGCCCCAGTTCTATACCCCAGACCAGCAGGCAAGCGCGCGCGACCAGCTGCTGGCCCAGATCGATGGGCTTTCGCTGTAACGCACAGACGCCCGTTTATTCACCCATAACACCAACAACAGACCACCAGTAAGGAGTTGGCGTGATGCATGTTTTGCTCTGCCCCGACAGTTTTAAAGACGCCCTGAGCGCACAAGATGCCGCCGATGCCATGGCTCGCGGTATACAGCGCGCCCTGCCCGACGCCCAAACGCAAACCTGCCCGCTGGCTGACGGCGGCGAAGGCAGCCTTGAAGCGCTGATTATGGCGACCGGTGCCGAGCGCCAGCACGCCGACGTAAAGGACGCGCTGGGCCGCCCAGCCAAGGCCACTTGGGGCTGGCTTGCCGACGAGCGCACGGCGTTTATCGAGCTGGCCGAAGCCAGCGGCCTGCAGGAACTCACGCCGGCCGAGCGCGACGCACGCATCACCACGACGTACGGTGTCGGCGAGCTGTTTGCCGCCGCACTCGACAAAGGCGCGGAAAAAGCCTTGCTGCTGCTGGGCGGTAGTGCCACCAACGACGCCGGTGCGGGCATGCTCGCCGCACTCGGCGCGCGCCTGCTCAACGCCAAAGGCGAGCCTCTGGCGCCCGGCGGCGCCGCCTTGGCCGAACTTGAAACGCTGGATCTTTCCGGGCTCGACCCGCGCCTTGAAAACCTGCAGGTAGAAGCCGCGGTTGACGTGGATAACCCGCTGCTGGGCGAGCGCGGGGCCAGCGCGGTGTTTGGCCCGCAAAAAGGCGCCACGCCAGACGTGGTTAAAGAGCTCGACCAAGCACTTGGCCACTTTGCCGACGTCAGCGCCAAGACGCTGGGCCAGGACGACCGCGATATGGCCGGTGCGGGTGCCGCAGGCGGCATGGGCTTTGCCGCCCGGGCCTTCATGGGCGCCACGCTCAAGCCCGGCATCGACATGATCATGCAGCAGGCGGGCATGGCCGAGCGCTTGACCCAGGCTGACCTGGTCATCACCGGCGAAGGCAAGCTGGATGGCCAGAGCCTCTCGGGTAAAACGCCGATCGGCGTCTCGCGCGCCGGCGCGGCGGCGGGCAAACCCGTGGTGATACTCGCCGGCAGCCTTGGCGAGGGCTGGCAGGCCTGCTACGACGAAGGCGTAACCGCCGCGTTTGCGCTGGCCGACGGCCCGATCACGCTCGAAGACGCCGTTGCGCGCACCGCCGAGCTTCTAAGCGATCGCTGCGAAAGCATCGCCCGGCTGTGGCACGCCGCCTCCTGACAGAGCCCTTTATATTAGCCTTTTGCATTAGCCCCTTGAATTAAGGCCACGTCGTCGGCATTAATTCTGTATGAGCCAAAACGTGCGCGACACGGGTTTGACTGATTCCAACGCCGCCACGCGGCTTTTACCAGGGGGCAGCATGACCGATATCAACAGCATTGGCCTACAGCAGGGAAATGCCGAAAAACTGGCAGAGAAGCTTAACCATCTATTGGCTAACTACCAGATTTTCTACATGAACGTGCGCGGCTATCACTGGAACGTGAAGGGGTCGGATTTCTTCCAGCTGCACGCCAAGTTTGAAGAGTTCTACACCGACCTGCTGACCAAAGTCGATGAAGTGGCCGAACGTATTCTGACGCTGGGCTACACGCCGGTGCACGCCTATAGCGACTACGCCAAGCTTTCGCGTATTGCCGAAGACAAGAACGTCGCCGACGGCGCGACCTGCGTTAAGGGCATTGTCACAGGCTACCAGACCATCATCGAGCTGCAGCGCGAGCTCTTGCTGCTGACCGACGAAGCCGGCGATGAAGGCACCGCCGATCAAGCCGGGCAGTACATCCGCGAGCAGGAAAAAACCATCTGGATGCTTAACGCCTATCTCGGTCGTTAAGCGCGTTGTAGTGAATTAAAAACAGCCAGATGACAAAAACGGCGCCCCGCGGGGCGCCGTTTTGCGACGGATCGCCCGATACCTGTGCCCGAGGTGTGGGTAAATCGGCCTCCTACAAGTTCTTATGCGCCAGCGCTTCTACCAGCGCCTTGAGCAGCGTCCAGAATTCTTCGACGGAAGAGATTTCTACGCGCTCATCCGGCGAGTGGGCCCCGCGGATGGTCGGGCCGAAAGAGATCATGTCCAGCGCCGGGTACTTGCTGCCCAAAATGCCGCACTCAAGGCCGGCGTGAATTACCTTCACCGCCGGTTCGCGCCCTAGCAGCACCCGATGACACTCAATGAAGGACGCCAGCAGCGCGCTATCCGAGTTAGGTACCCAGCCCGGGTAGCCGTGCTCGGCCTTGACCCGCGCGCCGATCAGCCCGAAAAGCGCACGGAAGCGATCGACCATGGCCAGCACCGCGCTGTCGTGCAGCGAACGCACCAGTGCGCACAGGTGAAAGCGTCCGTCTTCAAGGCTCAGCACGCCTAGATTGCTGGACGTTTCTACCACGCCCTCGACCTCAGCGCTCATGCGCTCGACGCCGCAAGGGGCGACATGAAGTGCGGCCACCAGCATGGCGCTGGCATCAACGGTCAGCGCTTCAACCGGCGTGTCCTCTGCCGCCGTGGGCGTGACGCTTAGCGCAAAGCCGCTATCCAGCTGACCCAGCTCGGCCTTGAGCGTGGCCTCAAGCGACGCCACCTTGGCCGTCACCGCGTCGACCTCCTCAACCGGCAGCGCGATCCGCACAAACGCCTCACGGGGGATAGCGTTACGCAGCGTGCCACCCTGGTAGCGCACCAGCCGCGCGCCGCCGAACTCCAGCGTGCGCAGGACGCGCACCAGCAGCCGGTTGGCATTGCCCAATGGCAGGTGAATATCCATGCCCGAATGACCGCCTTTCAGGCCGGTCAGCGCAATATCCAGACTACACTCGTGCGCCTCAAGCGCGGCTTCGGGAAGACGCGCATCCACCACCACGTCGCTGCCACCGGCACAGCCGATGTAGGCTTCACCGCGCGCTTCGCTGTCCAGATTGAGCAGCAGCTGACCCTCAAGCCAATCTTCCGCCAGATGCAGCGCGCCGCCCATGGAGGTTTCTTCTTCCAGGGTAAAAAGCGCCTCAAGCGGTCCGTGGGGCACATCAATGCTTTCCAGCAGCGACAGCGCGGCGGCCACGCCAAGGCCGTTATCAGCGCCAAGCGTGGTGCCGTCGGCGTGCAGCCAGCCGTCTTCCACATAGGTGCTAATGGGGTCGCGGGTGAAGTCGTGGGGGCACTCGGCGTTGGCCTGGGCGACCATATCTAAATGCCCCTGCACAATCACGCCGGGGGCGTTTTCGCAGCCCTTGGTAGCAGGCTTTTTGATCCGCAGATTGCCAAAGGCGTCGCGGTCGTGGACAAGCCCACTGGCGTTGGCCCAGGCCTCAAGTTTTTCGACCAGCGCCGCTTCATGGCCTGACGGCCGTGGCGTATTGCACAGGGTGCGAAAATGGCGCCAGACCGGCGCGGGGATTAATCCGTCAAGATGTTCGTTCATGGCAGCTCGTCTCGTCGATAATATTGGTACCTTACGCCCTCGCATCGCCGGGCGAAACCTGCTCATTTGCTACGTTCATGGCCAACGCGCGCTTGCGCACCTGATGGCGCTTTCTCGGTGGGTGGCATCGTGGCCAGTACACCGGCTTCGAGCAGCGTGGCCACAGCGCGGCGCAGCGCCAAGGTGGCTTCCTTGTGGCTGCCGGCAAACGCCTGATTCTGATACGCAAAGCCGGCAAGCCCCGCGCAGGCGTGTTGTGCTTCAGTGTTTAGCGGGTGCTGGGCGGCGGCAACCACCAACGCCTGCAGTGCGGTGCGCGCAAGCCTTGGGTCGCGGCGGGCGTAGGCGACGTCATGCATATCGCAGTGCAGCGCGTCATTGAGCGCGGGCGGCAGCAGCGTACCAAGTAGCTGAACCAGCACCGCCGGCGATAAACCGCCCAGTTCAAACGCGAGCAGTGCGGGCAGCTCAACGGCAAAACGCCGGGTCAATTCCGCGAGCACGGCCTCACCGCGCGGGGTCAGCGCGCGGGCGACCATCAGCGCGTATTCGCCGGTGGTGGTATCGCGCGAGATCCCCACGCGCACCGGGACAAACCCCGCCGAACGCCAAAACGTCGCTAGCCCCGCCTCGGCGCCAAAGGTCGCGCCTAATAGGTCGGCGTTGCTGGCCTGCGCGGTGGTTTGGGCGTGACGCAAAAGCTCGCTGCCGGCGCCTTGCCGGCGACGGTCAGGATGCACGGCAACCCGCGTGATGCGCTGCCAACGGGCGCTAAGCGCTTGGCGGCAGCCGGCGTGGGCGGCCAGCGATTGGGCCATCAAATGCCCCTGCGGGCGGCGTTCGCCGCGGGCCACCCGCTCGGCAAGCACGGCGTCAAAGCCGCCTTCTTCGCGCATGACCACCACGCCTGCAGGCGCCCGCGCCTCACCCAGCACGCCAATGCGCGTAGCCGGGCCGTCGAGCAGCTGGCGTACGTCGCCGGGCGTGGTGCGGTAGTGCGACTGCACCAGCAGGCCAAACAGCGCGTCAAGAGCGGGTTCATCCTCGGCCAGCGCGGCGCGCGCGGGCCAGTTAACGCAGCACGGCGAAGCGGCAATCGGCGTTGGCGGCGCGGCTTTGAGCAACAGCAGGCGATTAAGCGTGGCTTCCAGCGGGTCGCCTTGCGCAAAGCGTACCGGCGCACGCAGCTCAAGCGCCTGCCAGCCGGGCGTGTTTTGCTCAAGGCGCTCGCGAAAGCGCAGGGCAAAGCCGCGCCCCGAGCCCTCGTAGCCGTGAACAGTCGTGGCAAAAGCGATGCGCGGAAACGCCGCCAGCCAGCGGCCCAGCATTGCCGGTGGAATGGCCGCCGCTTCATCCACCATCAGGTAGCTGCCGTCGCCGCCCAGCGTGCCGGCCTCGACCTTGGCGGTCAGCGCGTCGGGGGCGATGAACTGCAGGGCTGGGCTGCGCCCGCCGGCCAGCGCCTCGGCGTGGGCGAAAAGTGCTGCCGCCGCGTCCGGGCGCGGCGCCGTCACCACGATATGCGCCACGTCGGCGGCCAAAAGCCGCGCGCAGGCGATGCCCAGCGCCGCACTTTTGCCCCGCCCACGGTCGGCGGTAATCACCAGCGGCCGGCGGCGTTTCAGCCGCGTCAGCTTGGCCACCGCGAGAGCCTGATCCTGCGTCACGCAGTCGGCATCTTCCGGCGCGGGAGCTTTTTCCGGCATGGCGGCAAGCCGTGGCAGGCGCGGCGCAGCGGCGTTTTCCGGCCACGTGATAACGCCGGCGTCATTGGCTAACAGGCGTTTGAGCCGCGCGAGGTAGAGCGCACTCAGGTCTTGGGGGTCGTGGGGGTAATCGGCAATGCGGCGGTAGTCGGCATCCGGTGCGCTGCCCCATTCTGCGGGCGCTATCAACACCAGCAGCCCGCCGGCGGTTAGCGTGCCGCCCAGCGCGCCGAGGGCGTCGGGGTCAAAGCCCGCAGTAGCGTCAAACACCACCAGCCCGTGCTCCTGACCCAGCCGGGTGCGCGCCTTGGCGGCGGGCAACGCGGGCGGCTCATCCTTCTGTACTTCCTGCTCACCCAGCCTTCTTTCACCTACCCACAGGGGAGAGTGCCAGTCGCGCGACTGCCACAGCGCTACGGCGCGCCGGCGACCCGCTGGCGCATCGCCGCACAGCCACACCAGCCGGCGGGCGCGGCGGCGCTTTAGCCGGGCAGCGTGACACAACAAGGCGCTGAGCCCGCGCCTATCATCTGCCGGCGGCTTAGGGTCGCTCATGGGGCTCTCCTTTAACGGTGTCTCTTTCAACTTTGCTGTAGGCCGCGTTGCGCGGATGATACTATTTACCGCTGGGAGTTTATCGCATTACCACCTGCCAACACCTCGCCCGAGCAGCTCAAAGGAGGGTTTCTCTTGTCTCATTCCGCCCGTCGCGGGCTACCTGCCCTCACCCACCGGCTTCGTTCTCGCGTCACACAGCACTTTAGCGCCTGGTCAGTCATTCTATTTGCGATTGCGCTGGTGGTGGCACTGCCGGTGATCGTGGTATTCAGCCATATTTTTCTGCCCGCCGGCGATGTCTGGCAACACCTGGCTTCCACCGTACTGCCGCGCTATTTGACCAACACCTTCTGGATGGTGCTGCTGGTGGGAACGGGTACGCTGGTGATCGGCACCGGCACGGCGTGGCTGGTGGTAATGTGCCGCTTTCCCGGCAAGCGCATGTTCGAGTGGGCGCTGCTGCTGCCGCTTGCCGTGCCCACCTACGTCATCGCCTACGCCTATACCGATTTTCTGCAGGTGGCAGGCCCTTTGCAAAGCCTGCTGCGCGATATGACCGGCTGGGAATACGGCGATTACTATTTTCCCAACGTGCGCTCGCTAGGCGGCGCGGCCACGCTAATTACGCTGGTGCTTTACCCTTACGTATATCTGCTGGCGCGGGCATCATTTATGGAACAGTCAGTGTGCGTGCTCGATGTGGGCCGCACGCTCGGGCGCGGCCCCTGGCATCTGTTTGCCAGCGTTGCCGTGCCGCTTTCGCGCCCGGCGCTGGTGGGCGGCGTATCGCTAGTGTTAATGGAAACCCTCAACGAGTTCGGCGCGGTGCAGTTTTTCGGCGTGGATACCTTCACTACCGGTATTTATCGCACCTGGTTTGGCCTGGGCGAACCGGTGGCCGCCGCGCAGCTAGCCGCCTGCCTGCTGGCGTTTGTCATTCTTTTTGTGCTGCTCGAGCGCTGGTCACGGGGCAAACGGCGTTATTTTCATACCACCGGACGCTATCAGCAGCTGCCCGAATACCCGCTTGCCGGCTGGCGCGCCGGCGTTGCCCTGCTGGCCTGCCTGGTGCCGGTGCTGGTGGGCTTTGTGCTGCCCAGCGCAATTTTGCTCAACCTGGCGATCGAACAAGGTGACTCCCTGTTAGGCGCACGCTTTCTTGGCTTTGCCGCCAATAGCCTGGGGCTTTCAGTGGGCGCGGCTATTCTCGCGGTGGGTATGGCGCTTCTGCTCAGCTACGGGGTGCGTATCCACAACACGCCTTTCGCCCGCGTCAGTTCGCGGGTGGCCTCAATGGGCTACGCTATTCCCGGCTCGGTGGTGGCCGTGGGCATTTTGATTCCGTTCGCGTGGCTGGATAACACCATCAACGTCTGGACCAACGAGCATTACGGCAAGATCGTCGGGCTGATTTTTAGCGGCTCGGCATTCATCCTGATCTATGCCTACGTGGCGCGTTTTCTGGCGGTATCGTTCAACGCGGTGGAAGCCAGCTTGGGCAAGGTGACGCCGAGTATGGACGCCGCCGCGCGCACCCTGGGCCAGACCGCCGGCGGTACCCTGCGGCGCATTCATACGCCGATGATGCGCTCCAGCCTGCTGGCGGCGGGGATTTTAGTGTTTGTGGACGCCATGAAGGAGCTTCCCGCCACCATCATCCTGCGCCCGTTCAACTTCGACACGCTGGCCGTGCGGGCGCACAACCTGGCCTCTGATGAGCGCCTCGCCGAGGCCTCGACGGCGTCGCTGGCGATTGTGGTGGTGGGGATTATTCCGGTGATTCTACTCAGCCTCGCCATGCGCCGTTCACGCCCCGGCAGCAGCGCCAAGCGCAGCAAACACGAACACCTGGGATAAATCCAGGTCGATGTCGACCGACTGACCTTCGGCGGGCAGAAACACGCCGGGCACCCGGGCGTGCAAGTGCGCCTCATCTCCGTTCTGGCTGTGGGCGCACAGGTGAATCAGGCTTGAGCGCCCCAAAAGCTTAGCCATGACTACGTGGCTGTGCTCGTGGGCGATTGCGCCATTCGGCCGCTCGGTAATGCGCAGCGCCTCGGGGCGAACCATCACCGTGGCGTCGCTGCCCTCGGGCAGCCAGCCCGCCTCTACCGTACCGACCGGCGTTTTAACCTTGCCGTTTTTCACCACGCCGGACAGTTCGTTGACCTCGCCGAAAAACGTCACCACGAACGGATCACACGGCGCGCAATAAAGCTCGCGCGGGGTGCCAGTCTGCACGATATAGCCGTCGCGCATCAGCGCGATACGGTCAGCCATGAACATGGCTTCTTCCGGATCGTGGGTCACCAGCAGCGTGGCCGCACCGACTTTTTTCAACACGTGCAGGGTGTCATCGCGGATCTGGTCGCGCAGGCGTGCATCCAGGCTGGAAAACGGCTCGTCGAGCAGCATCAGCCGGGGCTCCGGCGCCAACGCGCGCGCCAGCGCCACGCGCTGTTGCTGGCCGCCGGAGAGCATATGCGGGTAGGTGTCGGCATAGGTTGCCATGCCCAACTGCTCCAGGCGCGCCAGGGCGCGTTCGCGGCGTTTGGCCGCGGGTAATGGTTTAAGCCCGAACATGACGTTTTCCAACACCGAAAGATGCGGAAACAGCGCCGAATCCTGAAACGCCAGACCGACGCTGCGTTTCTCCGGCGGGACATGACGCCTGCCCGGCGCGGCCACAGTGGCTCCCTCGAGGCTGACACGCCCTTCCTGAAGCACCTCAAGCCCTGCGGCAATGCGCAACAGCGTGGTTTTACCGCAGCCCGAAGGCCCCAGCAGGCACACGACCTCGCCAGGTTCTACGGTAAGCTCCACGCCTTTGACCACCACGTGCTGATCAAAGCGGTGGCGCACGCCGCTGAGCGAAAGTGCTGTCGCCGGCGCGGTGGCATCGAGAGTGTGCATGGGTGCCGTCGGCGTTTGTGTGGTTGCCATATGCGTATCCCGCCGTTGGTGGTAAGCGGCGCTTACAAGAATCGTCGCTTAGAGAACTGAAAGCTATTCGCATTCTATTTTTTCTGCGCGCGGGATGCATCCTTCTGCCCAATCTTTTCCCTTATTGGCTGGCCAGCCATAAGAAAAATGCATGGCAGCGATAACACCACGCCTCTACTGTCCATCTCGTGGGTGCGTTACAAAGGGCGAATCGAATACCACTATCTAAAGAGCCTGGACATGCCCGCAACGTCACTGACCCTCACCGACTCGCCCCTTACCCTCAACTGGGTGACGCCCTCTGGCCTTGAGCCCATCAGCCCGCTATGGCTGCGCGAGCGGACCCAGGATCCGCAGCAGCTGGACGCCTTGACCTGCCAGCGGCTATTCGACTCTCACCGGATCGACCCGGATCTGACGCTGAGCGGAGCACGGGCCTTGAGCCAGACGCACACCGAGTTTTCCTTCAGCGATGGCCACGTTGAGGTCTACGATCTTGAGGCCTTGGCGGTTGAGCTTGAAGGCGACAGCCCCTTTCCCGACGCCATTGCCTGGGACAGCCGCATCGATCAGACGGCCCAGCGGTTCGATTGGCAGCAAATGGGCGACAACGAAGCCTTTCACCAGGCGCTGACTGCCTATCTTCAGCGGGGCTATATCATTCTCACCGGGGTGCCAACCGACCCCGAGCGTATCCTGGAAGTCGGGCGCCATTTTGGCTACGTGAAGGAAACCAATTTCGGTCGCTACTTCGAAGTGTATTCACGGCCTGCCGGTAATGATCTTGCCTATCGCAGTGTGGCGCTGGGCCCGCATACTGACAATCCCTATCGCAGCCCAGTGCCCGGCATCCAAATGCTACATTGTCTGATCAACGAAACCCGCGGCGGCCTTTCTACACTGGCCGACAGCCTCAAGGTGCTCGACGTGCTGAAACGCGAGCAGCCTGAGGGCTACGAGCTCTTGCGTACTATCCCCGTCGGGTATCGTTTCATCGATGCCGGGACCGAGCTGACGGCTCGCCGTTGCATCATTCGCACCGACGCTGACGGACAGCCTGTCGGAGTTAACTACAGCCCACGTCTTGATAGCCTGCCTCACCTGTCGCCAGAGAAGACGCGCCTGTTTCACCTGTCCCGTCAGCGTCTTGGGGAGCTGTTTGCCGATCCTGCTTTTGAAATCCGCTTCCCGCTCAACGCGGGCGAACTGATGCTGTTTGACAACAGCCGCGTCCTGCATGGTCGGACCGCCTTCGATACGCAAGAAGGGCGGCGGCACCTTCAGGGCGGCTACCTGGACAGCGATGGGCCACGGGAGCGCTTCGCAACGACATTGATAAAGGCTCGCCAACAGACTCGCGAGCGTACATTGACCGAGCAAACGGAGGAAAGTTACGGATGAATCAGGTGACATTCACCCAGATGAAAGACGGTACCGCCGAGGAATACCAGTTTTTAGAGCGGCTCGAAGACCAGTTTAATGCGGGGCTTGTCGATCGCCTCTTGCAGGCCCTGCAGAACCTGGGGCATGGCCTGAGTGGCTACCGGGTAAGTCGTCTGGAGCACTCGTTGCAAACCGCTGCTCGTGCCGAGGCTGACGGCGCTGACGATGACTTGGTGATCGGCGCATTGCTGCACGATCTGGGGGATGAGCTGGCACCCTACAATCACTCGCAGCTGGCCGCCAGCATCATTCGCCCCTATGTGAGAGCCGAGGTCGCTTGGATCGTCCACCACCACGGGTTATTTCAGAAGGTCTACTACGCGCACTACTTTGGCGAAGACCCAAATGAGCGCGAACGCTACCGTGATCACCCCTGGTACCAGACGTGCGTCGATTTCTGCGAGCGCTACGATCAGGCGGCCTTTGACCCGGATTATCCGACGCCGCCACTTGAGCATTTCGAACCCGCGCTGCGCCGCGTGTTTTCACGCAAGCCCTTTGATCCTGAGGTAATCGGCGCGGAACCTGCCGTCGGTTTCGATAGCCCCGTCTGACGCCGAGGGGGGAGTCAGTCGGACAATTGATGTCACCCATCGAGTGACGTATAAATACCTCTGATAGAGGCGGCTCTTCTGTCCCTGGCCTCAGCCGCCGGGCCGGATCAGTGCCGAGAATGTACATGCCCGCCCGACGAGCTCCCCCCCTGTTGCCTCCTGATCTATTGCCTCCAAGCCCAGGGTCTCTCCCATCGCTGCGCGGTCTGATCGCATTCGAAGCTACGGCCAGGCTCGGCTCGATGACCGCCGCTGCGAGCGAAATGCACATGACACAGCCCAGCATCTCTCAGCGTATCCGTGCGTTGGAAGAGAATTTAGGGTGTCCGCTGTTTGACCGCAGGGGCGGTCGGCTATCTCTCAATGCCCGTGGTGAAGCCTTCTACGAAGAGCTGACACCCGGGCTGGCACGCCTTTGTGGTGCTATCGTTGATCTGCGTCGCCGGACGCGAGAGTCGTCTCCCGTCGTCAGCATTGCCGCGGGCGCCGGCTTTACCCACATGTGGTTGCGGCCGCGGCTGGAGCGCCTCGAACAGACCTTCCCCGACCGTTCCTTTCGCCTGCTGCCCATCGACCGGGACGAAGCCCCGGAGATGCAGAAGGCCGACATCGCACTGCGTTTCGGGCCACCTCAGCAAGATGACCTGACCGATACGCTAGTGGTTCCGGAAAAGGCCTTCCCTGTCTGCAGCCCTGAATACGCCCGCCAGCATCACCTGGGTGCCGCGCTGGATGCCGACGCGCTGCAGCGCATCACGCTGCTGCACCTGGATATGCGTGATCCACGCTGGCTGGATTGGGCCAGCTGGTGCCAGCTGGCCCACCTGCCGCCCCCTCCTCTGGAAAAAGCCTTTCCCTACAATAATTTTCCTCTTTTACTCAATGCGGTGACCCACCATCAGGGCGTTGCCCTGGGCTGGAGCCACGTGATTCAGGACATGCTGGCCAGCGGTCAACTGGTGGCACTGGGGCCAAATGTAACGCGCCAGAGCCACGGTTACCGCCTTAGCGTGCGCAATCCTGGCAGTGCAATGATCGCCCCTGTGGTCGACTGGCTAGCTCGAGAATTTGCGGGGTAGCGGGCACAGGCGTAACAGGAAGCCTCACCAGACGAAGCGCTTGACGTCGCCGGAGCAAAGCGGTTAAATGAATGCGATTAGTAATGTTTTGCATTATCATTAACCGATAAGGACGTTCGACGATGAACTCAGCACGCATTGCCGCCTCCATGGCCGCAGTCCTGGCGGGCAGCGCCTTTGCCACCTCAGCGCTGGCCGACGAAATCAATCT